>Ga0137418_10003017_pt1 | contig 15447 bp, 9 predicted proteins | sample CZODoug3_1_2_16f_FD_122242 | JGI IMG/M metagenome (GOLD analysis project Ga0137418, IMG submission 122242) | Vadose zone soil fungal communities from Angelo Coast Range Reserve, California, USA - CZODoug3_1_2_16fungal (Hybrid Assembly) | ecosystem: Environmental > Terrestrial > Soil > Vadose... | reverse complement strand
CGACAATACGGGAGTCGCAACCGTGGCCTATGCGAACGGATTGCAGGAACTCGCGACGGGAATTGCTCCCGGCAGTGCCAACATCTCGGCCAGTTTCTCCGACGCTCACGGAAATCTCGCTACCGCCTCCGCTCCACTGAACGTCAGTAATGCCCAACTGAGCGGGATCAGCATCGCTCCCGGGACAGCTTCGGTCACATCCGGAGGCGGCCGCCAATATGTTGCAACGGCCGCATTCACTGATGGAACCCAGCAAGACGTCACGATGCTCGCCGATTGGAGTGCGACCAATGGCGCCGTAGCAGCGGTGAGTTCGTTCGGCTACGCCTCCGCCGTCGGCCCAGGCCAGACAAGTGTCAGCGCAACTCTTAATTCGCAGACTGGTTCGAGCTCGCTGCTGGTGAATCCCGGAGCTTTGAGCCGGATCGACATTTGCGCGGCCACAGTTTCGAATCCGCTGTCGAATTGTCCTCCTCTGGATCCGGTAACTCCGCCGCCTCCCATCAGCTTCGCCAAACAAGTGCCTTACGGCTTGATTGCGATCGGTACCTTTGCCGACGGCAGCAGGCAGGATCTGACGAGTTCAGTCCAATGGTCCTCGGGAAGTTCATCGGTCGCCACCATCAGTAATGATCCGGGAATTCCGGGATACGTTACCGGTGTTACCGCCCAGGGAGTTGTAACCGGACTGGCGGCGGGAACCGTGAACATTACTGCCACAGCAGGCGGCGTCAGCAGCGTCGCTTCGGTGATCGTTACCGCGGCCACTCCCCAGTTTATGACGGTCACACCTGCGGACGGCGCTGTCATCCTCGGCCTGGCGCAGTCCTTCACGGCCACGGTGACGTTCAGCGATTCGACTACGCAAGTCGTGACGCCGTATGCGCAGTGGACGACGTCGAATCCTGCGATTGCCGTAGTGACTCGCGCTGGGATCACGTACTCCGCCGGAAAGGGAACAGCGAACATCTCCGCGAATCTGGACGGAATTTCCGGTTATACGACACTGACCGTGGAGTAGCGCCACCGTCTGCTTGCATATCTTGCGGTTTGCTGCTCCAGCCTTACTGGGGACTTTGCTCTGTACTGCACTCTGCACTTGTTGCGTCGGCCAGTATTCGGTCTAAGTCGAGTTTTGTGGGGTCGGGTTTCTGATCGCGGCTAAACGGGGGATAAGCGAACTCCCCGTTGCAGGGCGAAGAAGAAACGCTGGAGAACTATATGCATGCTCCAATGGCTGTGTATTAGCCGAGGGCTATAGCGAAAGCAAGTATGCGATGAGATCATCGACGATGCGTTTGTCTGCCGCATTGTTCGACCATGCCACCCGCACGGACTTTCCGCGACCATCGACGAGCATCGGATCGGCCACGGATCCATGTCCAACCGGGCTGAAACCGGCTTCCCGAAGATCATGGAGCGCTATCGCAGCGACACCCCTCCCTCGCAACTCGGCTTCCTTTGACGGTTCCCACTCCCAGCCGCCGTCGGTTTGGTTGTACGACGTGCTTCCCCGCAAAAAGGCAGTTTTCGTCCGCAACGAGGGAACTAGCAATTGCCTCAATGTCGGTACTGAACCATTGTGCAAATACGGGGCAACAGCCCATACGCCGCTCAGCGGACCCGCCACATATCCTCGGTGTGCCGAGGGATCGACAATAGGCCCTTCTGCGCCGAATGCGCACTCGGCCTGCGTTTGCGGGCAAATACTCATCACCACTTTCGTCAGCAGCCCGGCCGACAGCGTATTGATTGCCTGGGCACGCAGCGGATCGGTTCCCACGTCGAATACTAGGTCGTTCCGCTTCCTTCCGGCGGGTATGGCATGACAACCGGCGCAATTAGCTTGGTAAGTTGCCTCCCCCCGGCGCCGTGCAGTCTCGTCTATCGAGAATGGATAAGGTTCCGCCGGCAACTTCCCGAGGAAACCCTGGATCTTCGCATTGACGGTAAGATCAATCTTCGCTGGATCGCCCACAACAGCCATGGACGAAGTTAGCGCTCGGGCAAAGCCTCGTATGGTTCCGTCCCAGTTAGCGTACCCTGTGGGGTCGATCTGCCAAATCGCCGGTATGTCCGCCTTCGACGGCCCGGGCGGCAACACCGTATCGGCCTTGTCAGCGCCAACAAAGCGAACCAGGCCCACGCTTCCTAGACCGGAGGTTTCAATCAAACCCGGGGCACCGCCAGTCAGGCTCGGCGGCATTGGCACTTTTGCATAACTATGGGCCTGCAGCAAACCTATGCTTTGAAGGCGCCGGTCATTCATGGTCCGCATCAACCCGAGCACCGCATCGATGTTCGCAGCCACTGTAGCAACCTCCTTGGCTGCATCCGCCGGAGCGACCTTGCCGGCACCAAAGAACCAGCCCGGCTCATGGCTGGCCAAGCCATCGAGAATTCGTTTGCGAAACGCCTGGTAAGCCGGCGCATCTGCCGATTCGGCTAGGTCTGCTTTGAGCGTAGAAGTGATGCGGCCGATGAAACCATGAAGGTTAATTTCGGTGTTCGAGCCGCCGAAAATCAAGCGCATGGTCCCATCGTCAAGCCGCACTCGCGCGGTATGGCAACTCGAGCATGTGCGCGTCATGTAACGCAGTTGAAATGTGCCCGCTGCCTGCGTCGGATCGGTCCAGATGATGCCATTATGGCCGCTTGGCAAGTCCTGGCGTGGGAAAAAGCCGCTGGCATTCAGCGCGTCGTCGCCAAACGTTGCTGGCTCAATTTCCTGAAGCACCCGAAACACTACGTACGGAATCATTTCGAGTGTGGCGCTACCGAGCGAACCTGCGTCCATGGCCTCAAAGCCCGCGCCGTTCTCCGCTTTCACTTTCTCAATTTGCGCTCGCCGCGTTCGCACTTCGTCCTGCCAGGACTTAGTGGAGACCGATAGTTCAGCCTTGTTGTGCTTACAGGCAACACTGCAGACCAGGGCCGCGGTCAGCGCAGCCAAGGCTCCGAACGCAAGACGAAATCGCATAACTGAACTCCTCAGCTCAATCAACCTTCCTAAATTTAGAATTCACTTTGCCTCTTCCCAGGCCTTGAGTGATTTCAGATATTCGATGATGGCCCAGCGATCGTCTGGAGAAAGTGCCGGACCGACCACGCCGTTTCCTCGAGGCCCGTCCTTAAACTCGTGACCGTGATTGCTATTGCCCGGCTTCGTCACATCGTATAGGTAGCCGCCCTTCAGTTCGGAGATATCGTGACCGACTTTCACGGGATCGAACTGCTTGCTTCCTGTCCAGAATGTGTCGGGCCTCTCGTTCTGTGGAGAAAGCAGCGCATACAAATTGGGGACGGACCCATTGTGCAGATAGGGAGAGATCGCCCAAATGCCGGTTAGCGGCCGGGCTTTGTAGACCGGTTCCGAGCGCACGGAGGGATCATTTGGATCGCGGTTTCCTCTCCACTCAATTTGCTGTGCCGGAGAAAGCTTCATCTTGTCGAAGAATTTGTTAACGATTCCATTGGTGACCAGATCCAAACCAGCTCCCGCTGAGACGCGCCCCTTGCCGAGATCGCCCGAATCTGCCGTGCGATTGATAAAGTCCATGGCCTCGTGCGGGTCCGTGCCCACGTAGGTCGCCTTCACATCCTTTACCACCATGAAGCGCTTCTTTTGACTGTTTTCCCACCAGTAGGTCGGCTTCGCGGTCTTCAGGTCCGCGACCAGGTCTTTGACTGGAGGCAAGTGACACGGCTGACAATTTGACTTGTAGAGTTCCGCGCCACGGGCAATTTTCTTGTCATCCAGCGTAGGAAAAACGGATGGCCAGTTCGGCGGGCGCAGACCCCGGTAGGGAGCAGGACCGGAGAGCAGCCATTCCAGTTCCTTAAGCCCCTCAATGTGAACGCTGTTTTCGAACTCTTTGGCATCGGCGCCGTGGAGTTTCGCGGCCGCTCGCACGCCCAGTGCCTCCCCAACGTTGCGAACTAGCGGATCTGAGATCGACGAGTTGTATTGCACCCAGTTAAACCAGGAGGCGTCCCAAATCTGTGGGAATCGCACCGGGGCGTTCGCTGGCGCGAAGTTGGCAGCGTTATTCATGTCAACCGCGAACACCTGATTTCCGATGCGGGTCAGAGCGTCCGTACGGTCAAAGCCCGCCGGATTGTCGTAGATACCTTTTCCCGGCCCTGTGTTGTCAATCTCAAACTTCGCGCTGTCAATGAATGCGCCAAAGCGTCGCTTGAGTTCGGCCTTCTGATCTTCAGAAGCATTCGGCCCGAGTACGCGCTTTTCAAAACGCCCGTAGCGAAAGGGAATCTTCTGCGTAAAGCCCACGGAAAGCAAAAGGGCCTTTTGAAATTCCGTGACCTCGATCATGGCTGGGGCGCCGTCGACCTGCACTGCGTATTTTCCGTAATGCAGTTCCCCGGTGTGACACGCTGCGCAGTTGAACCCCACAACCGCATACGTCTTCTTCGTTTCCGGATCATAAAAGTCCTCCTGCCGCGCGAAGCCAACCGGCAGTCCATCCGGATTGAGCCTGGAGTCCGCTTGGCCGGCCAGAAATCCGAACCGAGCCAGGTAAGTCTTGTCCGCAAACAGATCGCAACCGAATAGCGACAGGCAGGGTTGTTCCAATGCCATGAACCACTCGTAGGGTACAAGGCGGGTTCCCTGCGGAGTGTGATGGAAGTGAAGGCGCTCGTCGTCGGTCCACCCTTGTTCTGCGCGCACCAACTGTTCTGGCGGAGTCTGGTACTCCGGCACGACCACTTGAAACTGAGGCCGATGAAAGTACCAATAAGCTCCCCCAACCAGCAACAAAACGATAAGTATCGCGCCGATGGCTATTCCCTTCATAGATCTCCTTTTGGAGCGCCGGCCTTGGATTTCATTCTCGGCGTAATCTCGCAATAATATCTTACAAAACTCGGACGGCCGTTCCCACAGAAGCTCCACGGCCCGGAGGTCCCGACCTATGCACCGCGTACAGGTGATCCAGCAACCCTGACAGGCTATCCCAGGGTCCGCAGATCTCCTTCACCGTGTGGACGCCAAGCATTCGGTAGCTTTCGGTTTGCGACTCGTCGAACCATTGATCGCTGGTGCTCTGGTGCGGGAAAGTCTCATTTGCAGCCTGATAGGCCGTAACATCCGGAGGCTCATTGCCCAGCATGATCGGTTTGATATACAACAGACATCCATCTTTCAGCTTCTCGTCGAAAGCTGAATAACGGATCGTCGCAACCGCGAATCGGGTCTTCTTGGTGCGCAATAGGTTCAAGGACTCGTCAAATTCGATGGGAATTTTCAGGTCGATGCGGATCTTGCGCAGCGCATTGCCCAGGTCTTCATAAGTAAAATCGGGATCGCATCCGGAATCGAGCACAACGATATTCCGGCAGCCCCGCCGGATCATTTCGTAGGTCGCGAGATTCTCGAAATGTCCGCCGTCGGAGAGATACACATATTCGTTCGTGTCGTTCGTGAGTCCAAAGGTCTCTTTGAGTAGAGATCCTATCGCCGAACTGGGGCCGGGCTTCTCCCACGTTTTGGACCCGGCTGGGCCGGGATTGCCAAGCCAGGCGCCAAGGCGCGCGTTGAATAGCGTCATGATAAAACCGATCACCGGCGACGAGTGATATCCCATATTCGGGCTTGCGGCTGCCCCCGAGATGGTGATCGCTGTACCGAGTGAAATGCCGTTAGGACCGCCGTAACTCACGGAGGGGCGATAGCCTGCAGCACAATTGACGGTGTGCAAAGGCGTCACCGTGAACGATTCCGCTTTACGCTGCTGCCAGGCCAGACGTCTTCCAGCCACAAGGTTGAGAGCAATATTTACGACATGGAACGGTTTGAGATTTGGCTGCAGTTCGTGCATCTGCAAGTTATCGCTCTCGGCGAAGCCGGTAAACTTGCTGGCGTTGCGACGGTCGTTAGAAGCTCCAAGGTAGGCGCGGATCAGGCGGTTCCGGTACATTCCATGAAGCGAGAACTTGTTGACGTTGATGTAGTGGGCCATGACTCAGGCGAATCCAAAAAATACAAACGAGAGAAGAAGTATGGCCTCGACGCGAGTGTTTTCTAAGATGGCCAAATGCTTATTCCATCTCTCGTTCGTCAGACCACTCACCGAGAGCAGCCAATTCGTAAGGATCACCAGGCCAGTCAAGAACACAGCCAGGAATATCGGTGCGGCTAGCTTGGCCGCCAAATCCAGGACTAGCCCGCTCGTGCTCATCTGTGGCGGTGCCGCCCCTTTTTGAGCCTTGGTCTTAGAGCTCAGGCCACCCAACGCGCTGACCCATCCGCCAGCCGCACCGCCTGTGGCGAGCAAGGTCCGGAACCACTTTGGAAATCCCATGACCCACGCCGGAGCAAGAAGGACCAGAAGGCTAAGGCTAACCCAGGACACAATGCATACCAAAATCCAGGCGGCAGCGCGAGAAAGCCATTCGCGGTCCTCATCCAGCAGGATGTTACTGGTCAGGCCTACTACAAGCGTTACCGCAAGCATAAAGGCGGCCAGCAACAACGGTGCGGCCACGGTGATATATGTCGGCCAAGTGGCGTCTTGATAGACCTTCGCTGTCAGTAGCCACGCGCAAGACGCTGTGCTGAGGCAAGTGAGTAGAAGCACCGCAGTCAGCCCGACAATCAGCTTCGGCCTCCGCCAGATGGTTTTGCCTCCGATGAGCAGGTATGCAATCCATCCAACCGCGCCCGAGCTTGTAATCCACAATAAGACGTACCTGAATTCCGGGAGGCTAGTGGCATAACCAGCATCGTTCGAGTAGTACCAGGAATCAAATGCGATGAAGGTCGCAGCGGCACTAAGAAATGGGATCAGAACGTATTTAACAAAGTCGAATTCCGAGTGATCCTTGTTGCCTACCCCCGGCAGGTAACGCATCGCGTTGAAGATGCCCATGGCAAACAAGAAGCCGCCAACCACAGGAATCGCATCGACCACAACTGTATCCGCATATTGTGTTATCGCATCGCCGTAGAAGGCTTGGAAGGTTACTCCGAGCCTGGCCAGTGCCAGGACCAGCCGAGGTATCATCAGACCGAACATCAGTATCGGCACTAGCACCAGCCAATTGAGCAGCATGTTTCGTCCGATGGTGGCGGCCAGCGTCCAGGTATCGGTTGAGAGCAGGCCCAATTTTGGAGTGAGATAACTGTTGTACTCGCGCAGGTGCTGAACTGGATCCACGGTGCCTGGATCAGGCGCAGGCGCTGTCGGCTTCAGCTTCGGAATGATTTTATTGAGTCCCTGTTCGCGTTGCTTCCAGGCGGAGAGCCAGCCCCCGATATAGCCTCCACCAGATACAGTTGAAAGGTAATCAAAGTCGGCGAGAATGCCTTTTTCAGCGAATGCCTGTATCGCGCCGAGGGCAAAAGTGGCGCTACGAATGCCGCCCCCCGAAATGCATAGAGCGCTGAGAGGCGCCTCGCGATCGTGCATTTTCCGTAAGAGATCTTGCTCTGTATCAGCCGCCCATTCGGTGTTTTCGCGAAGGGTCCGATATTCCTCCGTAAGCACCTGGGCAAACGAAATAGAACGTTGTTCGGATTTAGGCATGGCGACCTTCGCAAACGAAGTGGCACGGAGTACGGTCGCAAAGGTTACTCAATTCCCCAGGGACGACCTTGTCAGACAAGTTGCCTGCAAAAGCAATGTCGTCCTAGTCCACGAAAAGGAGTTCTTACGATCAGGCTCCGTGGTCGAATAACTATAGCTAGGGAAGTGGCGGAAATTGTGCCACCGGGAGACAAGGGAGTCAAGCGCGGATTGTGAACGGATTGTGCCGCACTCTAAACCGTTGAAAGTATGGCGGAGAGAGTGGGATTCGAACCCACGTTACCCTTTCGAGTAAACACGCTTTCCAAGCGTGCGCCTTCAGCCACTCGGCCATCTCTCCGGCGCCATGCGAAGCGATTGTTTTGATTCTAACAGTGCTACGGATTGCCCGCGAACCGCAGACCCCTCACTCACTTCATCTGAGATGACAACTGAGAGGACTGGCTTCTGTTGCTAGCCTGATATTGATATTGTTAGCCTTCCTCGGGCTGATGCAACTGCTGGGCCAGGTAGTTCTCGTAGGTCATCTCTTCAATCGCGTGCAGTTGCCCTTCCAGCCAGTCGATGTGGTGTTCTTCATCCAGCAGGATCTTTTCCATCAGCTCGCGCGAACCATTGTCGCCGGCAGCCACGCTGGCCTTGATCCCGTCGTTTAGGCGCTTCACGGCTGTGTATTCGAGCTGCAGATCGTTCTCCAGTTGCTGCTTCAGGGTTTGCCCGATGTTGATCTTGAAATAGTCGGTCATGTTGGGAGCGCCATCGAGCAGCAGGATGCGTTCCATCAGCTTTTCGGCATGCTGCATTTCTTCGATGGATTCCTTGCGGGTGTGCTTGGCCATCCGTTCATAGCCCCAGTTCTCGCACATCTCGGCATGAAGGAAATACTGATTGATCGCGGTGAGCTCGGCTTTCAAAACTTCGTTCAGAATGGCAATGACTTTTGCGTCGCCTTTCATGGTTTGCCTCTTCGGGGATGATGGTTCAGTTCTCAGTAGGGTCCATTTTCTCAGGTCCCCGGTCTCAAAGAAAATCTCAATGGTTCTCTGAGAACTGAGAACTGGGAACTGGACTTGCGCGATTGTACTAGAAGGAAAGAATCAGGACCGGGATCCCGAAGCAGCAGCCGCGGCATTCGGCTTTTCGGGCGCCGCTGGAGCGTGCCCATTCGTTGGTGGGGTAGTCTGGGCCGGTTGGGCGGGCTTGGCCTGACCCACGCCCTCAACCACGCGATGACTCAGGCAGTAGAGTGCGAGTTCCAGACGGTCGGCCACTCCCAGCTTGTCGTAAACTTTGCGAAGATAATTCTTGACCACCTGCTCGGTCGTGCCAACCCGCAGGGCAATCTCTTTGTTCTTCATCCCCTGCGTAACACAAGAGACAATGAGCGACTCTTTGGGCGTGAGCGACACTTTGGGACGCGACCCTGCCGGACGCACGCCTTGCGTGCGATAGGCCTCCATCACCCAGGCGACACCGCGGCTCTCAAGCCAGGGTTCGCCCTGAGCGACTTTGCGCAGGCATTCCACCAGTATTTCCGGCTCAATTTCGCGCGAAACGATGCCATGCGCGCCGCGCCGGAACAAGTCGAGCGTCATCTCCTGATCGGGTTCTTGCAGCACGACAACCAAACGGCAGCTCGTACTTTGCCGGAGAAGATCGGAAACCGCGTCCGCTGGATTCGCTGACAGGGCCGCCTCGAAAATCACAATATCGGCGGAAAATTTCTGAATGGCAGCAACGGTCTGATCGAGGCTCTCGGCTTGGCCAACAACCCGTATGTCGTCTTCGAGCGCAAATATCTTGCGCAGCCCGACGCGGAAAATGGCCTGCGTATCCGCCACAATCACGCGGATCGTGCCTTTGCCGTCCTCAGGCTGAACGCCTTCGCCTGGCTCGACACTGCCCGAAGTGCTGACCGAAGTGCTGCCCATCCGTCCTCTTTTCGCGCCTACCTGCGCGGCCCGCCTGCGCGCAAACTACCTGCGCTCAAAACGGTACTCGTCAATCACAACACCGACTCCACGCCGGCCACCATCTTCGAAACTGCGCACCACTCGTCCGCGGCAATCCACCTGCACGTCGGCTTCTGCGCCCACAACATCGGCGGGAAGAGAAAGCGTAAAATCGACGGCCGAACCTACAGGCACATCGGCATCCATGCGGAACAGGACGCCGTTGGCGGAAATGTTCTCGGTCTCAACCGTCTTCCCTGAGACGCCCTGCCCCGTGACTCCCGATTGGTTGACCGCCGACGTCGACTTCAATGCCACGGGCAGTTTTATGGGAAAGCGCGGCGCGCCTTGCACGTCCGTATAACCCCTACGATTCTTGCTGACTTCAGCAACGGTTTCTTTGGCGGTTTCAGACACGTTTGCGACGACCTTCCTTCCGGCTCGTGCCGTGCACCACTCCAATTGAGCATGTGCACATTTCAGGCCGAGATTACACCCCAGCACCCGCCATGCAAAGTTACGGAAGTCATGGAACAAAGGCGTCGAAGTGCCACTGGTACAGCGACTTAGGGGCGTACCAGAGATGCTGTGAGCGCCGTCACTGCGGGAGCAGCAGTTAGCCCTTAGCATTTAGCAATTAGCCCATCTGGCTGGCTAATGGAGGCACACTTGAAGGACTTTCACGACTTGCACGTTTGGGAACGATCTCACAGGCTCACATTGGCGATTTATGCCGCAACCTTGAAATTTCCACGGGAGGAACTTTATGGCCTTACGAGTCAGATTCGGCGATGCGCAGTTTCCATTGGCGCGAATATTGCCGAAGGCTGTGGAAAGATGGGAAATAACGAGTTTCAACGTTTTCTTCAGATCGCGGCCGGCTCAGCCAGTGAACTGGATTACGAATTGCTCCTAGCCAAGGACTTGGGTTACTTAGCGAAACCCGATTACGCGAAAATCGCAGATGAACTATCGCAGATCCGAAAGATGTTGAGCGCTCTGCTAAGAAAAGTCAATGTCGACCGGAAAGGCTAAGGGCTGAGCGCTAATCGCTAAATGCCAAGTGCTAATTGCTAATTGCTGACCTTTCAGAATTTCGTCGCTTCCGTGAAATTAAACTCCCGCACCTTCATCGCCGGCACCACCATATCAAACGACTCCTCTCCACTGGCGCGAACCGGGGTGCTCATCGCCTCGACATTCGATAGCATCGAGATCAGGCTCTGATTAAACCTGAAATTGCGCAGACCGCACTGGACCTTGCCGTTCTCCACCAGGAACGTCCCGTCGCGAGTCATGCCGGTCACGATCTTCTCGTACGGATCCACTTCACGGATGTACCACAGCCGCGTCACCAACACGCCGCGCTCGGTCGATGCGATCATATTTTCTACGCTGCGCGGATTCTCTGGCACACCGAAGACAATGTTCATCGGCATCTCGCCTACCTCGTTAGGCAGGGGAAATCCGTGACCGGTGGGTTCGATGGGGCCGACCTTGGCCGCATACTCCGAATTCTTCATCTTCTGTGCGGTGGCGCGCGCATACACCACGCGCTTCACTACGCCCTTCTCGACTAGTTGCACGCGCTGCCGCCGCATCCCCTCGCCATCGAACGGCAAACCCGCCTGCAGAGGATGCGCCACGTCATCGCAGATGTTGATGTTCTCGCCGAAAAGTTGGGTGCCGATCCGGTCGTTCAGAAACGAACGTTGATCGAGAATCGCCACCCCGCTGAAGTCCCAGAACATGAACCCAACAATGTCGAGCACAGCGGCCGGTTCAAGAATTACCGTGTATTTCCCCGGCGCAATCTCCCGCGGATAGGCTGACTCGACCGCCTTTTGCGCAGCCGTCTCCGCGAGCCACGCGGGATCGAGGTTACCCACATCGGGGGAGTTCGCTTTCTGCCAGCCGGAAGAATCATCGGCCAGCATGGTGATGGAAATCTCCGCCAACGTCTGGCGATGCCAGTTTGCCAAGCCGCGCGAGTTGAAGATTCCTTCCTCAGATTGCGAGTTCGAGTAGATGCCAGCCGTCGTCAGCTTGTGTTTGCCAGCAACGGACACGATGCTCTTGACCACCTCCGCGCGATCCGCGGGAGTAATAGCAACCGTCTGCTCGAAGAACCTGGATGATGGAGCGACGGGCGCCTCGCCCGTCCTTCCGTAGGCTTCCAAGGCATCCGGCATAGGCAGCAAGTCCGGATCCGCCGCCTGCACTCGCGCGAGATTCTCCGATGCCTCCGACGCCCGCCGCAAACTCTCGTCGTCAAACTGATTGGCGGTGGCGCGCGCCGTCCGGCCCGCAAAATTCGTGCGGATCGAAACGACAGAATTCTCCTCCTCCACATTCTGATGAATAGTGTTATTGGCGAACCGAGTCAAAGCGAACCGCGAGCCGGTGAAAATGGCTTCAACCTCGTCGGCGGACGAGAACCGCCGAACGCGCTCAAAGATGTCGGAGGCTTGTTCTTTAGTCAGCATTCCCCGATTTCCCGTAGAGACGCGGCTCGCCGCGTCTCCCCCGCCACAGAACCGTCGCCCCGCGAGCAAAGACGGGGCAAGCCCCGTCTCTACGAATATGCCGAGCCGACGCGAATATTCCGGAACCGCGCCGGGCTCGCCCCATGTCCGGTGCCCACGACTTGCTGCGGCTGGCCCTTGCCGCAATTCGGAGTTCCCCACAGCGTCCACTCATCGCGCGAGCAGATCGCGTCCATCGAATTCCAAAACTCCGTGGTGATCCCAGAATAAGAAGGATTTTTCAGCATCCGCACCCGCTTACCGTTCTTGATCTCCCACGCGATCTCGCAGCCGAACTGAAAGTTGTAGCGTTTGTCGTCAATCGACCAGGACTTGTTAGTCTCCATGTAAATGCCATCGTCGGTCGCGCCAATGAGCTGTTCCAAACTTAGCGGCTTCTCTCCCGGCAGAATGCTGACGTTAGTCATGCGAATCATGGGCAGCCGGTTCCAACCCTCGGCGCGGAGCGTTCCGCCGGATCGCGCTGCGCCGATGGTGTGCGCGGTTTCGCGCGAACTCAGATATCCCGTGAAACGTCCATTCGTGATAATCGGCGTCGACTGCGCGGCCACACCTTCGTCGTCATAGGCGAACGTCCCGAGCCCCGGCCCGTGTTCCTGCCGAGCGTCGGCCACGACATTGACCAGTTCGCTGCCATACCGCAGATTTCCCAGCTTCTCGATAGTAAGAAATGATGTGCCTGCAAAATTTGCTTCCATACCCAGCACTCGATCCAGTTCAATCGGATGCCCGATGGATTCGTGAATCTGCAAGCCCAGCTGCGATCCATCCAGAATTATTGTCGCCGTACCCTCCGGACATTGATCCGCCTGATGCAACGCGACGGCTTCTTCCGCGACACGCCGGGCGTTCACCACCAATTTCATCTCTTGGATCTGTTCATACCCGCGGTTCTGCCATTGCCCGCCGAACGAGTTTGGATACGACCGCTTCTGAATCTCCGACCCGGCAAACGCATACGCCGTATATCCCGCGCCGGTCGAATATTTTGTCTGATGAATGTCAGAGCCCTCGGAAGAAAGAAACCACGACTCTTCGCGCTGAAAGTTCATGCCGGTTTCAGCGAGTGTGACTCCGGCAACGGCACGCATCTCCGCGTCAACCTTCAGCAACAGATCGAGATTCTGCTCCACCGACGTAGTGAACGGCTCGACCTTGAATGGTGTCGTCCACTCCGCCACTGCCGCGGGTTCGGCAGCCAGTCGAACGTCTTCCCGTTTCACGCGCGCCGAGGCTTTCGCAATTTCAACCGCCTGCGCGGCCGCCGCTTCTACCGCGGCGCGGCCCAAATCCGCGGACGCAGCAAACCCCCAAGCACCGCCCGCGATCACGCGCACCCCGATGCCAAGCGACTCGGACTCCGAAGCATGCCCCACCCGTCCATTCTTGGTGGTCAGCGAGCGGTTGCGAATCGACACCACGCGCGCGTCGGCATAAGTCACTCCGCGCACGGATGCGGCGTCCAGAGCGAGACGGGCAGCACTCTTCATTTCAGATTTAACGTATCACGAGGAGTCGGTCGCGGCTTGGAGATTAACGGAGATTAACAATTCTTAATAATTCAGTTGAGGATTGCCGGCCGTTGAGAGGCTGCTGAGAAAAAGCGAGAGTCAAAAAAGCGAGGGTCAGTGCATGCCGGGCGCGGCAACCGCCAGCGGAGCTTTCTTGCGCGCAACGTCGACGAGGAAACGGCCACCCTGTAAATGGTCGCCATGCGACTCTGCTCCATCTTCGTCTGCGCCGCCAGGATCGGTCCACATGCTGCTCACTTCCACCTTGCCCGAAGCCGCCGCCATCTTGGTAGGCTGGCGTCGCTGCTTATCCACGTAAGCCTTAATCACCTGGGTCGCCAAACGCGCCGCCAATCTCCCGTGCTCGCCGCCTTCGAACAGCACACACACGATAATGTCCGGATTGCGCCGGGGCGTGAAGCCCACAAACCATCCATTCTGAGCGAAGTCTTCGTTATTCTGATGCTTCGCGCGCAGAGCCAGCGAAACAATCTGTGCCGATCCGGTCTTGCCGGCGATATCGATACCCTCAATGTGCGCCGAGGGAGCCGTGCCTTCCGGCAACAATACCCGGCCCATTGCATCCGTGATCGTGTTCCATCCCGCTGGCTCAAACGGAATTTCTTTTACTTCCGTATAGTGCGTGGTCTCAACATACCCCTGCGGCAGGTTCGTCGGATTGATCACGTGCGGCACAACCATGCGGCCATCCATCGAAATGGCGCCGACAGCCCTCATCAATTGCACCGGAGTGATCGCCACCGCGCCCTGGCCGATGCCCACAGAAATCGTTTCCCCGGCGAACCACTTCTGCTTGAAATTGCGGATCTTCCATTCTTCCGACGGCATCACGCCGCTCACTTCGTTGGGTAGATCGATACCCGTCTTTTGCCCCAATCCAAAGGCAGTCGCGTATTTTGCGATACGATCGATGCCGAGTTTTTCCGCCAGCGTGTAAAAGAACACATCGCAGGACTGGTAAATCGCTTTGGTCAGATCGACCGCCCCATGACCAGTTTTCACCCAGCAACCAAATCGCCGGCCATAAAACTCTGCCCCGCCGTTGCAGTGAACGTTAAGGCTCTTGGCAATTCCCTCCTGCCATCCAGCGACGGACATAATGATCTTGAACGTAGAACCCGGAGCCAGTTGCGCCTGGATTGCCTTATTCAGAAGCGGCTTGTCCTGATCATTGATCAGCCTGTTCCACTCGTCGCGGGAAATTCGAACCGCAAAATCGTTTGGGTCGAAAGCTGGACGGCTGACCATCGCGAGGATTTCGCCAGTCCTCGGGTCCATCGCGATAATCGCCCCGTTCTTGTCCCCAATCGCCTCCTCTGCCGCGATCTGCAAATCGATATCGACCGTCAACTTGAGCTGCTTACCCGGCACGGCAGGTGTCTCGTCCAGCCGCCCTACTTCCCGCCCATGACTGTTCACCAGCGCGCGCCGCGATCCGTTCTTGCCCATGAGCACGGTGTTGTATTGCCGCTCCACGCCCGAGACACCAACCATGTCGCCGGGACTGTAAAGCTCGAACTGCGGCTGGTTCAACATGTCCTCGGTCACTTCGCCGACGTATCCGATCAGGTGCGCCATGAATCCGTTGCGCGGATACAGGCGCCGGTGCGCCATGATGGTGTCCAGTTCCGGCAACTCATTGCGGTGAGCGTCGATAAAGGCCAGCTCGTCGGGCGTGATGTCTTCCTTCAGAAAAATCGGCTGGTACGCCGGCAGGGCGGCGAAGTGGCGCACGCGCGCCCGCACTTCGCTCGCGTCCATGTGCAGGCCCGAGGCGATCAGATCCGCGTCGGCATTGAGGTCGCGCGAGGAATCGCGCAGCAGGAGCGCGGAAAACGACGGGTAGTTGTCTACGATCGTGCGCCCTTCG
>Ga0137418_10003014_pt1 | contig 15462 bp, 15 predicted proteins | sample CZODoug3_1_2_16f_FD_122242 | JGI IMG/M metagenome (GOLD analysis project Ga0137418, IMG submission 122242) | Vadose zone soil fungal communities from Angelo Coast Range Reserve, California, USA - CZODoug3_1_2_16fungal (Hybrid Assembly) | ecosystem: Environmental > Terrestrial > Soil > Vadose... | reverse complement strand
GGCCCCGAAATGGCCCCCCAAACCCCCCAGCCTTCGGAGCGTCCCGGCGAAGCCGTGCCGCTCCTCTAGACCGCGCCAGCTAAATCGGGGGCCCCGAAATGGCCCCCCAAACCCCTCAACGTTCGGAGCGGCCCGGCACAGCCGGGTCGCTCCTCTAAACCCCACACGCTCGGGGCGCCCCGGCCAAGCCGTGGCATCCCTCGATACTCCGACAGGCTCTAGGCGTATCCGCGGCGAGGCGTTGACCCTCTCCAGGCGGAGGGTCACACTCGCCGGCGCCATGCCGACGACGATCCGTCCTCTGAGCGGCGACGATCCTGGCTACCCGGCGCGGCTCGCCGAGCTCACGCCGGCGCCGCCGCTGTGGATACGCGGCACCCTCGACGACGACGACGCGCTGGCGATCGCGATCGTCGGCGCGCGCCGCGCGACGCCGTACGGCCTCGAGGTGGCGGCGCGGCTCGCCGGCGATCTCGCCGCGCGCGGCGTGACGATCGTGAGCGGCTTCGCGCGCGGCATCGACTCCGCCGCGCATCGCGCGGCGCTGGACGCCGGCGGGCGCACGATCGCGGTGCTCGGCTGCGGCGTCGACGTCGTCTACCCGCCGGAGAACGCGCGCCTCGCCGACGCGGTGGCCGCGCGGGGCGCGCTGGTGACGCAATTTCCGCCCGGCACCCCGCCGCTGTCGTATCACTTTCCCACGCGCAACCGCACGCTCGCCGCGCTGGCGCTGGGGGTGGTGGTGGTGGAGGCGGCGGAGCGCAGCGGAAGCCTGTCTACGGCAGGTTTCGCCGCCGATCTCGGACGCGAAGTATTCGCCGTGCCTGGCAAAATCACCTCGCCGACCAGTGCCGGCGTCCATAGGCTCCTGAGAGACGGTGCTAGACTTGTAGAGGATTGGACGGATGTCGTGCAAGAATTACCGAATGCGTGGCGTCGTCGCGTGCGAAGCACCGGCGTCGCACCGATCGAGACGGCGTCGCCGTCGAAAGGCAGTGACGAGGAGCGCATGCTGCGACTGTTGATGCGAGATGAGGCGCAACACATCGAGCGGCTGATCGCTCGGGCGGGGATGGACGCCGCGCGTGCAGGCGCGATCCTGACCGGCCTCGAGCTCGGCGGGTGGGCCCGTCAGCTCGGCGGCCAACGATGGATCGCGGCCGGCGCACGGTCGGAGGGAGCCTAGCCGTGGCGAAGTCGCTGGTGGTAGTGGAGTCGCCGACGAAAGTGAAGACGATCCAGAAGTATCTGGACTCGAAATTCGTCGTCAAGGCGTCGATGGGACACGTGCGTGATCTCCCGAAGTCGCAGCTCGGTGTCGATCCCAAGAAGCACTTCAAGCCGAAGTACGTCATCTCCCCGACGAAGAAGAAGATCCTCGACGAGCTCAAGAAGATCGCCGAGAAGTCCGACGCGCTGTACGTCGCCACCGACCCCGACCGCGAGGGCGAGGCCATCGGCTGGCATCTCGCCCAGGAACTGCCGGTCGACAAGAAGAAGATCTTCCGCATCACCTTCAACGAGATCACCGAGCGCGCCGTGAAGGCGGCCTTCACCAAGCCGGGCAAGATCAACATGCACAAGGTCGACGCCCAGCAGGCGCGGCGTGTGCTCGATCGGCTCGTGGGCTACAGCCTGTCGCCGCTGCTATGGGACAAGGTCCGCCGCGGGCTGTCGGCCGGCCGCGTGCAGTCGGTGGCCGTGCGGATGATCGTCGACCGCGAGCGCGAGATCGAAGCCTTCGTGCCCGTGGAGTACTGGTCGCTCCACGCCCTGCTCACGGGCAAGCGGCCGCCGCAGTTCGAGGCGACGCTGCGCGAGGTGCGCGGAGAGAAGGCGTCGCTCACGAACGAGGCCGACACCCGCGCGCTCATGGCGGGCCTCGAGGGCCGGCCGTTCGTCGTCCGGTCGGTCACGCGCGGTGAGCGCCGCCGCAACCCGGCGCCGCCGTTCATCACCTCGACGCTCCAGCAGGACGCGGGGCGCAAGCTCGGCTTCTCCGCCAAGAAGACGATGACGGTGGCCCAGCAGCTGTACGAGGGCGTGGATTTGGGTGAGGAAGGCGCGGTCGGCCTCATCACGTACATGCGCACCGATTCGGTGCGCATTTCGCAGGACGCGCAGGAAGAGGCGCGCCGCTGGGCGACCGAGCGGCTGGGCGCGGAGTATCTGCCGGAGACGCCGCCGGTGTACAAGTCACGCGGCAGCGCCCAGGAGGCCCACGAGGCGATCCGCCCGTCGGAGGTCACCCGCGACCCGAAGGCGATGGCGCGCTTCCTCACCAAGGACCAGCAGACGCTCTATCGCCTGATCTGGGAGCGCTTCCTGGCCAGCCAGCTCATGCCGGCCGTCTACGACACCGTGGCCGCGGACATCGAGGCGGGTGAGTGCGTGTTCCGCGCCCAGGGCCAGACGATGAAGTTCAAGGGCTTCACCGCCATCTACGTGGAGAGCCGCGAGGACCACGAGGCGGTGGACGACGAGACGGAGCGCCCGATGCCCGAGCTGGAAGAGGGCGAGACGCTGCGCCTCATCGGGCTCGATCCGCGCCAGCACTTCACCCAGCCGCCGCCGCGCTTCACGGAGGCGTCGCTCATCAAGATGCTGGAGGAGCTGGGAATCGGCCGGCCGTCGACGTACGCGTCGATCCTCGCCACCATCATCAACGAGCGCGGCTACGTGCACCGGGATCGCCGCACGCTCTTCCCCACGGAGCTCGGCAAGGAGGTCACCGATCTCCTGCTGCCGTTCTTCCGCGACATCATGGACGTGGAGTTCACCGCGCAGATGGAGGAGCACCTCGACAAGGTCGAAGAGGGTGAGCGCAAGTGGGCGGACACCGTACAGGAGTTCTACGAGCCCTTCAAGCGCGACCTTGCCCAGGCGAAGAAGAAGATGCGCAACGTGAAGGTGGGCGAGGAGACCGGCGAGCCCTGCCCGGATTGCGGCGAGCCGCTGCTGGAGCGCTGGGGCCGGATGGGCAAGTTCCTCGGGTGCTCGGGCTATCCGGACTGCCGCTACACGCGCAACCTCAACGGCGTCGAGCGCGCCGAGGACCAGCCCACCGACGAGATCTGCCCGACGTGCGGCAAGCCGATGGTCATCAAGCACGGCCGCTTCGGCAAGTTCATCGCGTGCTCGGGCTATCCCGAGTGCAAGACGACCAAGCCCGTCACGCTCGGGATCAAGTGCCCCACCGACGGCTGCCCGGGCGAGCTGGTGGAACGCCGGTCCCGCAAGGGCCGGACGTTCTTCGGATGCTCGGCGTACCCGAACTGCAAGTTCGTCGTCTGGCAGCGGCCGATCAACGAGCCGTGCCCGCAGTGCGGCGCGCAGTTCCTCACCGAGCGCGTGGCCAAGGGGCGCCAGGTCCGGACGTGCGCGCGCGAGAGCTGCGACTTCAAGCAGGAGGCCGAGATCACCGTCGCATGAAGGAGCCGGTGACGGCCTTCCTCCGGCACCTCGAGATGGAGAAGCACGCCTCACCCCATACGATCCGGGCCTACCGCCGCGACCTGGTGGACTTCACGCGCAGCGTCGGCGTCGTGCACGACGCGACGGCGCGCGATGTGCGGGCGTGGCTCGCGTCGCTGCACGCGCAGGGTCTCGACGCGGCCTCCATCGGACGCAAGCTGGCCGCCGTGCGCAGCCTCTATCGCTTCCTCGGACGGCGTGGGGTGGTTCGGCGCAACCCGGCACGCGAGGTGCGGGCGCCGCGCCTGTCGCGCAAGCTGGTCACGTTCCTGCCGCCCGACGAAGCGGAGGCGGTGGTCGACGCGCGCGGGCTCGCCGGTGACGCGCGCGAGCGTGACGTGGCGGTGCTCGAGATGCTCTACGCGACCGGGCTGCGCGTCTCCGAGCTGGCGGGCCTCGATCTCGACGCGCTCGATCGCGACGCGCGCACGGTCCGCGTGCTCGGCAAGGGCAACAAGGAGCGCATGGTGCCGTACGGCGCGCCGGCCGCCCGGGCGCTGGACGCCTATCTGGGCCGCCGCGTGGCCGGCGACGGGCCGGTCTTCGTCAACCGTCGGGGTGGGCGCCTCGGTGTGCGCTCGCTGCACACCATCGTGCGGCGCGCGGCCCGCGCCGCCGGCGTCACGCGCCGCGTGAGCCCGCACACGCTGCGCCACACGTTCGCCACGCACCTGCTGGACCGCGGCGCGGATCTGCGCATGATCCAGGAGCTGCTCGGCCACAGCCGTCTCTCCACCACGCAGCGCTACACGCACGTCAGCACCGCGCAGCTCGTGAAGACCTACGCCCAGGCCCATCCGCGCGCCACGCTGAACGGGTCGACCGACTCAGGCTCGCCTCGGGCGTCGAACGCCCTGCGGCTTCGCACTGCCACACCGGCCTCGCCGTCCCCGCTACAATAAATCCCGTGTTTCACGCCACGACCGTGCTCTGCGTTCGTCACCGGGGGAACGTTGCCATGGCGGGCGACGGGCAAGTGAGCATCGGGCAGACCATCGTCAAGGCCGGCGCGCGCAAGGTCCGCAAGATCCACGGCGACCGCATCCTGGCGGGGTTCGCCGGCACCGCCGCCGACGCCTTCACGCTCTTCGCGCGCTTCGAGGCCAAGCTGGAGGAGCATCGCGGCAACCTGCCGCGCGCCGCCGTCGAGCTGGCCAAGGACTGGCGCACCGACCGCGTGCTGCGGCGGCTCGAGGCGCTGCTCGCCGTGGCCGACCGCGACCACTCGCTCATCGTGTCGGGCACCGGCGACGTCATCGAGCCCGACGACAGCCTGATCGGGATCGGCTCGGGCGGCCCCTACGCGCTGGCTGCCGCGCGCGCGCTCGTCGCGCACTCTGAGCTGGACGCCAAGGCCATCGTCACCGAGGCCATGCGCGTGGCCGCCTCGATCTGCGTCTACACCAACGACCAGATCACGGTGGAGACGCTGTGAACGCCAGCCTGACCCCGGCCCAGATCGTCTCGGAGCTCGATCGTTACATCGTCGGCCAGGGCAAGGCCAAGCGCGCGGTGGCCATCGCCCTGCGCAACCGGTGGCGGCGCCAGAACCTGCCGCCCGAGCTGCGCGACGAGGTCGCGCCGAAGAACATCATCATGATCGGCCCCACCGGCGTCGGTAAGACCGAGATCGCGAGGCGGCTGGCCAAGCTTGCTCAGGCGCCCTTCGTCAAGGTCGAAGCCTCGAAGTACACCGAGGTCGGTTATGTGGGTCGCGATGTCGAATCGATGATCCGCGACCTCACCGAGCTGGGCGTCAACATGGTGAAGGCCGAGCTGATGGCGCAGGTGCAGGAGAAGGCGGAGCGGCTCGCCGAAGACCGATTGCTCGATCTCCTGCTGCCGCGCACCGGCGCCGAGCCCTTCGGCAGCGCCTCGCTCGAGCAGGTCACCGCGGGGGCATCCCGCGAGGCGACCCTCGAGAAGCTCCGCTCGCAGCTGCGCGCCGGACGGCTCGACGAGCGCATGGTCGAGCTGGAGACCCAGCAGCAGGCCATGCCGATGCTCGAGATCTTCTCGGGCCAGGGCATGGAGGAGATGGGCATCCACCTCAAGGACATGCTCTCCAACATGATGCCCTCGCGGACCAAGCGCCGCCGCGTCCGCGTGGCCGAGGCGCGCCGGCTCCTGGTCCAGGAGGAGGCCGCCAAGCTCGTGGACATGGAGGAGGTCGTCGCCCAGGCCGTCCTCCGTGTCGAGAACTCCGGCATCGTGTTCCTGGACGAGCTCGACAAGGTGGCCGGACGCCAGAGCGCCGCCCACGGCCCGGACGTCTCGCGCGAGGGCGTGCAGCGCGACCTGCTGCCGATCGTCGAGGGCTCGGCGGTCACCACCAAGTACGGGGTCGTCCGCACCGACCACGTCCTCTTCATCGCCGCCGGGGCCTTCCACGTCGCCAAGCCGTCGGACCTGATTCCCGAGCTCCAGGGCCGGTTTCCGATCCGCGTGGAGCTCGAGCCCTTGACGCGGGAGGATTTCGTCCGCATCCTGACCGAGCCGCGGAACGCGCTGGTGCGGCAGTACGTGGAGCTGTTGAAGACGGAAGGCGTCACGCTCCACTTCCTGCCGGAGGCGGTGGAGGCCATCGCCGAGATTGCCATGCGCGTGAACGAGAGCACGGAGAACATCGGCGCGCGGCGCCTGTACACGGTGATGGAGAAGCTCTTGGAAGATATCTCGTTCGACGCCCCGGACCTGCCGGGCAAGGAGCTCACGATCGACGCGGAGCACGTCCGGCAGCGTCTCGCCGACATCTGGCGGGACCAGGACCTGTCGCGGTACATCCTGTGATGGGAGTGAGAGCCGCAGCCGGAGGCGAGGCGAGCCTGTGATGGGAGTGAGAGCCGCAGCCGGAGGCGAGGCGACGCTGTGACCATCGAGGCGAGCCTGTGATGGACAACGAGGTCAAGCGGGTCGAGATCCTCATGGAAGCGCTCCCGTACATCCGGGAGTTTCGGGGGAAGTCTGTCGTCATCAAGTACGGCGGCGCGGCCATGGACCGCGCCGACCTCAAGGAGACGTTCGCGCTCGACGTCATCCTGCTGCACCTCGTCGGCATCAACCCGGTCATCGTCCACGGCGGTGGGCCGCAGATCGGCGCGCTCATGAAGCGGCTCGGCAAGGAGCCGACGTTCGTGGGCGGCATGCGCGTCACCGACGAGGAGACGGTCGAGATCGTCGAGATGGTGCTGGTCGGCAAGATCAACAAGGAGATCGTCGGCCTCATCAATCACCACGGCGGCAAGGCCGTCGGGCTGTCGGGCAAGGACGGCACGCTGCTGCTCGCCCGGCGCCGGCTGCACCGGCTGAAGACCGGTGAGGCGGTCGACATCGGGCTCGTCGGCGAGGTCGAGCGCGTCAACGCCGACCCGATCCGCCTGCTCGAGGAGCGCGGGTACATTCCGGTGATCGCGCCCGTCGGCGTGGGCGGCGGCGGCGAGACCTACAACATCAACGCGGATCTCGTGGCCGGCGAGATCGCGGCCGCCCTCGGCGCCGAGAAGCTGATTCACCTCACGGACGTGCAGGGGATCCTGGGCAAGGACGGAACGCTCGTGAGCACGCTCGCGCGCAAGGACGCCGAGCGGCTCATGAAGGCGGGCGTGATCGACGGCGGGATGCTGCCGAAGGTCGAGTCGTCGCTGCGCGCGCTGGAGGGCGGCACCGCCAAGGCGCACATCATCGACGGCCGGCTGCCCCACGCGATCCTCCTCGAGCTGTTCACGCGGGAAGGCATCGGGACGGAGATCGTACTGTGAAGGATGACAAGGTCGACACGAAGACGCTGCTCGAGTGGTCCGCGAAGTATCACACGCCCAACTACGGCCGGACGCCGATCCTCATCGTGCGCGGCGAGGGCACGCGCGTGTGGGACTCCGACGGGCGCGAGTACCTCGACTTCACCACGGGCATCGCGGTGACCGCGCTCGGCCACTGTCATCCCGTCGTGACCGGCGCCATCCGCGAGGCGGCGGCGACGCTGCTGCACGTCTCCAACATCTTCCACGCGGCGCCGCAGATCCACCTCGCGAAGCTGCTCGTCGAGAACTCCTTCGCCGACCGCGTGTTCTTCTGCAACTCGGGGGCGGAGGCGAACGAGGCGGCGCTGAAGCTGGCGCGCAAGTACGGCAAGGAGAAGCTGGCCGACGACCGCTACGAGGTGATCGCCACCAACAACTCGTTCCACGGGCGCACGCTGGCCACGGTGACGGCCACCGGCCAACCGAAGTACCAGCACGGCTTCGAGCCGCTCATGCCGGGCTTCAAGCACGTGCCGTACAACGACCTGCGCGCCATGGAGCGCGCGATGGACAGCCACACGGCGGCCATCCTCGTCGAGCCCATCCAGGGCGAGGGCGGCGTGCACGTTCCCGACGACGACTACCTGCCCGGCCTGCGCAAGCTCTGCGACGAGTCGGGAGCGTTGCTGATCTTCGACGAGATCCAGACGGGCGTCGGCCGCACCGGACGGCTGTGGGCCTACGAGCACGCCGGCGTCGAGCCCGACGTCATGACGCTCGCGAAGGCCCTCGCCAACGGCGTGCCCATCGGCGCCATGCTCTGCCGCGAGGAGGCCGCGTCCGTGCTCACGGCGGGCTCCCACGGCTCGACCTTCGGCGGCACGCCGTTCGTCACGCAGGTGGCGCTGGCCACGCTGACGACCGTGATCGGCGACAAGCTGCCGGAGCGCGCCGCCAGGATGGGCCGCGAGCTGATGGATGGCCTGCGGGCACTCCAGCCCACACACCCGGTCATCAGGCAGGTGCGCGGCCGTGGTCTCCTCATCGGCATCGAGGTCTCGACGCCGGCGGCGCCGATCGTCGACGCCTGCCGCGAGGCCGGCCTGCTCGTCCTCAGCGCGGGTGAAAAAGTCGTGCGGCTCGTGCCGCCGCTCATCGTCGAGTCCGCGGACATCCGCCGGGCCATCGACGTCCTCAACACCGTGCTCGCCAAGGTCAAGGCGTGAGGCATTTCGTCTCCACGGGCGACCTGACGCGCGAGCAGGTCCTGGCGCTCTTCACGCTGGCCGCGGATCTCAAGCAGCGCTGGAAGGCGGGACGCCGCGGCGCGCCGCTGGAGGGACGGTCGGTGGCGCTGATCTTCGAGAAGCCCTCGCTGCGGACGCGCGTGACTTTCGAGGTCGGCATCGTCCAGCTGGGGGGCCGGGCCGTCTACCTCGCCGGCCACGAGATCGGCCTCGGCACGCGCGAGTCGGTGCCCGACGTCGCGCGCAATCTCTCGCGCTGGGTCGACGGGATCGCCGCGCGGGTCTTCGCTCACGCCACCGTCGAGACGCTGGCGCGCAACGCGAGCATCCCGGTGATCAACGCGCTCTCCGACTTCGAGCATCCCTGCCAGGCCATCGCCGACTGGTTCACGCTGTGGGAGCGCGGGCTCGACCCGGCCAGGACGCGGCTGGCCTGGATCGGCGACGGCAACAATGTCTGCCACTCGGTGATGCTCGTCGGCGCGCTGCTCGGCGCCTCCATGACCGTCGCGTGCCCGCCGGGCTACGAGCCCGACCCGCGCGTGCTGGCGCAAGCGCGCCGGCTCGGCGGCCGGGTCGAAGTCACCGAGGACGTGAAGCAGGCCGCCACCGGCGCCGACGTGCTCTATACCGACGTGTGGATCTCGATGGGGCAGGAGGCGGAGAAGGTCAAGCGGCAGGAGGCGTTCAGCCGCTACCAGCTCAACGAGACGGTGCTCGGCTTCGCCAAGCCGAGCGCGCTCGTCATGCACTGCCTGCCCGCCCACCGCGGCGAGGAGATCACCGACGCGGTCCTCGACGGCCCGCGCTCGATCGTGCTGGACCAGTCGGAGAACCGCCTGCACGCGCAGAAGGCGGTGATCCTCGACCTCCTCGTGGGCTCGGCCGACGATGCCTGACGTGAAGCGAGTCGTGCTCGCCTACTCGGGCGGACTCGACACCTCGGTCATCCTCCGCTGGCTCATCGAGACCTACGAGTGCGAGGTGGTCGCGTACTGCGCCGACCTCGGCCAGGGCGAGGAGCTGATCCCCATCCGCGACAAGGCGCTCAAGACCGGCGCCGTCGGCGTGCACGTGGTGGACCTCCGCGAGACGTTCGTGCGCGACTTCATCTTCCCGATGCTGCGTGCCAACGCGGTGTACGAGGGCGCCTACCTGCTCGGCACCTCCATCGCGCGCCCGCTCATCGCCCAGGCGCAGGTGGAGATCGCGTTGAAGGAGCGCGCCGACGCCGTGGCGCATGGAGCGACCGGAAAAGGGAACGACCAGGTGCGCTTCGAGCTGACGTACGCCGCGCTGGCGCCGCAGCTCCGGGTGATCGCGCCCTGGCGCGAGTGGGACCTGACCTCGCGCAGCGCGCTGATGGAGTTCGCGCGGCGGCACGACATCCCCGTGCCCGTCACCGCCGAGCGGCCCTATTCCACCGACCGCAACCTGTTCCACATCTCCTACGAGGGCGGGATCCTCGAGGACCCGTGGGCGGAGCCGCCGGCCAAGATGTTCCAGCTCACGCAGTCGCCGGAATCGGCGCCCGACATTCCCGTCGAGGTGCTGCTGGAGTTCGAGCACGGCGATCCGGTGGCCGTCGACGGTCGCCGCCTCGGTCCCGTCGAGCTGCTCACCGCCTTGAACCGGCTCGGCGGCGAGCACGGCATCGGCCGCGTCGATCTCGTCGAGAACCGCTTCGTCGGCATGAAGTCCCGCGGAGTCTACGAGACGCCGGGCGGGACGATCGTGCACGTGGCGCGCCGCGCCCTCGAGTCGCTCACCCTCGATCGCGAGGTGCTGCATCTGCGCGACGGGCTCGTGCCCCGCTACGCCGAGATGATCTACTACGGCTTCTGGTTCGCGCCCGAGCGGCGCGCGCTCCAGACGCTGATGGACGAGTGCGCGCAGGACGTGACGGGGACGGTCCGGCTCAAGCTCTACAAGGGCAACGTGACCGTGGCCGGACGCCGCTCGCCGCGCTCGCTCTACCGCACGGACTTCGCGACGTTCGAGGCCGACACGGTCTACCGGCAGCGCGATGCCGAGGGCTTCATCAACCTGAACGCGCTCCGCCTCAAGATCCGCTCGCTGCGCGACCGCCGGAGCTGAGCGTGCGCATCGACGTCGCCGTCACGCCCGACGGCCTCGATCGCGCCGCGGTCGCGACGTCGACCGTCCTCGTCATCGACGTGCTGCGCGCCTCCACCTCCATCGTCACCGCGCTCACCAACGGCTGTGCGGCCATCATGCCGGTCGCCACCCCGGAGGAGGCCCGCGCGCGCCTGGCCGGTCTGCCCGGCGCGCTGGTGGCAGGCGAGCGGCGGGGCGAGCCGCTCGAGGGCTTCGACCTGGGGAACTCGCCGCTCGAGTTCACGCGGGCGCGCATCGGCGGGCGCGCCGTGATCATGACCACCAGCAACGGCACGCGCGCGCTGCTGGCCGCGCGGGGCGCCGCCGCCATCGGCGTGGCCGCCTTCGTGAACCTCGGCGCCGCGGCCGCCTGGACGCTCGCCGCACGGCGCGACGTGCTCCTGCTCTGCTCGGGGGAGCGGGGTGCCCGCTCGCTGGAGGATCACGTGTGCGCGGGCGTGCTGGTCGAGCGGCTGCTGGCCGCCGAGCCCGGGGCGCACGCCACGGCGGCGGCCCAGGACGCCGCCGCGCTGGCGCGGCCGTACGGCAAGGAGGTGGGCCGGCTGGCTCGAGACTCGTCCTGGGCCCGGCACCTCGCCTCGCGCGGCCGGGCGGCCGACGTCGCCGCCTGCCTGACCCTGGACACCTCCACGGTGGTGCCCGTCTATCGCGCCGACGTTGACAACCTCGTCGTCGCCCACGGATAATGACGCAGCCCAACGACTGGGCGAGCGGGAGCGAAGCGTGAACTTACCGATCGGGCTTACCCTCACGCGGATCGTCGCCGTCCCGCTGCTGATCCTCTTCCTCATTTCCAGCTCGCGGGTGCACGCGCTCATCGCGGCCGGCATCTTCACGGCGGCGGCGCTCACCGACTGGCTCGACGGCGTGCTGGCGCGGCGGCGCAACCAGGTGACCACGCTCGGCACCCTGCTCGACCCGATCGCCGACAAGCTGCTCGTCGCGGCCGCGCTCGTGTCGCTGCTGACGATCGACAAGATCCCGGCCTGGATCGTCGTGGTGATCATCGGGCGCGAGCTGGCCGTCACCGGACTGCGCGCCGTCTCGGCCGGTCACGGGGTCATCGTGCCCGCCTCCCGACTGGCGAAGTGGAAGACGGTCGGCCAGTACGTGGCGGTGACGATGCTCATTCTCGAAAAAGGGATCGTCTCGCCCACGTTCCATGGCGCCGCCATGGGTGCGCTCTGGGTGGCCGTCGCGCTCACCATCGTCTCGGCCGTGGACTACTTCTACCGGTTCTTCCGCAAGGCGGACTACCGCGCCATCGTGCCGGACGAAGAACGCTGGTCGTGATCGCGCTCGCGGCCGTCGCCGCGTACGTCGTCGGAGCCATTCCGGTCGGATATCTCGTCGCGCGGCTGTTCGGAGTTACCGACATCCGCCGCCACGGCAGCGGCAGCATCGGCGCCACCAACGTCCTGCGCACGGCGGGCCGTCTGCCCGCGATCGTCACCCTCCTCGGCGACATCATGAAGGGCTACCTCGCCGTCGGCGTCGCGGGCTGGGTGGGCGGCGGCGCGCCGCGTGCGCTGGCCGTCGGCGCGGTGGCGGCGGTCGTCGGCAACTGCTGGTCGGTGTTCCTCCGCTTCCGCGGCGGCAAGGGCGTGGCCACGGGCCTGGGGGCGCTGCTCAGGCTGGCGCCGCTGGCGACCCTCGGCGCGCTCCCGGTGTTCCTGGTGGTGGTGGCCACCACGCGCTTCGTCTCGCTCGGCTCGCTCCTCGCCGCCGCCTGCGTGCCGTTCGGCGCGCTGGCGCTCGGGGCCCCCCGGTCGGCGGTGGCCGGCGCCGTCGCGGTGGCGGTGATCGTCGTGCTGCGCCACCACGAGAACATCGGGCGGCTGCGCGCCGGCACCGAGCGCCGACTCGGCGAGCGTCGGACGCCGCAGGCGTCGCCCTCGTGATCGCCGTGGTCGGCGCGGGCTCCTGGGGCACCGCGCTCTCCATCCACCTGGCGCGCACCGGGGCCCCGATCCGCCTGTGGGCGCGCGAGCCGGAGATCGTCGATGGCATCCGGGCGCGCCGCCGGAACCCCGTGTACATGCCCGACTTCGACCTGCCGATCGGCGTCGAGGCGACCGGCGACATCGCGGCGGCGGTGGACGGCGCCGAGGTCATCGTGATGGTCGTGCCTTCGGAATTCTTCGCGGCGACGCTGGCGAGCGTGCCGGTCCGCCGAGACACCATCATCGTCTCCGCGACCAAGGGCTTCGATCCCGTGCGCCATGCGCGGATGAGCGAGCTGGTGCGCGAGCGCTTTCCTCAGGCGCGCGTGGCCGCGCTCTCGGGGCCGACGTTCGCGCGCGAGGTGGCGCTGGGCAGCCCGACCGCGGCCGTCATCGCCGCCGCCGACGACGCGCTCACGTCGATGCTGCAGGCCAGGCTCGGCGCGCGCGCCTTCCGGCTCTACGCCAACCGCGACATCGTCGGCGTCGAGGCGGGCGGCGCCCTCAAGAACGTCGTCGCACTGGCCACGGGCCTCTCCGACGGCCTCGGCCTCGGCGAGAACGCGCGCGCCGCGCTGGTCACGCGCGGGCTCGCCGAGATGACGCGGCTGGCGGTGGCGCTCGGGGGCGAGCCGACGACGCTCGCGGGGCTCGCGGGCATGGGCGACCTCGTGCTCACGGCGACCGGCACGCTCTCGCGCAACCGCTCGCTCGGCATGGCGCTGGCGCGCGGTGACAGCCTCACCGCGGCCTCGGCGAAGACGCGCATGGTCGCGGAGGGCGTGCCGACGGTTCGCTCGGCGCTGGCGCTGGCGCGGCGCCACGACGTGTCGCTGCCGATCTGTGCCGAGGTGGCCGCCGTGCTCTTCGACGGCAAACCCGCCGCCGACGCGCTGGCGTCGCTGCTCGGCCGCGCGCCCACGCGCGAGGATGCGCCGGTGGAGGGCCGCCGTGCCTGAGCTGCGCAAGGACCCCGTGGTCGGCCGCTGGGTCATCATCTCGACCGAGCGCGCGCGGCGGCCGACGGACTTCAACACCGAGCCCGTGCGGCCGCGCGGCGGGACGTGCGTGTTCTGCACCGGCAACGAGGACAAGACGCCGCCCGAGATCGTCGCCGTGCGGCCACCCGACACGAGACGCGACGGGCCCGGCTGGTCGCTGCGCGTGGTGCCGAACAAGTTCCCGGCGCTGCGCATCGAGGGCGACCTGGAGCCGAGCGCCGAGGGGCTCTACGACCGGATGAACGGCGTCGGCGCCCACGAGGTCGTGATCGAGACCCCCGACCACGCCGCGACGCTGGCCACGATGCCGAGCGACGCCGTGGCCGACGTGTTCCTCACGTTCCGCGACCGCATCCTCGACCTCAAGAAGGACCCACGCTTCGAGTACGTGCTCGTGTTCAAGAACCACGGCGAGGCCGCCGGCGCGTCGCTCGAGCATCCGCACAGCCAGCTCATCGCCACCCCGATCATCCCGATCATGGTGACCGAGGAGCTGGCGGGCTCGCAGCAGTACTGGCAGCGCAAGGAGCGCTGCGTGTGGTGCGACGTCATCCGCCAGGATCGGCGCGACCGGCGGCGGGTGGTCGCGGAGACGGGCGGCTTCGTCGCCCTCGAGCCCTTCGCGCCGCGCTTTCCATTCGAGACGTGGATCCTGCCGCTGCGCCACCGCGCGGCCTTCGAGGAGTCGGGCGTCGAGGAGCTGCGCGGCCTGGCCGAGATGGTCGGCGCCTTCATGCGCCGCATGAACCGCGTGCTCGGCGCGCCGCCGTTCAACTTCATGCTCCACACCGCGCCCCTGCGCGACGGAGCGGTGGACTACTTCCACTGGCACCTGGAGATCATTCCGAAGCTCACCCGGGTGGCCGGCTACGAGTGGGGCAGCGGATTTTTCATCAATCCCGCGCCGCCGGAGGACGCCGCGGACGCGCTGCGGTCCGCCGCTCCCTGAGCGGCGTGGTACAATCCGAATCCGCTGGAACGCGGGAATAGCTCAGTGGTAGAGCACGACCTTGCCAAGGTCGGGGTCGCGGGTTCGAATCCCGTTTCCCGCTCCAGCATTTCTCCCTCGCGCACGGCGGCGTACCCAAGTGGTTAAGGGAGCGGACTGCAAATCCGTTATGCGCCGGTTCGAATCCGGCCGCCGCCTCCATTACCCCGCTCGGCATAGCGACGGATATGCGGTTGCTGACGGAGCAGCGAAGCGCGATAGTCTCAGGCCACATGATCTCTCGACGCGCGTTCCTCGCCGGCTCCGTCGCCGTGCTCACCGCGCCGTGCGCCGCCGAGGCGCAGCAGCCGGCTCAGAACCCGTTTCGTTTCGAGCTCGAGGAAGCGCAGAATCCCTTTCGAGGGCGGGCTATTGAGGGATACGTCTACAACAACCTCCCCTGGCGAATAACCAACGTTCGATTGCGGGTCGAGAGCGTGGACGGGACGGGCGGGGTGACGGGTGAGTCCTACGGGTGGGTTGTGGGTGACGTAAAAGCCGGCGGTCGAGGCTACTTCTTCGTTCTCGTTTCGTCGGGTGCGGCCACCTATCGCGCCACGGTTGAGTCTTTCAACAAGGTCGCCCTCGAGGCGCCCCAACTCGAGGCGCCATGAAGAAAACCACGGAGCGGCGCCAAACAGGTCGTCGTCCATGAGCGGAATGGAGCCGGTGTGGGCGGCGACACTGTCGCGCTACAATCTGTCCGAGCGGGGGCGTGGCGGAATTTGGCGAGACGCCGAAGCCTTAAAAGCTTCTGTCCGAAAGGACGTGCAGGTTCGAATCCTGCCGCCCCCACCATCTTCGACCGTTTCCGAAGCGTCTGCGTTTCTTGGACGAACCGCATCCGGGAAGGTATCGTAGTCCGTCATGTTCGCGTCCCCCGGCGCCATCGCGTTCCAGATCCCCGCCCTCTTCGGATTCGGACCGTTC
>Ga0137418_10003013_pt1 | contig 15464 bp, 17 predicted proteins | sample CZODoug3_1_2_16f_FD_122242 | JGI IMG/M metagenome (GOLD analysis project Ga0137418, IMG submission 122242) | Vadose zone soil fungal communities from Angelo Coast Range Reserve, California, USA - CZODoug3_1_2_16fungal (Hybrid Assembly) | ecosystem: Environmental > Terrestrial > Soil > Vadose... | reverse complement strand
CGACTACTGGTGTGTCCGGGCTATGCGCAGCCGCTTGGAACCTATGAAGAAAGTGGCTCGCATGCTACGGGCGCACGAGGAGTTGCTGCTGAACGGGTTCCGTGCCAAAGCAGAAATTTCCAGTGGTGCCGTCGAGGGTCTCAACAATAAGATTCGAGTGGTGACCAGAAGATCGTATAGGTTTCGGACCTATGAAGCGATGGAAATCGCCCTTTATCACACGCTAGGACGACTCCCCGAACCCGAGGACCACCCACAAATTCTGCTGACGAGGCAAGAAAGCTTCCCTGTTCGCTTTGTCGAGCTTAGTGGCGGAGCTGCGCACACGATCCTAGAATTTCAATGGATTAAAATTTGTTGTATTGTCAAAGAAATCGACATTTTCACTTCTCTTGAGCCATAGGGATATTTTAAGGGTTACCGGCAACAAGATAAGCTCCACACTAACCTTGGCAAGGCTTGCGACGATAATGCTCGTCGTTAAAGCGCTCTTCGGCATGATCCCCCACAGGGCGAATACGTAGAAAACAGCGGTATTCACCGATTGCCCGCATAGCGTCGACAACACAAAACGGGCCGATATATAGCGACCGTTTGTCCACACTTTCATCTTCGCCAGAACGTAATTGTTGGCGATGTCGCCAGCAAACATCGCAAGTGTTCCAAATAGGACCAGACGAGGCGCCGTCGAAAGTACATCCACGTACGATTGATTGTTTTTCATAACCGCGGATGGCGGATAGAAAATTACGAACTGAAAAATCGCGGTCATCGCTACCTGGGCAAAAATGCAGTACCACAACACGCGCCGTGCAACCGAATAACCATAAACTTCGGTGAGAATATCGGCGATAATATACACAAAAGGAAAGTAGTAGATAGAAATCGACAACGGTACCCCAGCAACGTCAACCAGCTTGCCGGCAGTAGGAATACAAACAATGGCGAAGAAAACGTTGCAAAGAACAATGTGGTTCAGGAACTTGTAGTTTTTCATTTGCTGCCCCGGCCGATTGCCCAGCTAATACGCCACGTCACTATACTCGCTCTGCTTTCCGGACTATTGAGAGCGAAAATTCCAGACAACCTGAGCAAGCCGTGCTAAGGGGTTTTCGTTCCTAGATTCTCCAGGCGCAATCGATCTCGACACCGGTTTAGAGATTTCTTTTCCCACTCAGGCAAATTGTCCCAATTATGAAAATATGATTCCCGGCTTTGCCGTCTAGTGCCGGTTTAGGCATTCGCCTATTCTTTGTAGAATGTAGGCAGGAAAATAGAGGCCCAAGAAAGGTGGAAACATGAAAGCAATTGTTGTTCGCGAATACGGCGGCCCAGAAGTATTGAAGTACGAAGAATATTCAGATCCCGTTGCAGGCGCCGGTGAAATCGTGGTCCGGGTCGCAGCAACCAGTGTGAACCCCGCCGACTATAAGCAGCGGGCCGGGCTGATGAAAGATGGCTTCCCGATCGACTTTCCTGGCGTCATTGGCTTCGACGTCTCTGGAACCATTGTGTCCATCGGGCGCGAAGTTCACGGATTTGCCGTCGGCGACCCAGTGTTTGGAATGGCAAACCATACCTATGCGCAACTCTGCGTCGTCAAAGCTACGAGCTTGGCGCACATTCCGGAAGGACTCGATATCGTTGAGGCGGCTGCTTTGCCCACAGTCACGACAACTGGCAACCAATTGATCTCGTTGGGAACGGGCGTCACGACTGGCCAGACCGTGCTGGTATCAGGTGCGGTTGGCAACGTTGGTCGCTCAGCCGTCTTTACTGCCAAGCTTCGCGGCGCGGTGGTGCTCGCCGGGGTTCGAAAGAAACAGCTCCAGGAAGCGGCCAGCTTAGGTGCGGATCAAGTGATCGCAACCGACGACCCCGAAGCGATTGACGGACTGGTACAACTTGATGCAGTGGCCGATACCGTGGGCGGCAAGACGGCCGAAAAGCTGATCACCAAAGTGAAGAAGGGTGGCGTCTTCGCATCTGTTCTGGGAGCTCCTCAGAACGCCAAGGACTATCCGACAGTCAGGGTGGTGCCGGTTTACGTGCGACCCGATGCAAAGATTCTCCAGTTGATGGCGGTGGCTGTGAAGGATGGCAAGCTGGTGATTCCCATCGGTCCCAAAATGGCGCTGAAAGATGCTGCCAAGGCTCAAGCAGCTGCGGAAAAAGGCGGCATTGGTAAGGTGCTTCTGGTTGCGTAAAAAACCATTCACGCAGGCGCCGAATGAGCCGCCGGCGTCTGCGTGATCGCCCACGTGGGGGTCGATCTTGCAATCACTTGGATCTGGTGGCATACTCCGGCTCGCGGGACGCCGGGATCACGAAAACGGTGACAATCCATATGAGCTGTTTCAAGTGTTGCGTGAACCCGATCAATGCAGACGGGACTCCCAGTCCGCTGGAACCCTTCCCGCAGGGCCATGGACCGGTTGAGTTTCCGGGCGCGAGTGAGGCGGAGGTAATTCCGCACCCTTAATCATTCGCTGCTTCTCGTAATCAAAAAACCAATCTTCACCGGGTTCAAAGCTGGCAACCACAGGATGTCCTGCAGTCGCCGCATGTCGAGACGCATGCTGGCTCGGAGAACTGTCACAGCATCCGATATGCCCGCATTCAGCGCACCGGCGGAGATGAAGCCACCACCCTTTAGACGCTAAACACTCGACGCATCCGTCGCCCGTTGGCTTTGAAGCGGGGTTGATGCCTCGCTGATTATTCTTCATTTTTCCATTCCTGTCTGGCAGTATCGGCTAGTTCAGTGGATGAATCCGGAGGTGCTGGTCCCAGTATGAAAACGAGTCCGGCACCAAGCCGCAAGAGAGCTATGGCCATCGTCCAGATCCCTCATTCCTTGTCGTCCCAACGAACGTAGATCAATGCGGTACGTACGTGGCTGGGCAACCAAACATCTACACCCGCCAAACGATTGATCCATCGCGGTTCGATTTCCTTTACAGAATCGTTGGCTACCCGATCCAAAACTTGCTTGAACAACAAAAACTCATTGTCAGGTCCCACCGTCTTCGCAGCTTGAGCGACGACGGCCCCTTGGTCGAGCCCGTTATGAATACGTTTGACCGTATTGTAGACGTCGTTGGTGTACTCCTTGGTGATCTCGACATCCTCCTTCGTCCCGATATCCGTAAGATGTCCGCCCACAAATGTGTCGAACTTATACGCGAGGATCTCATCAAACATTTTGAGGTACTCGTGAAAGTCTGTCGTCAGATCGAACCCCTGGAAAGGTGCATATCCGGAAGTGACCGAATCGACCGCCATTAGAAATTTTGCTTCCGGAATGTAGATGAAGAGGTCGCCCTCAGGCGAGTGATACATCCGGCGCGTGAGTTCGACAGTTTTTCCACCGAGCTTAATCGTCTTCGCCGATTTGAAGGTTACGTTCGACAGTAAACGATCGGGATCGTTCATTTCCTTAAGGAAGTCGCTGACCGAGTCAAGCGCCACGATCTGAATTCCCTTGATGTCCTTGAACGCGATCGATCCGCCGATATGATCCTTGTGCACATGGGAGTAGACAAGCATTTTTATCGGCTTGTCCGTGACTTTGGCGATTGCTGAAGGAATGCCGTTGCCGAAGCTTGCTGGCGCGTCGAATACGATGACTCCTTCATCGGTTACGAGAAATGCAGACTGCCATCCATTGTCGGAAATCACGTATACGCCTCCGCCAACGTTCTTCACTGCGTAACCGAGATTGGGATCAATCTTCCAGAACTTCGCCTTCACGGAAGGCAAAACGGGAACATAACTCTGCAGGTCCTCCTGTGAACTCTGGATCGGGTGCGAGTCTTGTTGCGAGGACTGAGCCGAGACGATGCCGTTCAGCACGGCAGCAAACATCAACATACATATCAACTGTTTCATTTTTACATCTCCTCTTGACTGAACATCATTCCGAAGGACTGATCAGTTCGCCGAGCAACATTAGCCTTGTGATTCGTTTGACTGCGATCGCAGAATTCAATATAGGGTCGGCCTGTTGGGACGACTAGCCGGTGAAACCGGAAATGTATTTTCCATCTCTGGGATAATCTGCCTGCGCGATGTGGCACCGCCGCACACTCGCGCAGAGTTCGACGCTGGCTCGATGCCAGGTTCTGGTAGCAGAGGAACCGGTAGTCAACGTCTCCAGTGTGTGACGAAACCTGCGAATCGAAATCCACAAGTGGTTCAGTCGCCTCGTCTAAAGTTTTGAGGTTAGGATCCGCTCGAATAAGAAAAGAAGCAGCGCTGGTTGTCTTTAGGCGGTTCGGGATGCACCGGCATGCGGAATCGTCCCCGAGTTGAAGGCGACGTGTTTGTATTCCAAAAACTCGTCGATAGCAGTCAGACCGTTGAGTCTCCCATTACCACTCCGCTTGAAGCCGCCCTCTTCGAACTCGTCCCAAACAACAGCCCAATCATTGATCCAGATGGTTCCGGCATCTAGCTCTCTGGCGACGCGTAACGGACGATCGACGTCCCTGGTCCAAATGCTTGCAGCCAAACCATATTCGCTGGCATTTGCGAGTGCCACGGCTTCTGCCTCGGTATCGAAAATCTGCATCGTAAGAACCGGGCCAAAAATCTCCTCCTGCACAATCGTCATTTTCGGATCAGTCACTTCAAGCAGTGTCGGTCTATAGAACGCACCGGGCGCCAACGGTCCCTCGTTGATGGGTCCCCCGCGAACTAGTACTTTCGCTCCCGCAGCAATTGCCACCTCCACCATTTTGTCGACGCGAGAAACATTCGCTTTGTCAATGAGGGGTCCCATATCGCTGGAGGGATCGGACGCAGGGCCTGTTTTGACATCCTGCAGCCGTTTTGTCATGAGCTCGCGGAACTGATCGGCAACAGCGCGCTGCACCAACAGGCGCGAACCGGTCATGCAGAACTGACCTGCGAATGTGGTGAGTGCCTTTTCAACCTTTGGGGCAGCCGCAGTGAGATCGGCGTCTTCGAATATGATCATTGGGGTCTTTCCGCCCAGTTCGGTCTGAAACAGCTTCAGTGTCGGTGCACCCGCCGCGGAGATGGTCTTTCCAGTCTTCGTACTTCCGGTAAAACTGACGATCCGCACATCCTTGGACTCCACGAGAAACTCTGCTCCGCCGCCGCCACTTCCGCTGAGGACATTAATGACTCCCTTCGGAAGGTCAGCGGCTTCTGCGAGGACCTTGCTGAACAGGAAGTTGGTCTGAGCTGTATTGCCTGGCAGCTTGATCACGGTAGTAACGCCTGCAGCAAGGGCTGGCGCTAGTGAACGAACGGTAAGCACAAGGGGTGAATTAAACGGGGCGATAATTCCCGCGACTCCTATCGCAGATCTCGTCACGACCGAAAGGTGCCCGGGCACTACTTCCATAGCCCGGCCATAGTCGGTTAAAACAACAGAAGCCCAATAGCGAAATTTGCTGGGGATCATATCGACTTCAAAAGCAGCTTCGCTTCGGACTTTTCCGTTTTCGAGCGAGAGAATCGCGATCAGATCCTCTCGCCGTGCCTCGAAGCGGTCCGCAAGCTGGTTTAGAACCTTCGCGCGCAGTCTGCGATTGTCCTTCCAATCGGTGGATTTGAACGCCCGTACCGCTGCTTGAACAGCGACCTCAGCGTCTGCCCGAACAGCGTGTGCGTAGGTGCCGATTCGTTCACCTGTTGCGGGATCGTAGCTGTCGGAACGCTTCGCGGTATCAACCCACGCACCGTTGACCCAGTTCATCGCCATCCGCGAACTGGCCTGCTCGACTTGTGTTCCTTTTAAACTTACGGTGTCCGACACTTGAGGCCTCCGAAACGTTAGTAGCGAAATACTGCTTATCAACTGCTCTGCCCATCCGCCCGATTCCTGAAGTGTGGAAACGTCGGTTGTGTAACGAAAGTCTGTTGACTAGGCGAAATCAAAATCCTGCGCACGACCTGATTCGGGCCCAGTTTCCCCTTGCGGTGGTGACTGATTGCAATGCATCAGATAAGCTCGAAGTGGCCACTGGTCGCCTCTTCCGGCTATCAATCGCGCTGACTGGAACAGTACGAGATTTGTGCTCCCAGGACTAGGCGGTAAAGTCGGAATTTAGAATTTCAAATTTGGAACAATCATGACGGACCTGAACTCGCTGGTAATTTTCGCCCAGGTTGTGGAGGCGAATAGCTTCTCAGAAGCCGCGCGGCGTCTCAAGATGCCCACCTCGACGGTGAGTCGACGTGTCGCAGAACTCGAAGACCAACTCGGCGTCCGGCTCCTTGAACGCTCGACGCGCAGCCTGCGGCTGACCGACGTCGGAACTGAAGTGCTGGAGCATGCCCAGCGAGGCGCCGAGGTCAGCGAGGCGGTCAGTAATATCGCTTCGAATCATCTGTCGAAGGTCTCAGGCACGTTGCGGATCGCCGCGCCGCCCAGCATCTCCGACTCTTTGCTTGCGCCCCTAGTCGGCGCATTTCAGGCGTCTTACCCTGACGTCCGGGTGCAGATATTCATCACCGAACGGATAGTTGATCAAATCGCCGAGGGCGTCGACGTCGCTTTCCGGGTGGGAGAGCTCGAGGACTCTTCGTTGATTGTGCGCAGGCTTCTGACTTACCGGCATCAGCTTGTAGCTAGCCCCGCCCATCTCAAGAAAATCGAGCCGCCTAAGACACCGAAAGATCTGTTGGGCCACCGGCTACTTGCGTTCTCGTTTTGGAGACCCGAGAGCAGTTGGAACTTTACTCATGTAAACGGGAATGACAAGGAAACCCTGACATTCAAGCCTTACCTCTCGATCAACGAGTATTCGGGCCTGGCGACCGCTCTGCTGGCGGGCATCGGCATCGGCGAGCTACCCCCAATTGTGCAACCTGAACTCTTGCGCGCCGGACGCCTCGTCGAGGTCATGTCTCAATGGCACCTTCCAATATTCAATCTCTCACTGTGCCACCTCGGGAATCGCTACGTCCCTCGCCCGGTGCGAGTGTTTAAGGAATTCGCGGTGCAAATGACTTCATCAATGTTTCCGATCCTTCCCACCTGATCGTATCGGAGAGGTTGGCCGTCCAGGCTGGCAACCGGACTTCGTGCACAAATGGGTCTGTTTCTTGTTTCCGCTTTAGCTCTTCCGCGAATCGTCTCACCCTGGTTCTAGCTCTCCGTTTGACGGCCAGCCCTCTGATAACTGGTGCGTCCAAATTCAAGCGGGCCGTGAGTCTAGTGGCGATCCCTATTGATGCCTGCACAGTGGAACTCCCGAACGGATTTGCCCAGCGCATTATTCCAAAGTTGGGAAATACATTTGCACTTTAACCGGCTATTCGCACAGGCCGGTTGGGCCTATAGTCACTTTTAGACGCAACTCCAGAGGGACGAAAACATGACAGCAAACGAAAAAGCAGTCGCCGCAGTCCTGCAGAAATATCAAGACGCTCTAAATGCTTCGGACACTGAGGCAGTGATGACGCTCTATACGGACGACGGCGTATTTATGCCTCCCTATAGGCAATCCGCGATCGGCGTGGTCGATGTACGCAAGGCCTATGACGCGGTCTTCAAAGCCATCACGCTGAGTGTCAAGTTCGACGTAGCTGAGACTGTCGAAATGTCCCCAGACTGGGTTTTCGCGCGCACGAATTCTGCCGGAACTACAACGGATCACGCCACGGGTTCGAAAAACGCTGAAGCAAATCAGGAACTCTTCATTTTCAAGAGAACCTCGAACGGCGCATGGAGAATCGCACGTTATAGCTTCTCCTCCACCAACCCTGTGGCAAGGTAAAGCTGTGAGCCTTCAACGGCGAAGGATTGTAACCACGAACTTGAGTGAACCAGCTAAAGGATGCGAATGACGGCTACGATGAAGGCCGCAGTGATCTACAAAGCGGGCGGACCGGAGGTACTCGAAATCGAGAGCCGCCCGATCCCGAGCCCGAACAATGGCGAAGTCTTGATCCGGATCAAAGCGTTCGGACTGAACCGCTCTGAACTGTTCACCCGCCAGGGTCATTCACCCAACGTCAAGTTCCCTCGTATTCTCGGCATCGAAGCCGTTGGATTGATAGAACAAGCGCCTGGAAACGAATTCCGCAGAGGCGAAATCGTCGCGACCGCAATGGGCGGCATGGGTCGCGCGTTCGACGGCAGCTATGCCGAATATACCTGCGTGCCGGCGACGCAGGTTCAAGGTATCGTGACGGAACTTGCATGGGAGACGCTCGGTGCTCTCCCGGAGATGTTGCAGACGGCGTGGGGTTCTCTGTTCAAGTCGCTTCGTCTCGAAAAAGGCGAGCGGCTGCTCATTCGCGGTGGCACGACGTCCGTCGGCTTGGCAGCTGCGGCGATTGCCAAGAGCCACGGCGCCATCGTCGCTTCGACGACTCGCAACTCGACCCGTGAAAAGCTGCTGCGGGAAAGCGGTGTCGATCAGGTATTCATCGACACGGGGTCGATCGCCGAACAGGTCAAAGAAGTCTGTGCGGGCGGCGTCGACAAGGTCCTCGAACTGGTGGGCACGACCACGCTCAAAGACTCCTTACTCTGCACCAAGAAGGGCGGCATCGTTTGCATGACGGGGATCGTCGGCAATAAATGGTCATTCGACACGTTCGCCCCAATGGAAGCGATTCCTACGGCGGTCTGTTTGACGACCTATGCAGGTGAATCCGACGACTTCATGCGCACACCCCTCGATGAATTGATAGACCAGATCAGCACGGGCACATTGAAGGTTCAGGTCGGCAAGATCTTCCACCTTGACGAGATTGTTGAGGCGCATCGGTGTATGGAGGAGAACAAAGCGGGCGGCAAGATCGTTGTGTTGACCTGAATTTGATCTGAAAGCTGGAATTGGATTTCCGCGCGTCGAAAGAGAGGCAGACTCGACATTGCGAGAGATGGCGGTAGACGCACCTCGTTGAAAGACTTTGCCGCTGGCAGTGACTTTCTGCCCGGCATAGTTTTATTGGTTTGAATGTTCTCCTTGATATAAGGGGCGTGCGGTCGGCATGACCGCACCGCGGCGTTTGAAGACGGCAATTTATGTTTCGGAACTTATTATCGCTTACAAGGGTGATATTTGGGAAGGAAGAAGGGGACGGACACGGAAGCGCCGGCGGCCAGCGCGGCACTACCGACGAGAAAATTCCGGCGACTAAGGATCATAGGCTACCGCTCGGCCATGAGCGGCAAGCGCGAGAATTGCCCAGGCCAAACTCCACGGAGCAGTTAGCGCTGCAGCGGTGTGTTCCAACCACTCCACGCCGGCTTGTACAACCGGATGTTGCGTTCGATTGCTCAATGCCAGAAGCGCGACGGCCGTGTCGTCGGGGTGAGGAGCGAGTGCAGATCCGTAGACGACGCCGTTGCCGGCATTCCATCCTCCACCTGGACAGGCACGGTCTATCAGCATCTCGATGCCGTGATCAACGCGAATCGGGATGTCTTCCAGGCAGCCGCAGGAGCAAGGAAGTTGGCTCAAGGCAAGAATCGCAAATGCGGTGGGCACGACCCAGCTAACCGTCTCCGGAATCCATGGCCAGCCAAACTTGTCCGGGTCAAAACGGACGCGGCGATCCACCGTTCGAAACTTCCATTTCCACAACCAATTGGATTCTCTGCCCACACATTCCAGCAACCAACCAACGCCACGCAGCCTCGCCGGTATGGCGCTTACAACATCGCGAAGGGCGATCATAGCTAGTGACGTCACCCAAACACCATCCTGGTCGTCCCCCAAAAAAGCAGGCCAGCTTCCATTCGGATTCTGCACGCGATGAAGGAAATCTTGAGCGCGTCGCTCCGCGTCGGAATCTTCTGATCCCATCGCGAGCGTTGCCAGGCACGTAGGTTCAAGAGACGTCTGAGCAGACGAGCGCAGGGCTGCCCACCCACCGGACGGGAGCTGTCTTCGGCTCAACTCGGCCAATACGTTGCTCAAAACGACATGATGGTCCTTCACCGCAGCACTTTTATTGTGAAATCCTTCCCTTGTCAAAAAGCGATATTGATGGGAGGCCGATGTGAGTCGAAAGGCAAGTAATCGCACTGCCACACTATGAAGAAACCTGTAAATCAGTCAAAGTGCGATTAGTAAAGTATTGCCGGCCGATTCGGCATAGAAAACGGCGCGCGATTTTCCGGGCACCGGCTTAGTCGCCGCAAAACTTTCCGCGCCAGTCACGATTCGATTGGTGAAAGAAAAATGGTCACGATAACGCAAGGAGTCCTGCCCTTGTAGGACGCAAAGGCTCCCGATGACGCAGGCGCGGTCGAGCGCCTCCAAAGTACGCGGACAGTCAGCGAAGCTGAGATCGGTAGCAAGAAAGTGCTGTCTTCAGCACGGACAGCGAGAATGAAATTGGTGAAAAACGATACGGGGACACGCGCGAATGGTGTGCGGATTCTGAACCACTCTAGCCAGGAATGGAATCGAGCTCTTCTTGCCCAGCGCTCTACGGTCTTTCCATCATTGCGGCGTGAGTCTTCGCTTCGCCCCAAACATACTGCGGCCTCGAGCGTCGCATCAAAGGTCACGAATGCGAACAAATCAGTTCCAGTGTAGTGTTCACGCCAAGAGGACTCCGACATGTTCTCGTCCCCAACTGAACTCGCGACCAAGCTGCGCGCCGCACGATACATCATCGACCCCGTAACTCTTTCGGTGGTGTATCTCGCCACTCGCATGCAGAAACCACTCCTGATTGAAGGCCCCCCAGGGTGCGGCAAAACCGAGCTCGCGTATGCCGTGGCGGTCGCTGCAAATGTAAATGTGGAGCGGCTTCAGTGCTATGTCGGAATTAGCGAAGACAAGGCGATTGGGAAATTCGACGAGGCGTTACAGAAGCTGTTCCTTGAGACGCAGGGAGAACATCTCGAAAAAAACTGGGGCGAGGTCCGCCGGCGATTACATACGCTGGATTTCTTCGCGGAAGGGCCGCTGCTTCGTGCACTGCGTTACCAAGATCGCCCTTGCGTGCTTCTCATCGATGAACTCGACAAAGTGGACCAGGAGTTCGAGGCTTTACTCCTCGAAATCCTTAGCGCCTGGCAGGTCACAGTACCGAAACTCGGGACGATAGCTGCAACGACGGTACCGTTCGTTGTGCTTAGCTCTAACGAAGAACGACGCCTTGGCGATCCTCTGCGACGCCGATGCTTCTACTTACGGTTCGAATACCCCACGGTCGAGCGGGAAACCGAGATCCTGAGTGTCCGCAGTGGAAGTGATAGTCCGCAACTGCGGGGTCAGCTCGCCGGGTTGGCACACGCGCTGCGCGGCTGGAACATGGAAAAGCCTCCGTCGATCGCGGAAATGCTGGACTTGGCGCGAGCTCTCGAAATCCTGGGAACGGAAGAGATCTCCCACGAGCAGCGGGACTTGCTGCTGCCGCTGTTGGCAAAGACGGAGGCTGATCGCAAACGGTTGCTGTTGCGTTCTGGCTTTGAGGGACTGGTCGCTGACTCGAAGCGATATCGAGATGAGTTAATGCCACGGGTTGAGACAGTGGGGCTGGGCAGAGTATCGGTTCCTGGTGCGGAGGCGGTAGCTTGAGACACGCGCGACTGAGTTGCCTTCTCCTGGCTCTGTTGAAGGTGGTAGTCGCACAGACGGCGACTGGGACCAGCAACGGGCACGGCCTTTCGACACTCTGGGCCGAGTACTACGCAAAGGTATATCGAGTTCCCGTGGATCTCGTGGATGCGATTATCGACGAAGAGTCAGGCTGGAATCCGTATGCGGTCTCCAAGAAGGGCGCCGTGGGACTGATGCAGCTTATGCCACAGACAGCCGCGCGTTTTGGCGTTCGAAATCGTTTTCGGCTAGATGAAAACATCCGTGGCGGCGTGGCTTACCTGGCTTGGCTGAACCATGAATTCCAGGGGGACCTCAGATTGGTTACAGCCGCATACTACGTTGGCGAAAATCCAATCCTTCTGAGAAGGCTGGAATATTCTTCGGCCGATGTGCAGGGGTATGTGAACCGAGTGGCTAGGAGGTACCGGGCCCGGCGAAGACGGAAGGCAAAGTTCGAGTTGATGGAGCGAAGTGTCCAAGAGGTGGAAGATGAGCATCCCTAAGGTGGCATTGGTGTTTTGCTGGTTGGTGTCGGCGACAGTAGTTCCTAACGCGCAGATGACAAACGTGAATCCGCAGGTGCGCACAAGAGCCACAGCGGACGGGAAGGTCACGGTCGTAGAAATAGCGGCGCATTTTGTAACGGCGATACGACTACCGGAAGCAGTGAATGCGGTCGCTGTAGGTGATCCTGCGCTGTTTCAGGTCGAGCATTCGGAGCGCGAACCGGACTTGGTGCTGGTGAAAGCTCTCACCGAGCGAAGTGCCGAAACCAACTTGCTTATCTCAGGTGTCCACGGACGTCAATTCAGCTTGCTTCTGGTCAGCCGGGGGATTGGGACGGCTCCCGCCAAAGTGGATTTCCTTGTGGAGTACAAACCAGCCGGCAGTTTTCTCGTTCAGCCAGCAGTCGTTCCCTTCCCATTGGTTGGGCAGAACGCTCCCCTCGTGAAAGCGCAGCCTATAGCGAGTGGCGCCGCGGCGAACAGCGTGGACGGACAGCCGTCATTCATCCCGGCTACGTTCGCGATGAGCCCCTCGAATGGAGCGACCTCAAAGTCAGAACCCGTGACGAGCCAATCGGGGCCAAAATCGCTGGATAGCCTGCTATGGCGGCAACAACAGGCCCCTCTCCCTGCCCTGTATGGAGAACGAATGGAAGGAGAGAACGTCAAAGGGGATCGCCTGCGAGCAGGTATCAGCGAAGTGATCGACGGCGGCCAGGAGGTGATTGTGCTGTTCTCTGTTGTAAACACTAGCAGGCACGCGATATTACTCATGCCGCCACAGGTTCAGTTAGGCGGCAAGAACAAGACGGGGAAGATTGTTAAGCACGATCGTTGGTCCGCGGCAGAACAGTTAGCTGTTGCGGACTTCCGGCTGAGCCGCCGCCGTGTGGGAACCGGAGAGCGGGCGGACGGAGTAGTGGTGTTCGAACGTCCACCATACAAACAGTCGAACGAGACACTGTTCCTGCAGATGGCCGAGTCAGGTGCAGTCGATCGTCCGGCTCTTGCCCCAATCGGCTTTGGAGTTAGCTCACTTCGGCAGGAGGGAGACCATGGAACGCCAAGAAAGGCAAACTAGACAGATCCAAGAGCCCAAGGCCACTGGCCAAGACCAGCAGCAAGTAACGCCTGCAGAACTAGACCATGATGAACCAGTAACGTCGAGCCCCCTGCAGCGGTTCCGTACTCTTCTGGACAGCGCCCGATCGAACCGGAATCCTGTCGCCACTCGTCGTGAGCTTGGCCGCGACAAGAGCAAGTCTCTGTTCGTGCTTATGGGAGCAAGTGTTGCATTGCTCCTGCTTTTTTTCGCCGTGTTCTCGAGTCCCAAGAATCGCGGTCCACTACCGGGCGACACCGCGCGTGGTGGCCCTAGCCTCGGACGCAAAGTCGCTCCGGGTCAGGAGCAGAATGATCCTGCGAAAACGGTAACGCCCCTACTCAGTGCGGACGTGAATCGGGGGGACGTCGGCTCCGGTTCACAAGTGACGCCGGAGGAAGTGGGTGGAACCTCGCCTCGTTATAACGGAACACCAAGATTGCCAAGTGGAAACGCAGCCGCGCTGGAAAAGCCCTCGCCGGGCAGGCCACGAGGCTCAGGAGAATATGCACTCAAGAATGTGGATTTCTCCGATCGAGAAGTTGCACAGGCAGCCGCGATCCGGAATCCACCTCCACCCCACTCCACTGAGTCAGATTCCGACCTGAAAAAGCCCTCGATCGTGTTTGTGCGCGCTGCACAAAGCGCGACGCCGGCCTTTCAAAGTCCCCGCAATGAAGACAATACCCTGGCAGAGCTTTTGCCCGCGGGCACGAGACTGGTGGCGCGTCTCGAAGCCCCCGTTAGCTCAGCCGTTCCCGCGCCCGTGATAGCCGTGGTTGAGTACAACTATGAGCACAATGGTGAGATCGTGTTGCCGGCCGGTGCACGGGTGTTCGGCAAACTCTCCCACGTCACCCCGTCGGGGATTGTGGGTTTGCAGTTCGATCGAGTCGAAACGCCCGATGGGATGGTGGAGAAAATCGATGCTACAGCGATGGATCTCAAATTCGGGCCGCTGAAGGGCGATGTTTCCGGAAGAAACCGGGGAAAGAATTTCCTGGTTCGCTCGGTGACCGGCATCGGGACCGTGGCCGCATACATTGTTGGAGGGCAAGGCACGACCGGATTCAACGGCCCGATTTCGGAAAGTTCATTGCTCCGAGAGCGCCTGGCGGACAACATAGGCATGGCCGGGCAAGACCAGATAAACACGCTGGCAGCGAACCAGTCTATCGTGGTTACTGTGCCAGGCAACACTCGCTTTTACATCGTGGTGGAAAAAGGGAGTTCAGATCAACAAGCCGGAAAGCCAGGAGTGCGGCCGGCTGAAGCCAACAGTGCAAGCCTCACCGGAGGCAAGGTCCCCAGTCTCGAGGAACTGCGAGAACTGATGCAGCTCAAGAATGAGCTTAACCAGATGTATTTGCAGACGAGTGCCGACGCAACATCGGCGCAGCAATGAGCAAGCGAACAGTTATGGAACCGAATTGGAAACCCTTGGAGAACAGGCTGGGCGCCGCACGGTGCGCGGGATTCATGTTCATGGGCCGCGTGAATGGCATCAATCTCTACAAGCACGGAGTCAGTCGCAGTTATCTCTACCTGGATGATGATGGAAACTGCTACATCGCTGGGAGGCACGGGTGCTACCTCGCGACGGACTTCGACCAGGAGCTTTCTAAGTTAGAAAAGTGTTTGAGGCGCTTGGGAGCTACTCTGGAAACGTCCTACGACGAGAATTTCATCGCACAAAAGCAGGAAGTGCTTCGCCAGCACGGGGTTTCCCTGCTGACGATTCAGGTCGAACCGGACGAAGCGACGATTCATTGATCCCCCAGTAACATTTGCCTGATCAGTAGCAGCGCGTATCTGGCATCCGGCGCGAAAATGGGCTAAAGTAGCTATCATAAGGATGGCTAGTTTATGCCGCCCTGGCCAGAGTGGCAGTTCGAATACATGGGGTCCCGGTTCTTGGGCAGGCTCTTAGGCTTCTGGTCGAGTCTGTGGGTTTCCCTCGTCAAAAAGCTGTTTCGGTTGTTGACAACGACAGCCAGAAATCGGCGCGAGTCTTCATCCTGCAACTCCAACGGGTACAACTTCCTCGACGAACCTCGACGGTCCGAGACCGAGTTCTCTTTCGCCAGAAAACTTTCCGCGATGTCGATCTCCACGTTGTTGACGCTGGTGGTTTGGCGAATAATCACCCTGAAGGCAGTCTGGGTCGCGGCTGGTGAAAGTGGCGATCGTCTTCTAACGGCCATCCTCCTGTTTGTAAGCGCCTCATGGGTAATCTCGTTGGTCTGGATCTGTTTCTCGAAGTCAAGACAGACGGACATCCATGCCGCTACTGCTACACACCGGCTG
>Ga0137418_10003012_pt1 | contig 15465 bp, 13 predicted proteins | sample CZODoug3_1_2_16f_FD_122242 | JGI IMG/M metagenome (GOLD analysis project Ga0137418, IMG submission 122242) | Vadose zone soil fungal communities from Angelo Coast Range Reserve, California, USA - CZODoug3_1_2_16fungal (Hybrid Assembly) | ecosystem: Environmental > Terrestrial > Soil > Vadose... | reverse complement strand
CACGGCAACATCGTGACGGCGACGCTGCGTGCGGTGCTCTCGGCGGTCAATCGTGCAGCGCTCAAGGGTTTGATCAAGGTGCAGGAGCGCGCTCAGTGCATCGCTGCCGCCTGACCCCGGTGCCATCCGCGGTCGAATCCGCGGGGCTGGCGCATGGCAGGTCGAAACAAGCCTGCTCTCGAAGCGGGCTCGAACTCCGCCTACTCGGCGGTGAGCGCCTCGCCCGTACGCGCGGCGGTGAGGATCGCGAATTCGAGGCAGCGGCGATGTGCCGCGCGCTTGGCGCAGACGCTGCATGAACGCCGGCATCTGCCGATAGGGCATCGAGGCGAAGTTGCGGCGCTCCCGGCGGCCTGCGCGCCGGTGCAGTTCACGGCAGATCGGAGTGGCCGGATTGTCGAGGCGCAGCCCATCGATCATCGCCGCGTTGAAGATCGTCGCCAGGCGCTGATAGATTCTCGAACCGGTCTCGGGCACCTTGCGCAGGATCGGCACCAGTTCGTCCAGCAGGTCGACCGCGGTGATGCGGTCGATCGACATGTCCAGCAGCGGCGCGGGCATATGCTGCTCGATGCGGTTGATCCACTGCCGCGCGTGCTTGAAAGTTCGCGGAGATTCGACGTGTTTCTCGTGATAGGCGCGCGCCTGCGGGTTCGATGCTGCCCTGGCGGGTCGGGCGCAGGGAAGCCTTACCATAGACGTCGATTCGCAACGGCGTGGCCTGCTGCGCGCACTTACCAGCAGATAGACGTAATGCACTAACGTAAGGTAGACGCTCGGATGGCGTGCGGGGTGCGAATCTTCCGGTCTGCTAAACGCCGGAGATTCACAGCGACCGAGGGACCGTCCGGGTTGGTACAGCCCTCCTTCGCGCTGCGCGCTTCGGAGGGCACCCGCGACGGTGAACGCCATCCTCGTCGCGGGGCCAGACGCCGCCAGTCTCGGCGAGATCATCGATCGCTTGGAAAACCTCGGATCTAAATCCGTCGGCCGCGAGCAGGCTGCGCTCTCGGTACCACAGAAAGGCTTCGCGGATGTCGGCTTCCGCCTCGGGCAAGACCGAGACGGTGAAGCGCGTCACAGCGAATGCAGGCGGGCTCTTGCGTCGCTCCAGGGAACCGGCTGCGTGGCTCCGGCGCGAAGCGCGACGCGGCGACGGTGAATCTCCTCGCGCCACGCGTCGGAGATCTTGGGATCCGCGCTAGTCTCGAGGCTTTCGAGCAAAGCGACAACAAGCGCCGACCGCTCCTCGGCGGCGAGAGCGAGTGCCTCGTTCAAGATGTGGTCAACGCGGGCATTCATGCGCAAAAGTCTAGCACCGGGCAGCGACGGTGGCACCAACGGGTACCTGCCTGACAAGTCGTCGGACCGACACCTCCATTTTTCCGACGGACCGCCCGAATTTGCACGAATCAGGAGAGCACCCCAGACCGATCCATCGTCGACTTTCAGGCGGTGGAAACGGGTCGCGGAGGCACAGGGGCGTCCGCGATACGAATCGAGCGCACCGTTCGATCTCCAGGCTGCTCCCGCGGCAACCCCCGTTTTCCCCGCGCCGCCCGGTGCTGCCACCTACACTTGCATGCAGTTACCCGCTCGATCGAACACGGAGCGCCTTGATGCCGCACGTGCCGGACTGAGGGCCCGCGCGGCGACTCGCGCCTGTTACGACGGCAATCATTGCCAGGGTCCCTCAGCCTTCTGTGCGTATCCGAGCGCTTGCTGCTACTTGCCGCGACCAGCGGCGGCCAAGATCAGATCTGCGATCTCCTGTGGGTGAGAGACCAAGGAAAGGTGACCTGCATCCAGCTCCACGGTTGTCGCTTTCATCCGTGCTGCCAGAAATCGTTCCAAGTCAGGCGATATCGTCTGATCGAGTTTCGAAACCGCATACCAACTCGGTTTAGAGCGCCAAGCAGCCACGGTGGTTCGCCCACTGAATAGGGAGGCCGCGGTGGGCTCTTGCTCGGAATAAAGGACTTCTGCCTTTTCGCTCGCGATACCGTTCGCGAAATATTTGAGAAAAGCCTCCTCGGAGAGGTTAGTAAAGCCGTCGCGTTCCTGAACACCGGCTCGCACCGGCATGGTGGGGAACTTTCCGGATAAGGCGACGAAATCCTCGCCCGCATCGGGTGCCCGGGCGGCTACATAGACAAGCGCCGTGATCTTCGGGTCCATTCCCGTTTCGCTAATGACAGTGCCGCCCCAGGAATGGGCGACCAGCACGGTCGGTCCATCCTGGAGCACCAATGCGCGGCGAGTGGCGGCAACAGAATCGGCGAGCGACGTCAGTGGATTTTGAACCGCAGTTACATGCAAGCCCGCCGCCTGGAGGCGCGCAATGACCTCGGTCCAGCTGGAGCCATCCGCCCACGCCCCGTGCACCAGCACCACGTTGCGCGCTTCTATCGGCTTCGAAGTCTGCGCTGCGGCATCGGCCGCAAGAAGCGTCGCCGAAAGCATACTGATAGCGAGCATTGCTAATTTCCCCAGTGTCTTCAGTGTAATGGCCATCTTGAGATCTCCTTTCGTTTGCGGATACATCGTGACCTTCGTGCCATCGGACCCCGATGTAGGCTGGGTGAAATGAAACCCGGCACATCGCATACGGAAGTCTCGCCCGCACGGGCCAGCAGTTCAGGAGCAGCAGTTAATCAAGACAAGACGCGATCCCTGTCGTGGAACTGCTGCATCCAGTGCGGATACGGTATCTCAGTTTGCGATACACGATCGAGCCGCTCTCTTTGTCTGTCCGAAAGAATCAGTTGTCGTGCGTTCAGATTGTCTTCGAGCTGGGCCGGGGTGCGTGCGCCGATGATCACCGAAGTTGCCTCCTTGCGCCCCAAGATCCATGCCAGTGCTACCTGGGCCGGTGTCGAAGCGAGTTCCGTCGCGATCTTCTGCAATTCGATAACAATAGGAGCAGCCTTTACTGGATCGATCGGCGGAAAATTCAGGCGCGTGCGACGTCCGGTTGCAGTGTCACTGCCTTCTACCGTGTATTTGCCGCTGAGATACCCGCCCGCGAGGGGGCTCCAGATCAATAGAGCGACATCGTTTGCGTCAGCCACGAGAGCGATTTCGTGTTCGATATCGCGAGTCGTCAGTGAATAGTGAACCTGATTGCTTACCACGTTGGCCCAATGCGTGCGTGTCGTTACCCATTGCACACGCTCGAGGTCGGCCGCGCTGAAATTGCACACTCCGATGTGCCGGATTTTCCCTTGCGTCACGAGGTCGTCCAGTGCGCGCAGCGTTTCGTCAATCGGCACCAGTGCATCGCGATCGTGCAGTTGGAACAGGTCGATGTGATCGCGTCCGATCCGCTTGAGGCTGCGTTCCACTGAGCGCACGATGTGCGAACGGCCAAGCCCGACCTCGTTCGGTCCAGGCCCCGTTCGCAACCGGACTTTTGTGGCGACCAGCATGCGCGTTTCGTCGAGTCCCAGATCCAACAGTACCTGTCCGACGAGCTCCTCCGATTTTCCCTGCGAGTAGGCGTCGGCAGTATCGACCAGATTGATGCCATGGTCGACCGCGATCCCGACAAGTCGGGTTGCTTGCTCCCGATCCAGCCCGGCTATCTCGCCCCAGATACCGCTACCTGCGCCAAAGGTCATCGCTCCCAGCGAAAGACGCGAAATGCGAATGCCCGATCGGCCCAGTGTCCTGTATTCCATGTTTACCTCATCAATCAAATATACAAGCGTGAGGCGTCCGCCGCGCGGCACCTTCACGTAAGTACGCGGCAGAACGTATCTGCAAACGGAAAAGAATAGTGTTTGGTACGCTCAGGGCTGGCCAGGCCACCTCCGCGTGCCTGGCGGATCAATGCACATTAGCCAGCTTGCGATACCAACGCCCGGAGTACCGTTTCCAGATCCACCCGACCTTTGAGCACGGTTGCTTTGTCGCCTTCGAAGTCGATCCAGCCTTCGTTGAATCCATCGAGCATTTGGATGCGCGGCATCGGATCCTTCATCCCCTGCTCAAGGAACAGCGTGCCCCACGTTTCGCGCGGGACTGCCTCGGCGCGCACGGGATGTTCGAGAATCTTGGTGAATGCCGCCGCGATGTCATTCGGACTGACGCGTTGCGGTCCTTCCAGTTCCACCACGCGTTTCCCGTTCCAGGTTTCCTGCAGCAATTGCGCGGCGACGCGTCCGACATCCGCGGTGGCGACCATCGGTACAGTCTTGTCGAGCGGTCGCAGGAAGCTTGGAATGACACCTTTGGCGCGCGCCGGTGCGACGTCCCAAATGGCATTTTCCATAAACCAGCCAGGGCGCAGGAAGGTCACCGGCATCGACAGTTTGCCGAGTGCCTGTTCCATCAGCGTGCGCTGAGTTAGCAGGTTCGACTGGGTTGCTTGCGCCCCTACCGTCGAAAGGCAGACGACTTTGCCCGGGCGCGCAGATTCGATAGCGGTCTTCACCGCGTTGATGACCGCACGTGCCTCCGGAAAGCTGGGCGCTGGATCGAATTCGGACGGCGGCAGGATGAAGACGCCATCGGCGCCTGCAAATGCGGCAGCGAGCGCCGCCGCATCGTCCATGTTGGCCACGGCCACGTCGCAGCCACGCTCGGCCCACGACCGCCCGCGCATGGCGTCGCGCACGACGGCGCGAACGGGTTGCCCTGCGTCGAGCAGTGTCCGCGCGAGTGCGCCGCCGACTTTGCCGGTAATGCCAGTGATTGCGTACATGATCAAGTTTCCTTTTCTGACTGAACGCCGCCCCGTTGCAAGCGACGCGACATTGATGAACGAATGGATATCAGGCGCGGCTGAGCCCGCCGTACAAGCTCTCTTCGAACTTACCGTAGAGATCCACGATGCGTGGGTCATAGAAGGGCAGAACCTGGCTAAACAGCGTGCCCGTGACCTGCTTGACCGGATCGAGCCAGAAATAGCAGTTGAGAAGTCCGGCCCAGCTGATGCTTCCCGCGCTGCGCCCGTGTGGTCCAGCTTGCGTGTTGATGTCGAAGGACAAACCCCATTCGTGGATCATCCCAGGAAACTGATTGAAGCTGCTCGACCAGGCTGGCTGAGCGGTTTTCATTTCGACGACCCGTAAATCGCCGATGTGGTTGCGAAACATCGATGCCACAGTATCTGCCTGCAAAATCTGCGCATTTCTGTATGTGCCGCCATGCAGAAGCATTTGCAGGAAGACCATGTAGTCACGGGGCGTGCTGAACAAGCCGCCACCGCCCATGAAAAATTCTGGACGCTGATTGATTTCGAACGGTGCTGATTTGAGTGAGCCGTCCGCTTGGCGGTTGTACATCGTTGCAACCCGGGCTTTCTGCTCGCTGCTGATCAGAAAGCCCGTATTACTCATGCCTAGCGGTGCGAAGATGTGCTCGCGGAAATACACTTCGAGTGACTGGTCGGTGACGGCTTCCACGAGCTTGCCGACCCAATCCATGCTGATGCCGTACTGCCAGTGATCACCGGGATCGAACTCGAGTGGCGCCTGGAATGCCCCGTTCATCGAATAACCAATATCGGGCATGCCGGTCACTTTTTCGTAGCGGCTAAGGTTTTCGCTCCAGATGCTGTACGTATAGCCGGACGTATGGGTTAACAGGTGGCGAACGGTGATCGGCCTCTTCGCCGGGCGCAGCTTGGGCTGACCGGCCGCGTCAAAGCCTTCCAGCACCTTGGGCGATTTGAGCTGGGGGAGGATTTCGCCGGCAGGCTGATCCAGCCGTAGCTTGCCCTGCTCGACAAGCTGCATGCAGGCTGTGGCCGTGATCGCCTTGCTCATGGACAGCAGCCAGAAAACAGTGTCCGGCGACATCGAGGCACTGGTGTCCAGGTTTGCGCTACCAAATGCGCCCTCGTACACGAGGCCATCGCGCGTTGCGCCCATCGCGACGGCGCCGGCAACCGTTCGGGTATCGACAGCCTGTTGAAGCAACTCATCGATTGATGTGAAAGCCGGCTTGTGAATCAAGGCCGGTGGGGTTTGTCCTTGGGACGTTTCCGATGCCATGGAGCTGCGGCTCGTCAGCCCGCCTAAGGCGGCTAGGGTGAGGGAACTTGAGACGCCTTTCAGCAGATCGCGGCGGGACATTCCATATGTCATTGGATGCTCCATCAAATATCGGCTCAAAAATCCCGGTTCGGTGAATTGATCAGCTAAAGAGCTTCAAGGCGGTGCTCTTGCTCAATCCGCGACTGGCACCCGTCACGATGACGATTGGAGCGCTCATTTTTTATTTCCTTCACTGCATGATCGGCAGAGTACGGATCCGCTTGCCGGTGGCAGCAAAGATCGCATTCGCCACGACCGTGCAGGCGCCGCACAGCGCCCTGCCGCAGCCGAACTTCGTGCCCGTCATGCCGAGGACATCGCGCAACACCCACAGCAGGGGCGTATCGCCATCGACGTCCACTGTATGGGCCGTGGCATTGATCTTGATCGTGTAGGCCATTCGTCACTCCTGACGGGCTGATTCAGATCGAGCATGAGACGGGGTCGGCATGGCTTCGCTCGGATCGGATATCGGTTCCGTGTGCTGATGCAAGCTTCCCGCACGCTCTCGCGACGGGCCGCCGCCGCGACCGGCGAGGACCGCCTTCATTTCGGCCACGACCGCAAGCGCGACCTCCTCGGGTGTCTCGGCGCCGAGGTCCAGCCCTACCGGGCTGTACAGCCGCGCCAACTGCGGCTGCGTAGCGGCAATGCCCTTCACCGCAAGGTCTGCCAGCAACCGCTCGGTTCGGCGCCTCGGTCCCAGAACACCGAGATACGGCACCGGCGTCGGCAGCAGCGCTTCCAACGCGGCCAAGTCCTGGCGATAGTTGTGGTTCATCACGACCGCCAGCGAATTGCCCTCGAGCGCCAGCGCCTCAACGGCGGCCTGGGGTTGCGCCATCATCAGCCGGTCGGCGGTCGGGAATCTGGTCCGCGTGGCGTGGCCAGGGCGGTCGTCGACGACGATGACCCTCGCCCCAACCGACTTGGCCAGTGCCGCGAGCGGCACCGCGTCGTACCCACCCCCGAAGATCGCAAGCTGCGGGGGTGGCTCGACGATTTCAAAGCAGATGGCAACCCGACCGGCGGCAGTGTCCAGCGTCCGCGTCGACGACATTCCAGACGCCAGGACGCTGCGGGCGCCCTCCGCCAGCGTCCGCACCAGGTCCGCATCTTCGACGCCCAGGGTGAGCGGCTGCTCGCCCGGGCACCACAAAAGACGGTTTCCCGTCGGGATCGCCGCGTCCGAGCCGCTCGCAAAGACGGTCGCCACCACCCCTGACTTCCGCCCGCGCACGCAGTCGGCAAAGAATGCCATGGTGGGGTCATCCGGCAGCAACCGCTCGACGAGTACCTCGACGACGCCGTTGCAGCCGAGGGCGAACGGATCCTCCAAATCCTCGTCATCGCCGGTCGAGTCGTACACGAGATGTTTCGGCTTTCCCAACTGCATGACCCATATCGCGTGACGCACGACGTCGCGCTCCAGGCAGCCGCCGCTGATGGCACCGGTGACCTCGCCGTCGTCGGTAACGAGCATGTGCGCACCGATGCGGCGGTACGTGGAGCCGCGCACGCTGACCACGCTCGCCAGCGCGGCAATACGGCCAGCCCGCGAAACTCGTTCGTAGGAGAGAAGAATGCCTTCGAGTTCACTCATCTCTGTTTCGGTCCGTTGATCTGACTGATCGTAGGGGGGCGTGCCCGGTATCTACGTAGACTCACCGGTAAGGGCAAGTCGTGTAAGCCCCCATCGACGGAGTGGTTTGTCTAGGCCGCTTATCCAGTCCTATGATTGGTAACAATCAAGCTGCGGACTAGCCAGATCGCGAAGCGTTATCCGCATTCCGCAGCAATGAACGCCAAAATGGTCGTGGCGACCCCCGAGAACATGCGCTTGCGCACTTCCGATCTCGATGAAGCCATCGAGGCCGTGACCCGCGTGTACTGTCCCCATGACGTAGTAATTCGTGGATCCGGCGCGCACGGCGTCACGTCCACACTGCAGGTCCTTCGCGGTGGAGTTCAGCCGCTCGTCCAGCTGAAGTACTCCACCTCGGTAAGTATCGATGCGGGGGATTTTCCGCACCTCATGCTGATGATGACCTGCGTCGAGGGCTCGGCAAAAGCGCTGCAAGGTGATTCAAAAGCCGCGTGGCACCGGGATCAGACGCTGCCTCTTTCTCCCGGACAGGTCACCCTTTTGGACTTCGACCCGCGTTTTGCTCAGCTCGGAGTCCGTCTCGACATCGAGCGGCTGGAAGGGCTTTGCGCCCGTTGGCTGAATGCGCCCCTCGACAAGCCGCTGCGCTTCGAGCTGCGGCCATTTTCTCCGAAGCTTGAATCGGCTTGGGCCCAGGCGGTCGAGCTTCTTCTGAGGTACGAGCAGGCTGGGATCGCGTTACCGCAAGCGGCAGCAAGCAGTTTCGACGAATTCATGCTCTCTCTTGTCCTCGCCCAGCACCCGCACAATTACAGCGACGCTCTACAGGCGCCAGCTGGCATGCTCGAGCCACGCATCGTGCGCGAAGCCGAGCACGTGATGCGTACAGGTGACCTGGATCTCTCGGTAAGCGAGGTTGCCGCCCGGGTCGGCGTCAGCCTGCGCAGCCTGGAAGCAGGATTCCGCGCATGGCGGCAGACCACGCCAACGCAATATTTCAGGAAGCTGCGGCTGGAAGCGGCGCGGACGGAATTGCACAATCCAAGCAGCTCAACGACGGTCACCTCGGCGGCATTTGCAAGTGGGTTTTTCCACCTGGCCAGATTCAGCGCCTACTACAGGACGCAATTCGGCGAGAGCCCTCGGCAAACGCTTAAACGCAGCCGGCGCTAAGCCGCCAAAATTCCGGCGCGCCAATATAGCGCAAGGTCCATTCCGCGGCCCGCTCACCGCCGGGTCTTGCGCAAAGCGGCTATTGCGTCGATTTTCGGATAGCACCTGCGGTCGTCTTGGCTGGGCCTTTCGGCTGTGCCGAATCACGCGAGCGGTTGCGATGCGCCCGCTACTGCTGCAACAGTCCTGCAAATTCCATGACGATCATACGGTTATTACCTCGTTGGCGACACACCAGCCTTCCAGATACACGCGACCGGCCCAGTGACGCCATTGTCACGCAAGAGGACCTGCCGGTCACGGCGCCGGACTCTAACCCGCCTAGCCTGGTTCAAGAGCTTGAAGGTATCCGTTGGCGGGGGACGATGCGCAGATGCCTCGAAGCGGACGGCGAGGGTTTACCGATCAGGCCAAGCGCATGGACCCGTAACTCAACGCACGAATCCCAAAGATGAGCACTTTCATTTGTGCAACGATCGAGGTGTCGCCACGGACGACCGCCGAACTCCGAGTCCGCACAACCTGAACGGAAGCGTAGATGCCGAACTGTCACGCTGCCGGGGAAGGTCGCGCAGGACGCGCAAGGCTAGCCGGGCAAAACCGCCCGCAACCCTAAGGACGAGGAACACCCGCGGTCGGCGCGCGAAAGGAACCTGCATGCGAACACAAGCATCGAGAAGAACGTTTCTCGAAGCGAGTCTCGGGATCGCCGCTGCGGTGGCGCTGCCCCGCGGAACAATCGCGGAACAGCCGGCCGAGCCGCAGTCCGACTCGGACGCCGCAACACAGTCTGTCGACCACACAGGAGAAACTCCCATGAGCAGCATTACGACGAAGGACGGCACTCACATCTATTACAAGGACTGGGGTAGCGGGCAGCCGATCGTGTTCCATCATGGCTGGCCGCTGTCGTCCGACGACTGGGACGGGCAGATGATGTATTTCCTGTCGCACGGTTACCGGGTCATCGCGCATGACCGTCGCGGGCATGGCCGCTCGTCCCAGACTGCGACCGGCAACGAAATGGACACATACGCGGCAGACGTCGCGCAACTCGCGGCCCATCTTGATCTGCGCAACGCAGTCCACGTCGGGCACTCGACGGGTGGCGGCGAAGTGGCTCGTTACGTCGCCCGGCACGGCGCCGGGCGCGTGGCCAAGGCCGTGCTGGTTGGCGCGGTGCCGCCGATCATGGTCAAGACCGCAAGCAACCCGGGTGGCCTGCCGATCGACGTATTCGACGGGTTCCGGGCCGCCCTGGTGGCCAATCGCGCACAGTTCTTCCGCGACGTTCCGTCGGGTCCGTTCTATGGCTTCAACCGCCCCGGTGCGAAGGTCTCGCAAGGCGTGATCGACAACTGGTGGCGTCAAGGAATGATGGGTGGTGCCAAGGCGCACTACGACTGCATCAAGGCATTCTCGGAGACCGACTTCACCGGTGACCTCAAAGCCATCGATGTGCCGGTATTGATCATGCACGGGGACGACGATCAAATCGTGCCGATCGCCGACTCAGCGCTGCTTTCGGTGAAACTCGTCAAGAAAGCGACTTTGAAAGTGTATCCGAGACTGCCGCACGGCATGTGCACGACCCACCCCGAGGTGATCAATCCGGATCTGCTTGCCTTCGTAAAGAGCTAGGTGTGAACCTTCGGGACGTTGTTTCCGTTTTGTGAGGGCGGGAGCACCCGAGCCCAGGCAAGCTCCCCTCTCCCGCAAGCGGGAGAGGGGTCGGCCGTGCTGTGCAGGCAGCATCTTTTCACGCCAACGGCGCCTATGCGAGTGCACGGCCAAGGATCAGGCCGTCGCAGTCAGGCGCCCTCCCCGATAGTCGGCCTGTAGGCATCCGGAGAGCTGCGTCACGGGCCACCTGATCGATCCGCGGTGTAGCTTGTGGCGAGTTTCTCCAGAATGTCGGTTTCGAGGGGGGCGCGTTGAGCGTCAGGCAGTCTGCGCGTCAGCTCGAGGGCGCGCCGCAACAGAGCGGTTGCCTCACGGTGCACGTGCCGGTTGCTGTCCGTCTCCGCAACCTCGCTGCTCGTCGATGCGATGAACCAATAGCCGCGGCGCGGCAGCGTCTCGATGTAACGTGGATGCCTGCGGTCATCACCGAGCGCCTTGCGCAGCTTCAGCACCTGGTGCTTTAGCACCTCCGGCTGAACGCAGGCCCGGAGCCACAGTGCGTCAAGTAACTCATCCTGAGTCACCAGCTGCCCGGCATGCTGCACCAGGTATCGGAGAACGTCGAACGCCTTCGGTGTCAGCGCAACGCGCGCCTCCTGCCCCGAATCGCCTCGCCGCCACAGGCACTGGTTGGCCAGATCGAGCCGGAACTCGCGAAACCGTATCGAGTTCATTCTGCCGCCACGCTGGTCCCAAGCGGCTCTGTCCCACTTCATGATCCGCTACCTGAAAAGCCGACTATGTGGTCGCTGACGTTCGACCGAGCGTCATCCAACCCAAAGATTCGAGCGTATGCCTTTCCGTAACGGCCCGTTCGATTCACCATCGCCTCCATACTTTGTATGAAATGCTGAAGGGACTTAGCGCAAGCGCTGCTCCAGATACTGCGTCGCCAATGCGCGCAGTTCGCGCAGCGCTGTCGCGCGGCCTGCCAGGCCTTGTTCGTCGCTGAGCGTGTTGGCGGCCTTGATCAACTGCAGCACCACCACGGCCATTTCGCGCGCGGCACCAGGCGACAGCGCGGGAAAACGAGCGCGCAAGATCGTCGCGATGTGTCTGCGCAGCATATGACGGAAGCTGATCCGTCGCGTCCTCTCGTCCATCCGCGCTTCCGCCAGCGGCAGCACCGCGGCGCGTTCGCGCGGGCGCCCGCACACCAGACCGAATAGGGCTTCGACCAGCGTCTTGGTGTCCATGTCGCTGGCGCGCGCCGCCAGCGCCCTCAGATCGGCAGCCAAGAGCGCGGCGTAGTTCTGCACCAGGGTATCGGCCAACGCTTCCTTGGCAGGAAAAAACTGGTAGAGCGAACCGATCGGCGCGCCGGCGCGGGCGGCGATCTCGGTCATCGTCGCCGCCTCGTAGCCCTTTTCGGCGAACACTGCGGCGGCGGCCTGCAGCAGCTCGGCCACGCGTTGCTTGCCGCGCTCGCGCTTGGGCGCACGAGCGATGGAGTTTTCAGCCTCGGCCGACATTTATGAGCCTATCCTCATAGTACAATTATATATGAGCCTATCCTCATGATTGTACGCGTTGCCATACCCCATTCCCGGAGGCCCCATGAAGCTGGATGCAGAAACCACGGCGCTCGTATTGATCGACCTGCAGAGGGGCGTGCTCGCCATGCCCGTGGCACCGCACCCCGCTGCGGCGGTTTATGAGCGCGCGATGCAGCTGGCGCAGCGCTGCCGCGCCAGTGGCGCGCCTGTGGTGCGGGTTCGGGTGTCCTTCTCTGCGGATATGGCTGACGCGCTGCGGTCACCGGTCGACCAGCCGACCAACTACGCCGCCCTGCCGCCCGGCTGGGACGAGTTTCCGGAGCCGCCACATGCATCGGACTTGATCATCGCCAAGCACCACTGGGGCGCCTTCTACGGCACCGAGCTGGACCTGCAGCTGCGCCGCCGCGGCATACGCCGCATCATCCTGGGCGGCATCTCCACCAACATCGGCGTCGAGTCGACCGCGCGCAGCGCCGCGGAGCTCGGTTACGAGTTGGTCGTCGCCGAGGACCTGTGCAGCGCCAGTAGTGCCGAGATGCACGCGTTCAGCTTCAAGCACATCCTGCCGCGTCTGGCCCGCATCACCACTTCAGAAGCGATCACGCTGGGATGAGCGCCGGAAGCGGCATTGCTGCAGCGGCCTGGCGCCGGCTCGCCTCGTGGCCCGCGGTGGCGCAGTGGGCGACCCTGCTGATGCTGTCGGTCGTGGTCTCGTTGATGCTGTGGATGGCGGGCCTGCCGGCGGTCCTGTTGCTGGGGCCGATGATCGCGGGCATCGTGTTTGGCGTGAACAACCTGCAGCTGGCCGTGCCGCGGTGGCCGTACCTCGGCGCGCAAGCGCTGGTGGGCGCGCTGGTTTCAGCTGGCATCACGCCCGCGATCATCGTCACGCTCGGCCATGATTGGCTGCTGTTCGGCGCCGTCGTTGCTGCCACGCTCCTTGGCGCCGCTGTGCTGGGGTGGCTCATCAGCCGTTCCGGCCTCATCCCCGGCGTCACCGCGGTCTACGGCATCTCGCCCGGGGCCGCCAGTGCAATGGTGCTTCAGGGCGAGGCGCACGGGGCGGACGCTCGCCTGGTGGCCTTCATGCAGTACTTCAGAGTCGTGCTGGTGGCGTTGGCTGCCGCGCTGGTGGCGCGTTTCTGGGCCGGCGCCGGCGGCGCACACGTGACCGGCGCGCCCGGGCTCGCACCGCTGCACTGGGGCAATCTGGCAGCGGTTCTGCTGCTCGCTGCGCTCGGTCAGCAAGTCGCGCGGCTGCTTCGCCTGCAGGCGTGGGCGCTGCTCGGGCCGATGCTGGTGCTATCGACGCTCCACGCCGGCGGCTGGCTCAACATCGAGCTGCCGCGCTGGCTGTTGGCGGGTGCCTATGCCCTGCTCGGCTGGCACATCGGTCTGAGCTTCCGACGCGATGTGCTGCTCAACGTCTGGCGGGCCTTGCCAGTCGTAGCTGGCGCCGCCCTGTGCTTGATCGGATTCTGCGGCCTGCTCGCGTGGTGCCTGACCCGCTGGGCCCACGTCGACATGCTCACCGCTTACCTGGCCACCAGTCCGGGCGGCATCGACTCTGTCGCCATAGTGGCCGCCTCAACGCCGCGGGTGGATTTGCCGTTCGTGCTCGCATTGCAGTCGGTGCGGCTTCTGTTCGTCATCGGCTTGGCGCCACTGATTACACGGCAAGTGGTGCGCCATTCACCGCATTTGAAGCAGGCGCGGAATTGAATGCGTCTTACTAAAGCAACTCAACGACCGGCGCTCGATTGTAAGAGACGCTCGAGCAAGCATTTGTTGATGATCCCGCGATCGGAGGATGCTGTGGTCCAGCCGATCGCGCGCTTCGTCTGCCAGCTTGCGTCCGCTACCTCGATGCTGCTCCGATCGGTTCCACCGATGTAGGCTCTACCACAGACGTCGATTCGCGAAGGCGTGGCCGGAGCCGGATTTCAGATAGTGCTCGAATTTGGCGGCCTTGCGGGCATCGGAGAAGGCTACGTAGGTGACGAGGCGCCACGGTTTGAATTCTGCCGTGTGCGCGGACTTACCGGAATTGTGCTCGGCCAGGCGCTGTTCCAGATCTGTCGTGACGCCGACGTAGCGCCGGCTCTTGCTGCGCGCACTTACCAGCAGATAGACGTAATGCACTAACGTAAGGTAGACGCTCGGATGACGTGCGGGGTGCGAATCTTCCGGTCTGCTAAACGCCGGAGATTCACAGCGACCGAGGGACCGTCCGGGTTGGTACAGCCCTCCTTCGCGCTGCGCGCTTCGGAGGGCACCCTAGGTAGCGCGTCCGTAGGACGCGCTACCTAGGGTGGCGGAGACGGACTCCTGTCAAGCCCGCGCTAGGGCTGCTTCTCCGCAGCGCTCGGTCTTCGCTCCGCCAATTCGTCGTCCTGTCCACAGGTTTTCCACACGGAGACGGACTCCTCGCGCCACGAGGTAACCTCCCGCCGGCCGTGCAGGTGGCATGTGGTGCACGCGACTCGCATCGTGATTGGTGCACGTCACTGCAGGTGCGTGCACACGGAGACGAGGTCCCGTCAAGGCCGCGCTGGGCTTCGCGCCGCAAGGCCACTCTTATCTGTTCCACCAGTCGTTCACCCGAGGCCCCGGCGATCGACCAGTCGGTCAGTTACGGTTTCCCCGCTGCGTCTCAAGATCGCTGCCAGGCCGCGAGAACAAGACGCGCTTGGGCGTCGACTTGGCGACGGGCTTCGTGCCGGTCACGCCCGGAAGCGAGTAATTTGTCGTAAGGGGTTTCGACGTGGCGTACGTGCGCCAAGACCGCAAGGCGTACCGCCTCGTCGTCGTAGCTCTTGGCGGCCGCGGAACGACCCACGCGTCCGCTGTACTTCAGACAGGCGTGCTCAGCGATAGCGCGCTCTCTGTCCATTGGGCAGTTCGGAAACAGTTCACGCACACGCAGCGCGAATCGCTCGACATATGCCTGCTCGAATTCTGCACGTCGCTGGGCGTCGCGCTCGGCGCGACGTGCTCGCGCATCGGCGTCGGCCAGGCATTCGGATTCGGCCGTCCCAAGTGCCGCCTCCTCGACCAGCAGGCCCTGCCGCTCGTATCGTTTGCGCGCGTGGCTCCATTTCAGGACAACCGCCGATAGCGTGGAATGCTTTCGCGCGCGGCGCGTCAGTGCCGTGTCCCCGGCCGGGAGGAAGACAAGGTGATCGAGGTCAGCGCAGGAGAGGCACAAGGCACCGCGCTCACCGAGCAGGCAGATCCACGCGCTGCGACCCAGCATCTCGCCACATTCGTCGCAGGTGGACTCGCGACCTGAGATAAATACCTTGACGTCTTGCTCACTCATCTCTCGTAAAGCGACATCGGTTCGAGGTGTTCGCGTGACCAATAGCACCGTCGCCGCCCTGGATCATCGCGAGTGGCATCAAACATTGGCAATCATTGCCAAACGTGCTATTCTAAGCATCGGTACCCGCTGGAAGGTGCG
>Ga0137418_10003009_pt1 | contig 15474 bp, 12 predicted proteins | sample CZODoug3_1_2_16f_FD_122242 | JGI IMG/M metagenome (GOLD analysis project Ga0137418, IMG submission 122242) | Vadose zone soil fungal communities from Angelo Coast Range Reserve, California, USA - CZODoug3_1_2_16fungal (Hybrid Assembly) | ecosystem: Environmental > Terrestrial > Soil > Vadose... | reverse complement strand
GATAACTTCGCCTTTGGAGTTAAAGACCGGGCCTCCACTGCCGCCGTGGGCTGTGGGCGCATCGTAAATTAGCTTATCGCCCACCATGTCGCCGAGGTGGCCGAAGGTGGCTGAGGGACGAATCAGCGACAATGCCGCCAGTTCGCTGGCCGCGGTGATGTCATTATGGCGATAGGCAAGCCGCTCATAAATGCCTGAGGGCGATTTAGCCACCATACCGGCGATTCCCATGGGATAGCCAATCACGGTAACCAGCTCTCCCGGCAACGCAGGGGATTTTGCCAAGGGCAAGGGCGCAAGCCCACGGATTACCGGAGTATCCGCCGCGCGCAATACCGCCAAGTCTCCCTCGGACGAAACGGCGGCCGGCGACAATTCCACCGCTGTGGGCGACCCGGGGAAAAATACCACCAGGCTTTCCAGCGCGCCTGTGGCGCCACGGTGAATCAGGGCTTCCGCCTCGGCGTCCCCGTACCAAGGTTCAGCCACGTGACGGTTGGTAGCCAGAAGACCATTCGCTACGATGAATCCCGTACCGGACACGCGCGCCCGCACCGTTGGACGCTCGTTGGGAAAGCCCACCTGGTAGACGCCGTAAATGTAGCCGATGGAATTTCTATATTTGTTCAGCACCAGGGCCGGCATGCCCCGATCCTGTTCCAGCTGCTCAACCTGCTTGGTTAGAGCGTGGACCTGCTGCTGCAGATCACTCGGTTGTGGCTCACTCGAGATCGCCGGCGCGTAGATCGCCGGCGCGTAATAGTGCAACAGCACTCCGGCGCCGGCCAGCAGGACGATACCCAAAATGGCTTGCACCATCTGGGACCAGCTTTCACAGACATCGTTCGTTTCTTGCCGGCTTTCTTGGTCGGACATGAGACTGTCGGAATTCCCTTCTAAGTCTTGCCTTTTCAGCCCGTTGAAGACGAATATCCAGGACTGAAGCTCGAAGGTATATGTTCGCCTGTCGGGTCGGGCTTTTCTACGGTACGGAAGGCAATGAACGGGAGGGTGGGACGAGGCCTAACACGCTGCTGTGTAAGGGGATAAAGGGATTCTCGTGAGAGAATCCGAAATTACGTCAAGGAATCCCGAATGCCCAGCTTGGTTTTCATCTGCTCATAGAGAAATCCCTTGCCGGGACGATAGGGTTGGACCCATTCACCGTCGATGACGAACTGCGGGATAGCGCGCTTTCCCACCTGCCTGATCAACTCTTCCGCCGCACCCGGCGTGGTCGCAACGTCGACCTCTTTATAGGCGATGTTGTACTTGTCCAGGAAGCGTTTGGCTTCGCGGCAGTCTGGGCACCAGAAAGCAGAATAAACAATAAGCTCCATGACCCCATTTTAGATGCCCAGGTGGCTCGCCGCGGAGCGGAAATGAGGTGGGCGGCAAAACCAGCCTTTCCGATGCCGGATAAACAACAGCCGCCAGCTTGCGCCGGCGGCTGCCGATGAAACATGACTGCTATTAAATGGTTATAGTCCCGGCTCGTCCGACTTGGGCCGTCCGCTGCCCAGGGTGACGCGCACGCCACGCTGAGCGTTGAAGCGAGTCGTCGTGCTCCAGTCAACTTGGTCGGAGCCGATTACGCCAGTCCCGCCGCTTGCCAGACTGTAGCTAATGCGACCGTCCTGGTAGGTGTAGTTGCCCACGGCCAGTATGGTCCCGGTTTTCAGAACAAATACGGGCATGCCCGGCGCAGTGCTCAGGCGCAGCGGAGCGGCCACATCTCGCGAAACCAAGCTCGCGTACGATGCATGGGGAACACCTACGGCGGTCTGCTCCTCGGTTGCCAAACCACGCACAGCGAGTGTTGGTTCGACGTTGCTGAACGCAGAGTCGTGGTACTGCTGACTCTCCGGCCTGCCAAAGAAGCGCCATTCGGGTCCGTACGTGGTTGCCACCTGTGGTATCTGAACATCATCCATCAGGCGCAAGCTGAGTGTGCTCTCACCCTTGAGCTTGGGACGAGGTCCACGTGCCGGCAGCATGATCACTTTCCACGGCCACAGCGGCGGCAACAGCCATTCGACAATATCGCGTTTGGCGTGTCCCTTTCCGTCGATCTTGCCTTCGCGATCCACGCGATAGCCGCGCGTCGCAATCACCTTCGCCTCGAGCGGCAAGTCTCCGCTAGGCAGGCCGATGCGATCGAACTGCAGCTTCAGGTAACCCTTGCCGAAGAAATGGCCAGGTTCCTTCGAGGCTTCCAGGTGGCCCACCAGATAACTCCCCCGCGGAAAGGCTTGGCGACCAAATGCACTTACTCCGTGCAGATGACAAAGAACGGGATCCCCGACATCGACCGAGGCCGAGGAGAAGTTTGGTTCATTGAGGGTGCATTGCAGAAGAGTACCGGCGGGCAGGACGACGTCTCGCGCGCTGGCGCCTAAGGTTGAACCTACAAACGCGACTACCATGGTCCCATACAGCAAACAACGCTTCATAAACTCCACCTCGGTTGCACGCCCTTCTCACAGGTTTGTTGATCGCAGTGGCGCGTCAAAACGCTGCAATTGCCGGAGAGTTAATCACAATTCTCCGGCCCCGGTCAATGGGAAACGATACCGAGGGAGGCCACTTTTTTTCGAAGTAGGAACGAAACTTTTTCCCGAATCGCGGGTTCCTCTTGCGTTGAAAACTTCTGCTATACTTGCGCCCCGAAGTGAAGGAGGTGTTGGCATGGCGAAAGTACTGCACTGCAGCGACGTAGTCCCGAATTGCGACTACGTAGCTAGGGGCGAATCCGAACAAGAGGTTTTGCAGCAAGCCGCCGAACATGCTCGCACGGCGCACAACCTGGGCGAAGTCACCCCGGAACTGGCAGACAAAGTTAGATCTGCGATTCGAGACGAAGCGGCGTGAATGTGATTTGCAACTGGAGTCGAGGCGAGCCCTGGGGCTCGCCTTTCTTTCTGGTGGCTGGGCAAAGGTTTGTCTGGTGTGGATGATGCCTCGTCCGAGCGACGTAAACTGCTGGGGGGTCTCTACACCCGTTCCAGTTTCGTCAGCGTGCGGTGGTTTATCACGTTCCCGGTGTTTAACGTCGAGGCTGGCTCGAACAGCATGATCCAGCACTCTTGGTCGGCGACAGGTCGATGCTCCACACCTCGCGGCACGACAAGGAACTCGCCCTCCTCGATCCATTGGTGTCGGTCGCGAAACTCCATGCGGAAGCGGCCCTTGACCACCAGGAACATTTCATCTTCATTCTCATGATGGTGAAACACGAACTCACCGAGGACTTTGTCCAGCTTGACGTGCTGCCCGTTCAGTTCCGCTACGATATAAGGCTTCCAGTATTCCGAAATCTTCCCAAACTTCTCGGCCAGGTTGACCTTGTCCATGCTGCGCTCCCCGCGTTAGTGCCTCGCACGTCCAGATTCGTCGGAAACGAATTGGTCGCAAAGAAGTTCTCTGCGTTTGACCTCCTCGCTGTCGAACTTGGCACACCAAACCAAAGCCGCCAGCTTGCGCTGACGGCTGACGGCTGAATGCTGAATGCTTACGAATTCTCGTACAACAACACGCCCTCAGCCTTTTCCGAATCCACGGGCCGATAAAACAGCTTATTGGCCTCTAGAAAGACCTCAATGAAGGCGGGACGCGTGGTAATCGTGCCCTGGATCAGGGCCTCCGACAATGGGTCTTCAATATACTTCTGCAAGGCTCTACGCAACGGACGCGCACCGTAGGTGCGATCCGCAAGCGTCTGGTTGAGAATCCACTTCTTGGCCTCATCCGCCACGGTCACCGTGATCGACTTCTGAGCCAGGTTCTGATTCAGCTGCGTGACCATAAGCTCGAGAATCTGGATCAAGTCGTTTTCGCCCAGGGCGTTGAACAGGATGATTTCGTCCAACCGGTTCAGGAACTCAGGATTGAAGGTGCGTTTGACTTCGCCCTTAACCAACTCCTCGATCTTTCCCGAGACCATATCTTCCTGACTCGACTGGAAGCCCAGGCCCTCGCGCTTCTGCAAGTGCCTTGCGCCAATGTTCGAGGTCATGATGATGATGGTGTTCTTGAAATCGACTGTGTTGCCCAGACCGTCGGTCAGTTGACCGTCTTCGAATACCTGCAAAAGGATGTTGAACACGTCCGGGTGCGCCTTCTCGATTTCGTCGAGCAGCACCACGGAATAAGGCGCGCGCTTCACCCGCTCGGTCAGCTGCCCACCCTCTTCGTAGCCTACGTATCCCGGAGGCGAGCCGATCAGCTTCGAGACCGAATGCTTCTCCATGAACTCCGACATATCAAAGCGGACCAAAGCCTTCTCGGTGCCGAACATGAATTGAGCCAGAGTGCGGGCGACTTCTGTCTTGCCGACGCCCGTCGGTCCGAGGAACAAGAATGAGCCAATTGGGCGGTTCGGGTTTTTCAGACCGGCACGCGATCGGCGAATCGCGCGAGCCAGGGCACTGATCGACTTGTCCTGAGAGATGATGCGCTTATGCAGCTCTTCTTCAATGCGCAGCAGCTTCTGGGTTTCTTCTTCCTTGATCGAGGTGACAGGCACGCCGGTCCAGCGCGATACCACGTCCTCGATGTCCTCCCGACCGACAACGCCGGTGGAGGACTCATCGAGGTGGTATTTTTCGCGAAGGGCGCGCAGGTTTTCGCGCTCCTTGCGTTCTTCGTCCGAATAGAAGCGCGCCTTCTCGAACTCATGGTTCGCGATGGCGTTCTCCATACGATGGACGATGAACTTGATGCGCTTTTGCACTTCTGTGATTTCTTCCGGCAGCGAAGTCTGGCGGAGCTTCACCCGCGCGCCGGCTTCGTCGACCAAGTCGATCGCCTTGTCGGGCAGGAAGCGGTCCGGAATGTAGCGGTTGGAATGGGACACCGCAAAATTGATCGCTTCGTCGGTGTAGGTGACAGCGTGGAACTTTTCGTAGCGATCCTTGATCCCGAACAAAATCTTGGTGGCATCAGCCTCGTTAGGCGGAGGAACTTTCACCGCCTGGAAACGGCGCTCCAGCGAGCGGTCCTTTTCAATCGACTTGCGATACTCACCCGGGGTGGTTGCGCCGATACACTGAATCTCGCCCCGCGACAACGCCGGCTTCAGAATATTGGCGGCATCAAGCGAACCTTCAGCCGAGCCTGCGCCCACGAGCGTGTGAAGCTCGTCAATGAAGATGATGGAGTTTTGTGACTCCATCAGTTCCTTCATGATGGTTTTCAGGCGCTCTTCAAACTGGCCGCGATACTTCGTGCCCGCCACGATCAGCGAGAGATCAAGAGCCAGGATGCGTTTGTCGGCAAGAAATGACGGGACCTCACCATCGGCAATGCGCTGCGCCAGACCTTCTACAATCGCCGTCTTGCCCACGCCCGGCTCGCCGATGAGCACTGGGTTGTTTTTCGTCCGGCGGCAGAGAATCTGGATGACGCGGTCGACTTCGCCATCCCGACCCACCAGCGGATCCAGCTGGTTGTCCATAGCCGATTGGGTAAGATCACGGGAAAACTCGCTCAACAAAGATGATTCCCGCTGACGTTGCGGCTGCGCCTTTTCCTGGCTGGTGCGTGCCAATTCTTCGCGGATCGTCGAAAGCCGCAAGCCGCGCTCATGCAAGATCTCAGCCGCAAAACATTTCTCTTCGCGGAGCAGACCTAACAGGAGGTGTTCAGTACCGATATGCCGGTGCGAGAGCCGCTCTGCTTCTTCCGCTGCGTAAGCTAATACTCGCTTGCACTCATTGCTGAGAGGCAGGTCCACCGAGGTCGAGACTTTCTCCCGGATCGTGGTGTGCCCTTCTATCTGCTTGCGGATTGATTCCACCGAGGCGTGCGACCGTAAGAACCGGTTGGTTAAGGCCTTGTCTTCGCGCAGGAGCCCTAGAAGCAGGTGCTCGGTTTCGATGTAGGGCGAACCGAACTGGCTGGCCTCGTAGCGCGCGAAAAAGATAACGCGCCTGGCTTTCTCCGTATAGCGTTCAAACATAATGCCCTTCCCCCTGAAGCTTCCGGCCGAGAAGGAACTCGCTACCCGCTCGACCCTACCTGAACCCTGGACTCATTCTCATCATGACCCGTCACGTCTATTATGCAATCAAAGGGCCACGAACCCCAAGCACTGAAACGTGCTACTAATGTTACCGAAGGAACCCTCCCCGGCGTTCTTCCCGGTATTCGCCAACCCAGTTTCTGCACTTTGTCTTACTAATCTTGCTCTTACTAATCTTTTGCTCTTACTCTAATCTCGCTCTCACTCTTAGATCCTTGACCTCGCCAACACTACACATTACTTCCTTACGGCTCACACCGCCAGCGATTCCGGATGAACTTCCTCCGCGCGCCCACGCTCCAACCGCAGCACGCGATGACAGCGGCGTGCAAAAGACAAGTTATGCGTAGCAATGAGGGAGGTTAGCTGGTGCTCGCGATGCAACCTGGCAATCAAACCGAAAACTGATTCCGCTGTCTGCCCGTCCAGGTCGCCCGTCGGCTCATCCGCCAGCAGGAGTTTTGGCTGGGTGATCAGCGCCCGGGCCAAAGCCACGCGTTGCTGCTCTCCGCCGGAAAGCTCGCCTGAACGGTGGTGGCCGCGTTGCTCCAGTCCGACCTCGCGCAACCAGCGTGCAGCTTCTGGCTGAACCTTTTGCCAGCTCTGCCCACGTATCAGCAGTGGCATGGCAACGTTTTCTGCCGCCGTGAATTCCGGAAGCAGATAGTGAAACTGCCAAACGAAGCCCGTTTCCCGATTGCGAAACTCCGCTGCTTCGTCCTGCGACAACGCGTTCAGCTTCAAGTGGGCGCAGTATACGTCACCTGCGGAGGCGCGATCAAGAGCGCTCAGGATGTGCAACAGAGTACTCTTGCCCGCCCCCGATTCGCCCACAATGGCGAGCATCTCTCCTCGCTTCACGGCAAACGACAAATTCTCAAAGAGCACCAGATCCGATTCACCGGACCGGAAAACTTTCTTCAATCCCTCGACCCGCAATAGCGGCTCTTGCTCGGTTAGATGCAATCTGTCACTCTTTCGTTCCAACCGCGAGTTGTCAGGTGCAGTGATGCCCAAGGCCAATTACAGTTCTACCAGTATCTTTCATCCATTAGATCACGTTGAAGAGCCTGCGCGGGCGGCTGCGCCGCGAGTTCAAGGGACACTTCTTCACTCGCCGCAAGAGGAAGTGATTGGGGAAATTGGCAAATGAAATGCGCTGCTCGGATACCGGTTATTCTAGACCCGCCACTACTCATAGCGTAAAGCTTCCGCGGGCAAGACCCGCGCCGCCGACCACGAGGGATATACCGTGGCCACAAATGAGACACCCACCGCCACCAAAGTGACCAGCACGCCATCCGTCAAGCGGGGAGCGAACGGCACATAATCAATCGAATAGACCTCCGGCGACAGCGAGATGATGTGATAGTGTCCCCCCGCATAGGCGATGCTATACCCGAGGATGAGCCCAATGGCGGTCCCGATCACGCCGATCAGTACGCCTTGCGCCATGAACACGTTTCGTACCTGACCCCTGCGCGTTCCCACCGACATGAGGACGGCAATGTCCTTGGTTTTTTCCATCACCATCATGATAAGGGAAATCAAGATGTTGAGCGCCGCCACGAATACGATCAATCCGATGGTGATGAACGTCACCAGGCGCTCCAGCCGCAGCGCGTGAAATAAAGCCTTGTTCTGCTCCATCCAGTTGGTAGTGTCGAATCCCCGACCAGCCTCCTGCTTGAGGTGCGCGGCGACTTCAGGCGCCTTATAGATGTCGTCGATCTTGAATTCGATAACTGAGATCAGGTCGCCCAGCCCAAACAACTGCTGCGCGTCGGGAAGGCGTGCGAACGCCCAGGAAGAGTCATAGTCGAAAAACCCGGAGCTAAAAATTCCGACCACGCGGAATCGGCTGTACTTCGGCACCATGCCGAACGGTGTCAGTTCGCCCTGAGGGCTGGTGACGAGCACAACAGAGCCCACAGTCGCTCCCAGATTGTCAGCCATATCCTTACCCAGCACGATCGGAGGCATGGCCGCAACCCGCCCCTGCACGCCAGCAAGAGAATCGGGAGATCCGTCCGCCGGTGTAAAGCCGGCACTCCTGCCCGCTGCTTTTGACTCTGGTGTGGAGCCTGCCGGCGCGGCGCGGGTGGCTGGACCCGAGCGGTCAGAGGATGGTGACGAACCCGGCTCCGTGCGATTATCCTCCAATGCCGTCGCCGAACCTTCTTTCACGGTGCTGAGCAAATCTCCCACCTTGCGCTCATACGACGGAATCACGCCCTTGAGCACAGCCCCACGTGCCCGCGGACCTCGTGAAATCAGGACCTGCTCAAAAATCGCCGGCGCCGCAGCCACTACATGGGGCTGCTTCGAAAGACGGTCCAGCACCGCCGGCCAATCCTTGATGCCATCGTCCGCGACGCGCATCAGGCTGATGTGTGAAGTCGAACCCAGCAAACGCTGTTGCAAATCCTGGCGAAACCCGTTGTTGATGGCCAACGCCACAATCAGAGAAGCTACTCCCGCCGCCACCCCCGCAATCGAGATGCCCGTGATAATGCCGATGAAGGCTTGGCGCCGCTTGGCGCGCAAGTATCGGCGAGCGATAAAGAGTTCAAAGCGCATGAATCGCTTTCAGCCGTCAGCTATCGGCCACGACTACGGATTATACGGTGCATGTGGCGGTGAACCGCGCGGCGTCGGGGGGAACCTTGCGATGCTCCAGCGTGGCGCAGGGTGGCGGGATGGTCAGGAATGGAACACCAACGTCACGGCAATCTCGCAACTGGCACGTACTGAGGATGGCAACTCACCGGAGTGGTGACGGTTGAGTTCGCGATCACGCTTAGACAAGCGGATCGCTGCTCGCACGGCTCTCGGCCTGACCTCATTTTTAGCCATCCCATCTTGGCAAAACTGCCGGCACACGCTTGCGATACATCGCGAATCGCTCTCCGAACCTGTTCTCCAGCTCCGCATCCTCCATCCGAATCATCACCGCGCCGGTGGCGACAGCGAACCCTGTGAGCACCCAACACACAACCAACCCAGTTCCCGCGCTCCACGCCAGCATCTCGCACAGATGTGCCAGATACACCGGATGCCGCACCCGCGCCCGAATCCCGGTGGTCATCAAGCGCTGCTCGCGCTGTGCGGGCAGAACCTCCGGCAGTCCGCCCAGCTGTTTCCAACTGAAGTGCGCTCCCGCCTGGCGGTAAATCCAGAAGCCCAAGGCGAACAGCAACCCTGCCGGAATCCAAGTCCAGACCCTGTCCCAGAGTGCCCTGCTCCGCCAAGGCGCCGTCAGCACACCCAGCCCAACCCACATTCCCATCCAGGCCGGCACCAACACCCCATAGGGCGAGCCCTCCCGTGCCCGCCAGTAATCCGCCCGCGGATGGATCATCAGCCAGAACAACGGAATCGTCGCGTACACTACACACACTATCCATCCCGCCATGCGCAGAACCGACAGCATGTTTCCAATTTTAGTCTGGTGTGCTGCTCGATGTTCAATGCAATACTCGGCCGTTGCGGTATGCGCGCCGTATCTTTCTGTGACACATTAGAAGACCCATGTCCCCGCCCACCGATTCCAAGGCCGGAACAGTTGCCTTCACTCATCCCGACTTCACGCTTTTTCAAATTGCGCGCTTCCTCATCGTGGCTGCGATTGAAATGCAGGCCATTGCTGTTGGATGGCAAGTCTACGAGATTACCGGGCGTCCGCTGGACCTCGGCCTGGTCGGCTTGGCTCAGTTCCTGCCCGGCATACTACTGTTCCCCATCTCCGGCCACACGTCAGACCGCTTTGAGCGCCGCAACGTGCTCACGGCCTGTTATGCAGGATACGCGGTGTGCTCCGTGCTTCTACTGGTGGTCGCGAGAAGCCGGGCACATTCCATAGTCTCGATATACGTGGTGCTGGTGCTGATTGGCATCGTCCGCTCCTTCAATGGAACCGCCAGCCGCGCCATCCTGCCGCAATTGGTACCGGAGGAGCACTTCCCCAACGCCGTTGCCTGGAACGCAACCACGTTTCAAGCCGCCACAATTCTTGGGCCGTCGATGGGAGGGATTCTCTACGCCCTGTTCCGCGGGCCCTCGGCGGTATACCTCGCTGCCGCACTAACCTCCATCGGAGCGTTTTTTTCCACGTTGCGAATTAAAACCAGCCCGCGACCCTCCACCGAGCCGATGACATTCAAAACCGTCTTCGCCGGACTGCGCTTCATCTGGCGCGAGAAACTGATTTTGGGGGCGATCTCACTCGACCTTTTCGCCGTGCTGCTCGGAGGCGCTGTCGCCCTGCTTCCTGTCTACGCGCGAGCGATTCTCCATACCGGCCCTTGGGGCTTGGGACTATTGCGCACCGCTCCCGGAGTCGGAGCATCCATGATGGCGGTGCTGCTGGCGCACCGTCCGCTGCGCGGCCGCGCCGGGGTCAGTTTGCTGTGGGGGGTCGCGGGATTCGGCATCTTCACCATTCTCTTCGGGGTTTCTCGCAGCCTGGTGTTGTCGCTGGCCGCGTTACTTCTGCTCGGCGCCTGCGACATGATCAGCGTCATCATCCGCGCAACCTTGGTTCAGCTCCGTACGCCCGACGAAATGCGCGGGCGCGTCACTGCCGTCGACATGGTTTTTATCGGCACCTCGAATGAATTTGGCCAGTTCGAGTCGGGGCTCACGGCGCAGTGGTTTGGAACTGTGCCAGCGGTAGTTCTGGGCGGAGTGGGGACGTTGGTCGTGATCGCGCTTTGGGCCTGGCTTTTTCCCGAACTCAGAAAAGCCGGTGAGTTGACCGCGACATCAAATGCCACAGACAATCGTGACCTGGAGACCGTATGAATCCCTGCAGTCGTTTAAGGCCGTGCGGCGGCCTTCCACAGGCACCTCTGCCAGAGTGGTTTCCGACACCCGCACCATGACCATCGTTCTATTTCCCTCGGATCACGGTCTTCGCCGCCCCCATGTTCTCGTAGCGGTCGTAAACTCGCACCACGATGACATGCTCGGGAGCGGCCGCGACACCGTTTTTTCCCGCATCGAGGATCACTTTGAAATCGTAGTTTTCCGTCTTGGCATCCGAAAGCTGGCCTACCGGCTCCACGTAATTCCACTCTCCGGCATCCACTGAGTACTCGGCTCGCTTGATCTGCGAAAAGCCGTCTCCGGCGCGGAAAGTCACATGAATCGCTCCGCCCTCCACCGCCCCCGCCAAATTCTCGATTCGCGGCGGAGTAGTGTCCACCTCAAATCGCCGGCTTACCTTCTCTGCCGTCAAAGCTTCACCGGGAGAATGCGATGGCGCGTCCGAAGCCACAACTTTCACCGTGTAACCCCCGTCCGGCAGCAGGCTGGCGTCGAAAGAATAGGCCTTGTCAGTCAGATTGTCCTTCAGCAGGAGCCAGCGCCTTTCGCCGTCGCCACGGTAGTAAACCGAATACACGAGCTGATCGTCATTCTCATCGTGCGCGCTCCATTTCACTCCAACCGAGTCGCGATCGCGGGCGCTGGGCACGGGGGATTCAAAGTGTGAACCAGAAGATCCGCTAGCGTCGGTTCCCAGGCTGCTCCCAGCCGATTTCGGCATAGGCTGGTAACGCAGGCCCATCTGCACGCTGACATCGTCAATCTCGGGCGCGACGTTTTTGGGAAGATAATTCAGCGTAACGCTATCCAGCCCCGGCGCAGGATTTCCTGCGTGCAGCACCGCTTTCCACTGGGCATACCGTGCCGCCGGAATGCCAGATTGCCCATCTTTGGTGGCGTCTACTTTTTTCCACGGGCTCCAGTTCCGGTCAGGATTGTCCACATTCCCGCTGCGCACAAAGATCTCCACGTTGCCCGCGCCGCGGAGCTCCGTGCGCCCCCACCGCGAGAAAACTTTCGCATCGAAAACATCGCTCTGATAACTGCCTTCTGCCTCAGAGCCGGCGCCGAGCACAAAAATTTTGCCCAGATTGCTGGTTGCGGCATAGAGTCCGCCTCCGGGTGCCTTGGCAAATGCCGTCACCTGCGAGGCTGCTGCCTTCAACAGGTCGACGAAATCGTCCTGACCCGTAATGGCAAAAACGTGTCCGCGATTCCCCGTCCCTGCCAGCAGATGACCTTGCGAATCGAAAGCCAGCGCATAAACAATGTCGTCGCGCGAAGTCCACATTCGTCCGGGCGAGCCATCCGGAGCAATGCGGTACACTTCCGACCCGCCGCTCGATCCGCCTCCGGGAAAAGGAAATTGCCCAGTTGTCGCAGGAGCTGTGGGAGCCATGGTGATGTTGAGTCCAGGCGCCTGCGGTCCAGAGCTCGGCGGCGCACCCGTCGTCAGATTAATCGTCGGGGGAATAATTCCGGAGCTCCCCGCGGTTGCTCCTCGTTTCTCACCCACCCCCGCGGCATAAATGTTGCCTGCACCGTCGACGGCGAGCGCCGTGATCTCTTTCTTGGGAGCGCTGTACAGCACAAAGCCTTCCCCCGACGGTGAAATCCGATAGACCAAGCCGCTTCCATCCGACCCTGCAATCAGGTTCCCCGGCGCGTCGAAAGCCAGCACGCGGACGTGAGTTTCATCACTCTTGAAAAATACTGAGTGCTCTCCCCGGGCTGTGACCCGGTAGATTTCCCCGTGATCGCCAGTCGCGATGAACAGATTGCCCCCCTTGTCCAGCGCGAGATCCCATATGTACTTGGTGCCGGGAGCAAAATAAACTGACGAGCTCCACGAAGGATCAACCACGGGTTTGGCGGCTTCTTGAGTGGCCGCAGGGCTCGCAGACTTGTTGTCATCCGCTCTCGTGGCTTCAGCTTTGCCACTCGGCTTGTGTTCAAGCTTGTAAACTTTCCCGTCCGGGGCCGTGGCAGCGTAGATCACCCCATTTGCGCCCACCTGCAGGGCTTGCACTTGCAGCTCCTGCGGCTCAAAGATAATGGCAGCCTGCCCGTTCGGTGTAATGCGATAGACGCGCGCGGGCGCGCCTGTCGCCGCGTAAACGTTGCCGGCATCGTCCGCCGCAATCGCCCAGATGTAGGTGGAAGGCGTGGCATACAATGCCTTGAATGCGGGTGCCAACTCCAAGCCACCCGAGCCGCGAATCGCTACGCCCGCAGCCGTGCCCTTGGTCAGTTCCTCAAACTTCGACTGTTCCCAGGTACGCGTGCCTTCGGCAACTCCGACCGGGACCAACACCATGACAAGAAAAATGAGCAGAGCCATACGAACAAGAATTACATGTGAAGGAATAGACGATTTATGCAAGTTTTTGCCTCTGGGAGTCATGTTGGGAAGGATGGTTCAGATTATCACGTCGCGAGGCCAACATTCCCGGCCTCGGCCACCGCTAAGGATCCATGAGTGAAGAGGCCGGGAGGCAAAGTCCAGCGCCAGCACGCCGTGATATCGTAGGATTTTGATGTCCCGTTCGCGCCCAGACTCGAGATCATATCCGAGAACAGACCTGCTCCGGATTCTCGCTCAGAAGTCCTTCCGCTTGGGAGAGTTCAAGCTCTCCTCAGGCGGCACCAGCGACTACTACATCGACTGCCGCAGCACAACGCTCGACGCCAAAGGCTCGCGCCTCACCGGAGTAGTTTTCACTGAGGAGATCCGGCAGCGCGGATGGAAGCCCGCCGCCATCGGCGGCCTCACGATGGGGGCTGACCCCATCGTTACTGCCATTTCCGTGGTCAGCGGCGAACTAAACGGGTTTCTAGTACGCAAAGCAGAAAAACAACACGGCACCGGCCAGCGCATCGAGGGCTTTCGCGAAAAGGGAGCCCGCGTCGTGATCGTCGACGATGTCTGCACCACCGGAGCCTCAACCGTGCAAGCCATCGAAGCTGCCCGCGAATTCGGATTCGAAGTCGTCGGAGTAATGTGCCTGGTGGAGCGCGAGGAAGCCAAGGGCCGACCCAACGTGGAGAAGGCCGCTGCGCCCGCGCCGTTTGTCTCGATGTTCACCGCACGCGAGGTGCGCACCGAACACGTAATGCAAAACGACGACACCTCGCCTGCAATCTTCGCGGTGGCTGCGGTGTGCGAGCTCTGCGGACGCCCGGCGGTCACCAACAACCCGCGCAATCGCTGCGCAGCCCACAAATTGTAGCGTCCTCGGATTGCCTGATAATCTGATGTTGTTAAACGGAGAGCCGAGAACTGAGGAGCGCGAGCTGAGACCTGCTTCATGATCCAAACCCTTGAATGGACCGACCAAGGCGTCCGCTTCATCGACCAGACGAAGCTGCCCTTGGAAGAAACCTACGTCACCTGCAAGACGCACGAACAGGTGGCCGAAGTCATCCGCACCATGGTCGTCCGCGGAGCACCCGCTATCGGCGTGGCCGCCGCCATGGGCATCGCCCTGGCGATCAAGAACTCGAAAGCCGAAACCGTCGGCGATCTGAAGCGAGATTTCAATCAGGCGTGCGATGTCATAAGCAAGACGCGCCCCACCGCCGTGAATCTGTTCTGGGCCATTCGCCGCATGCAGGAAAAATTGGAGCGCATCCGCATCCGACCTCTCGCCCAAATCAAGCAGACTCTGATCGAAGAAGCCCAGCGCATGCACGCCGAGGACATCGCCGCCAACCAGGCCATGGGACGGCACGGCGCCGCCCTCATGCCTTCCGAAGGAGGAGTGCTCACCCACTGCAACGCCGGCGCGCTGGCCACCTGCGGATACGGCACCGCCCTCGGAGTCATCCGCGCCGCGATCGAGCAAGGTAAGAAAATCCACGTCTTCGCCGACGAGACTCGCCCCTTCCTGCAAGGCTCACGCCTCACCGCGTGGGAACTGATGAAAGACGGAATCCCGACCACAGTGATTTCCGATAGCATGGCCGGTGCCATGATGAGCCAGGGCAAAATCGGAGCCATCGTCGTCGGAGCCGACCGCATCGCCGCCAACGGAGACGTGGCCAACAAAATCGGCACCTACACGGTCGCAGTCCTAGCCAAAGAACACGGAATTCCGTTCTACGTTGCCGCGCCTTTTTCCACCATCGATCTCGCCACCCCCGACGGCAGCAAAATTCCCATAGAGCAACGCAACCCCAAAGAAGTCACCCACATCGCCGGAAAACAGATGGTCCCCAACGGCGTCGAAATCGAGAATCCCGCCTTCGACGTCACCCCCGCAAAATACGTAACCGCCATCATCACCGAGCGAGGCATTGCCCGCGCCCCCTATGAAGAATGCCTGCGCAACCTCGCGGGCAAAGAATCAAGCGTTGAAGTCTAGCCCCTCACGCACCCAAAAATGGCCACGGTTGGACAGCAGCCCTACCCTAAGGACCAACCGCTGAAACCTTCCCGCATCTCCCAGGGAACTTCCGCCCCCCGCCCGCCGTATTATTCCTGGGAAAGAAAAGGGGGCCCTCCCATGTTCACGTTCCTGCTGTGGTGCATCCTTTTCGTGCTCTGCTGGCCGTTGGCCATGCTGGCGTTGATCGCGTACCCCTTCATCTGGCTGCTACTGCTCCCCTTCCGCATCCTGGGAGTC
>Ga0137418_10003008_pt1 | contig 15474 bp, 13 predicted proteins | sample CZODoug3_1_2_16f_FD_122242 | JGI IMG/M metagenome (GOLD analysis project Ga0137418, IMG submission 122242) | Vadose zone soil fungal communities from Angelo Coast Range Reserve, California, USA - CZODoug3_1_2_16fungal (Hybrid Assembly) | ecosystem: Environmental > Terrestrial > Soil > Vadose... | reverse complement strand
ATTTCCTGAGCGATATGACGGGGAGGGATTCAGCCTGGTTCATGCCAGCCCGGGCGATTTGTGGCGTGCTCCCATGCACAATGCGGACGATAAGGAATTGCGGAGTACATATGCGCCGCTAGGCTCTGCGATTGCGGTGTATGGACATATTCACCGTTCTTATGTGCGGCGGATTGGCGAGATGACGGTGGCGAACAGCGGCAGCGTCAGCCAATCCTATGACGGGGATCGACGGGCGTCGTATTTGGTGATCGAGGGAGAACAGATCAGCGTTCGGCGCGTCGAGTACGATGTGGACAGCGAAGCGAAAGAGCTGCTGCGGTCGGGATTGCCGCATGCGGAATGGATGTCGCGGATTCTGCTGGCGGGGAAGTATGTTCCTCCGGAGTAGATTTGTCGCTCAAGGGGCTTGAAGCTGTTTCAGAGTTGCGGCAACGCTCTTTAATATCTCGCGCGAAAGCGGGTCGTCCGATACGGCGCGAGCTAAGGCCATGGCGCCGACCAGCGCGCTAAAGAGCAGGATGGCTTTTGATCTTGCGGCATCGTCCCTCTTGCCATTCCTGCTACAGACCAGGCCCGCCAGCAAGTCAATATCATTCCGAATTTGCTCCGTCGCCAGGCTACGGGTTCGCTTGCCGGTGCGCGCGATTTCCGGCGCCAGCGCGCTGAAAGCACAGCCTGAACCGGGATTGTCGCGGTGCACCTCGTTCAGGTAGTCATCGATTAGTTTTGCTGAGGATAGCGGTGCCCCTTCGGTTGCGGCAGCGTCCATTTGACGCTTCCAAGTGCCGAATGCGGAGCCGACCGCTTCGGCCACTAAGTCGTCCCGCGACTTGAAGTGTTTGTAGAATCCGCCCACGGTTAGACCGGCTTCCTTCATAAGGTCTGCGATGCCGATTCCCGCAAGGCCTGACTCGCGAAACCGCCTGGAGGCAATCGCGACGATGCGTTTGTGAGTTCTGTCCTTCTCTGTCCTTGAATAGCCCATGGCGCCTCAAAAAAAGTTGAATCATTGATGTAATTCCCGCAGAGGAGGCTGCATCCAATCCGCAGACGAGGATTATAGTCGTAATCTACAATTAATACAAGGAGGCGAATGTGAGACTGACAGGCAAAACAGCATTGATTACTGGCGGCAATAGCGGAATTGGGTTAGCCACGGCACGGCTATTCCTGGCGGAGGGCGCCTACGTGACCATCACTGGGCGGAACCCGAAGACCCTGGATGCGGCAAGCAAAGAACTTGGGAAAGATGTAGTGGCGGTACAAGGGGACGTGACGAATGTCGCGGATCTCGAGCGCGCCGTTGCCGCAACCGTACGAAAGTTCGGCAAACTCGATATCGTGTTCGCGAATGCCGGGATACCAGGCGCGACGCCTATCGGTAATACATCTCTCGCTTCTTTTGAAGAAATCATCCGAACCAATCTGACCGCGGTGTTCTTCACGGTACAGGCCAGCGCCGCACACCTCAATCCGGGTGCCTCGATCATTCTGAATGGCTCGGTTCATGCTGTGCTGGGCGTGCCGGGATACTCCGCTTATGCGGCCACCAAGGCTGGTGTGCGCGCGATGACGCGCAACTTGGCGTCAGAACTGGCGCCGCGTGGGATTCGCGTCAATCAGGTGACGCCCGGCGGAACCAAGACGCCGATTTGGTCGCCCGATGCACCAACGGAGCAAGCCATGTCAGCGCTGGAGCAAAGGCTCGGCGGAATAACCGCACTGGGTCGGATGGGCGAAGCGGAGGAGATTGCGAAAGCCGCGCTGTACTTGGCTTCAGACGAAGCGTCCTATGTAACCGGCACCGAGATCGTGGTTGATGGCGGCGCTACCGGGGCCCCGCTCGGCGCGCTCATTTATCGAGGCAGTCCGGCGGTCGCCGCCAAGTCTGTTTGACAGATGCGCCATGGATTCCCAGACAAGAGTTACAGCGTTCTTATACTGATCAAGGAGCCAGAAAAATGAAGGTCATCGAAAATTATAAAAGGGCTGTTGAGAATTCGGACGCAAATTCTTTTAAGAAGGTTTTTGCTCCGCAAGTTTGGGTGGAGACGCCGGCTGGACCAAGCGTCAATCATCCAGCGAACACAGCATCTCTTATCCTGAGTGAGGTGGCCAAAACCGCTCCCGGAATAAGATGCACTTTGACGGCTGACGCGGGGAACAACTGGTACTTTCTTGGCTTTGAGGGCCAGATCGAAGGCCAGGAGCTTCAGGCGGTTGATCAGGTACACCTCAACGCAGATGGCAAAATTGATGAACTTATTATCTACATGCGTCCCATTTCGGTGGCCCAGAGGTTTGCGGAAGTCATCACTCAGAGACTTCAGCCTGCCGCGTAGGAAGCACAGTGCGATTGAGCGTCCTCAAAAAACAACCAGGCAACGGAATTTGCTGGGCCCTCCAACGTGCCTGGCTTACTTGCGCTAGTTCAATTAGGCGGGCTAGATTTCGTTTGCAAAATGGGGAACGAGCGGTCTGTACTGGCGGGCATTTCGTTGTGTATAATCGACGCGTAACGGAAACGAGCGGGCGTCGTACAATGGCAGTATAGAAGCTTCCCAAGCTTCGGACGTGGGTTCGATTCCCATCGCCCGCTCCAGATTCTAAGGCACTTAGGCAGCGACCTCATTTTCCATATTTTCCATTTGAACTCTGTAAAATGAAACGATGGACGACCGTACGCGGTATGAAGCCATAAAATCCCGACTCAGAGCGATGGGAGAGGGTACGGCGCAGCAGGTGCATGATTCAATGGAACCAAGTCCTTACTCGGTGCGCGAGGTTGAGAGCACGCTCGATGAAATCGTAGTACACGAGAAGGAACGATTTGAAAAAGTGGGCAACGCGTATCGGTGGAAGAAGCACTAAGGACTGTTAGTAGGCTAAACCCACGTTTCCGATTATTTCTGTAAAGGCGGAAGTTTGCCCGGATTATACGGTCGCCTCGCTGGAGAACGCGTGTGAAGCGCATTGTGATTTGCTGCGACGGCACTTGGAACCGTCCTGACCAGGTGCATAACGGAAAAACTTGTGCCAGCAACGTTACGAAAATTGCGCGGTGCGTCGCGCAGGCTGACGCTCAGGGTGTGCAGCAATTGATGTACTACGATCGAGGCGTAGGCACCGGGCGCTTTGACCGGCTTCGCGGGGGAGCATTTGGCTGGGGCATCAAAAAGAAGATCCTGGATGCCTATAGCTTTCTGATGATCAATTACGAAACGGGTGATGAACTTTTTTTCTTTGGGTTTAGCCGCGGCGCGTACACGGTGCGGAGCATTTTCGGCCTGATTCGAAATAGCGGGCTCTTAAGGCCTGAATTTGCGCACAAACTCGAAGACGCCTATGCCCTTTATCGCCGGCGCGACGACGCTTCGCATCCGGATGCGGTGGAATCTGAACTGTTTCGCAGAACCTATTCCCGAGAACCTCGCGCGAAATTCATGGGCGTTTTTGACACGGTTGGCGCACTGGGCGTTCCTGTTGGAGGATTCCTGAAGTTCATCAACAAGCGTTGGAGTTTTCACGATATGAGACTGAGTAGTTGGGTGGATAACGCTTTTCAAGCGCTGGCCATTGATGAACGCCGCAAGCCCTTCCAGCCTTCCATTTGGAACCAAGGCTCGGACACCAGCGGCCAGGTACTCGAGCAAGTGTGGTTCGCCGGCGTGCACTCGAACGTTGGAGGCAGCTACCCGCGAGCGGGCCTGTCTGACATCACGCTTCTATGGATGATTGGCAAAGCGGAAGCATGCGGACTAGCCATCGATCGCAATTGCCTGGCCACGCTCAACAATCCCGAACCGAATGCCTTCGATGAAATCTATAATTCACAAACGGTTTGGTACAAAATCGCGGGCCTCGGCGACTACATACGGCCGATGGGGCGGGAAACCAAAGAATCGGCAGCGAGTTCGGCCATCGATCGACTGGAAAATCCCTCGAGTGACTACCATCCGCCAAACCTGGCCGACTTTCGCAAGCGCGATGGGGAAGTGACTCACATCTAGGTCGCTCGCCATCGCCGTTGCGCACAGGCGAAGAGCTGGACAGAAGGCTACTGCGCGACTGCGGACTTGGCTCGGACTTCCGCGATGGGAAGCGTCGCGGCGACCACCGTCTGCCCGGGAGCGGAAATTACCTCGAGCTGGCCACCGAATTGGCGGAGTCGCTCGCGCATCCCTCGCATTCCAACGCCGGTCTTACCCACGCAGGCCATCTCCGATTGTTTTTCCGAAGGAATTCCTTTACCGGCGTCGCGCACTTCGATTCGCAATTGATCGCCGGCAGTTGTGATACCGACAGCGGCGGTGCTGCTGCCGGAATGCCGGTGCACATTGGTGAGGCATTCCTGCACAATACGAAAGATGGCGGTCTCCATTTCCGCGGGTAAGCGGCGGAGATCAGAAGGCATATCGAGGCTCACCTGGATCTTGCTGCGCTCTGCGAAGCCTTCGACATACCATTTCAGCGCGGACGTAAGCCCGACCTCATCGAGCAGCGGCGGATGCAGCAAATGAGAAATAGTACGAATTTGGCGAGAGAGTTCTTGCGTGAGATCGGAATTTTCAGCAACGGCTGCAGCGGCTGCCGGACTAATGCGGTCTCTTTCGCGTTGCACCAGGGACAAGTTGATTCCCATCGCGGCCACAAGCTGCCCTACGCTGTCGTGCAGCTCGCGTGCGATACGGCGGCGTTCCTCGTCTTGCATTTGCAGCAGGCGGCCGGAAAGTTCACGCACGATTTCGGCTTGTTCTCGTAGCTCGATGTTGCGCTCCTGAAGTTGGCTGGTACGCTCGGTGACGCGTCTCTCTAATTCGCTGTGCGAGCGGCTAAGTTCTTCGCCCGATTGCCGGAGTTGGTCCGTGCTCAAGGCGAGCTTCGCGGCGGTGCGGCGGTTGGCCTCGGCAAAAATAATGATGGTGAGGGAAACGAGAAAATACACGATGGCTCCTGCGCCCTCTTCGGTCCCGACAATTCGCAGAGTATGGGTTGGCGGAATAAACCAATACTGCTCGCCTAGAAACGCGAGAAACATGGAGAGAATAGAGGGGCCCAATCCGCAAAACCAGGCGGAGAAAACAATCGCGGGGAGAACTGCAAGATACGGGACGAAACTCCCGATCATCGGGTCAAGAACGCCGCGCAGGAAAAGAAAGAGGATGGTTACGAGAAACGCTGCGGTGTATCGCAGCAGCCTGCTCTTGAACCATTGCTGGGTGGGGCTATTCATTCGCACCTGCTTTCGCGTACGTAGTTTGCGAACGCGCGGTACTCTGGAAGTCGGACGGCCGGAAGAAGTATCGTAGGCGGGAAAGCGTTGCGGGTCAACGCATAGCGCGGCTGCTTACCATTCGTGTGTAGGCGGCCACGAATGCCTTGTCGGGTAGGGGAGCGTGGCTCAACATTGAATAGACACAAGGAAAATGCGGATTTGAGGCACGTTCTCCAGGTGCGGGATCTTTGCGTCGCGTACGGCGGGCGGGACGGCGGGGTGTGGCGGGCGCTGGAAAAGGTGAGTTTTAGCGTCGGCGCGGGCGAAATATTAGGTGTGCTAGGGGAATCGGGGTCCGGCAAAAGCACGCTGGCCGCGGCGCTGTTGCGGCTTCTTCCCGCGAATGGGCGCATTACCGGCGGAGAGATTTTGCTGGAAGGATCGGATGTGCTTCGAATGGATGCGGTGGAGCTTCGCCGCATTCGGGGGAGCGGCGTGTCCATCGTTTTCCAGGAGCCCTCGCTGGCGCTGCATCCGACGATTCGCATTGGGGAACAGGTGGCCGAAGTCTTGCGGGCGCATGGAGCTTCGAGTAAGCGAGAGCGCGGCGAGCGGGCGCGCGAAATTTTAGCGAAAGTTTTCTCGCGTGACGTGGAGCGAATGTTTTCTTCGTACCCGCATGAGTTGAGCGGAGGCCAGCAGCAACGGGCGTTGATTGCCCAGGCGATTGCTTGCGATCCGGCGCTGGTCGTTGCGGATGAGCCGACGGCCTCCTTGGATCCCACAACGCAGCGAGAGATTCTGACGCTGTTCCAGTCGTTGCGCGATCAACTTGGGATTGCGTTTGTTTTCATCACGCACAATCCGTTGCTGCTGGCTGAATTTGCGAATCGCGTGTTAGTGCTGTACGCGGGAAAAATTGCGGAACTAGGGCCAGCCGAGCAGGTGCTGTTTTCGCCTCAGCACCCATATACGCAGGCGCTGCTGCGATGCATTCCTCGCGTCGATTTTGGGGATACTGCGCGACCGCAGAGGGCACTACTGCCAGTGATTGCGGGCACAGCGCCGAGTTTAGCGATGCTTTCGCAAGGATGCGTTTTTGAGCCGCGCTGCGAAAAGCGGATGGACACTTGCCAAGTTAACGAGCCGATAGCGGCCCAAGTCGGCAGTGGGCATGAGGTTTCGTGCTTGAAATTCCCGGCGTGAGGCGCTGGAAATGACATGGAGCCAGTAATCCGAATCGAAAACTTGACCAAGCGCTACGCGGGCCGCGGACTTGGACGTCCCGCTGATGCATTCGCAGCGGTCGGCACGGTTTCATTTTCAATTTTGCCGGGAACGACGTTAGCGCTGGTGGGGGAGTCCGGGTCGGGAAAGAGCACCGTCGCATTATGCGTGGCTTGTCTGGAGCGGGTGACTTCCGGACGGATTTGGTTTGAAGGGCGCGATGTGGCGGCGCTGAGGGAAAAAGAATTACGTGCGGTGCGGCCGCAAATACAGTTGGTATTTCAGGATCCGGCGAATTCGCTGAATCCGCGATGGACGGTGCGAGAAATTGTGGCGGAGCCATTTCTGGTGCGCGGGCGAATTTCGCGGAAGGAACGCGAGGAGCGGGCTGCGCAGGCGCTGGAACGCGTTGGTCTTGGTGCCGAATACCTGGAGCGCAAGCCGGCGCAATTGAGCGGCGGGCAGCGGCAACGGGTGGCGATTGCGCGGGCACTAATCCTGGAACCAAAAGTTTTGATCTTGGATGAGGTGCTCTCAGCGCTGGACTGTTCGATGCAGGCGCAAATCGCGAACCTGCTGATGGAACTGCAACGGGCCTATGGGCTGGCTTATCTGTTCATCACGCACGATCTGAGAATGGCGGCTCACTTAGCCGATGAGATCGCGGTGATGAGCGGCGGGAAAATCGTCGAGCAGGGCGCTGCGGAACAGGTTGCGCGAGGTGCGCGGCATCCGGAGACTTTGAGCTTGCTCGCCGCCAGTGGCATGAAGAGCAAACAGGCCGACGCGGTGTGGCAGCCATGACGCGCTTTCTGTTGCGAAGAGCAGGGCATGCGGTGTTCCTGTTATTTGGTGTTTCCGTCCTGGCATTCGTGTTTAGCACTTTGGCGCCGGGAAATTATTTCGATGAGATGCGCTTGAATCCGCAGATTTCCGGGGATCGAGTGACCGCGCTACGCGCCGAGTATCAGGTCGACCGGCCGATGGCGGCCCGCTACGCACATTGGGCGGGGCGATTGCTGCGTGGTGATTTGGGATTTTCGTTCGCGTATAACACGCCGGTGGCGCCACTCCTTTGGACGCGCGCGCTCAACACGCTGCTGCTGACCGGCACGGCAACCATCTTAGTGTGGCTGCTGGCGCTGCCGCTGGGCGTGTGGAGCGCGGAGCGGCTTGGCCGGCCGGCGGATGCGGCGTTGAGTTTGGCGACCGCAGCGTTGCTGATTGTTCCGGACCTGGCGCTTGCGCTCGGGTTGCTGCTGCTGGCCGTGCGGAGCGGATGGCTGCCGACCGGAGGCATGGTATCGGTCGGATTCGACGGATTTTCCGCGGCGCAGAAGATACGGGATGTGGCAGTGCACCTGGTGCTGCCGGTGACCGTACTAGTTGTGTCGGCCTTGCCAGTTTTGCTGCGACATGTGCGCTCTGCCGTAGCAGAAGCGTTGGAAGCTGCATTCTTGCGCGCGGCGGAGGGGCACGGAATTTCTCGGCGCCGACTGCTTTATCGCTATGCGCTTCCGGCGGCCGGACATCCACTGATTGCACTCTTCGGATTCAGTCTCGGCACGTTGCTTAGCGGGTCGCTATTGGTGGAAGTAGTGATGAGCTGGCCGGGTCTCGGTCCATTTCTGCTAGAAGCGATTTTGGCGAGAGATTTGTACGTGGTGATTGGGGGCGTGTTGCTGTCGACACTCTTCTTGGTTGCCGGTAATTTCCTGGCGGATTTACTGCTGTACTGGGTTGACCCGCGTATCCGAGCGGAGGCGTCTGGGCGATGAGCGCGCGCTCGCGACTGCTGGTTGCTTTGATCGTGCTCGTCGTACTTCATCTTGCCGTGGCATGCGCGGGCTTTTTCGCGCCCTACGATCCCGCAGAGCAGGACCGGGAGTATCCGTTTGCACCACCCACACACCTGCACTTCATCGATGCGCAAGGGACACTGCACGCCTGGCCTTTCACATATGCCTTAACATCATCCCCGGACAACTTTGCTCAATATCAGGAAGATCGTGGCCGTGTCTTCCCCTTGCGATTTTTCGTGGCCGGTGAAAATTACAGCCTGCTTGGCTTCGTTGCGTGCCATCGCCACCTGTATGGCGTCGACGAACCCGGACGTCTATTCCTTCTCGGCACAGATGGCTACGGGCGCGACCAATTCTCGCGTTTGCTCTGGGGCGGAAGAATTTCGTTGCTCGCCGGCCTGATTGCCGCAACTTTGTCGCTGTCCATGGGAATGCTGGTGGGCGCAGCTTCCGGCTACTTCGGCGGATTTGTGGACGATGTCCTCATGTGGCTGGTAGAGCTGTTCCTGGCCGTGCCTTGGTTGTACCTGCTCTTTGCGGTGCGAGCATTCCTCCCCTTGCACATCGGTCCCACAGTCGCATTCTTGCTGGTGGTGGCAGTGATCGGAATGGTGGGCTGGGCGAGACCGGCACGCTTGATTCGCGGGGTTGTGCTCAGCGCCAGGGAGAGAAAATACGTGCTGGCAGCGCGTGGATTCGGCGCCTCACATTTTTATCTTCTCCGGCGGCACGTTCTGCCGCAAACCATGGGCGTGTTCCTGACACAAGCGGCCCTCCTCGTCCCCCAGTACATCCTTGCCGAAGTGACTCTTTCCTTCCTCGGACTTGGAGTGGGAGAACCGGTGCCGAGCTGGGGCAACATGCTCGGATCCCTCCAGCAATATCACATCCTGGCCAGCTACTGGTGGATGTTGGTGCCGGGGCTCGTTCTTGTTCCGGTGTTTTGGGCGTATCACGTCCTAGCGGACTTCCTTCACGAACGGGTAGAATTCGGGCACTGATGCCAGAAAGGCTGGGTTCATGCCAAGGGAGTCCAATGTTGTCCTGATGGTTCTCGCCATTCTCGCAGCAGCCACGTGGGCGAGAACTGACAAGTCTGCTCCCGGAAAAGCGGGACTCCAAACAACTACCGCTGGAGTTGGCCGCTATGGCGGCCGGCTGGTGGTCTCGCAGCGTGCGGAAGCAAAGACTCTCAACCCGGTGACCGCGGTTGACCGCCCGTCGCGCGAAGTGCTGGCCCGGATGCACGCCGACCTGATTCACATCAACCGCGTAACACAGCGCACCGAGCCCGTCCTGGCAGAGTCGTGGACAGTTTCCAAAGATGGCCGCCAATACACGCTCCATTTGCGCCCTGGCATCCGCTTTTCTGATGGCCAACCTTTCGATGCCAACGATGTTGTGTTTTCCTTCCAAGTCTACCTCGACGAGAAAGTTCACTCCACGCAGCGCGACCTGCTGAGCGCCCATGGCCAGAGAATCACTGTACAAAATCTCGATCCTTACACGGTGCTGTTCAAACTGGCACAACCGGACGCCGCCGCAGAGCGACTCTTCGATGACGTCGCCATGTTGCCCCGGCACCTTCTGGGGAAAGCCTACGAAGATGGCACGCTGGCCCAGGCATGGTCTCTGGCCACACCGCCGGACCAGATCGCCGGCTTGGGGCCCTTCCGGTTGAAGAAATACGTTCCGGGACAACAGGTCACGCTCGAGCGAAATCCGTATTACTGGAAGGCAGATGCGAAAGGCAACCGCCTTCCCTACCTCGATGACCTCACGTTTCTGGTGGTCGCCAGTGAAGATGCCGAAGCGATACGTTTCCAGAGCGGCGACACCGACGTCATCAGTCGGCTCAACTCCGAGAATTACGCACTTCTGGCAAAAGATCAGGAATCGCGGGGCTACAGGCTTGAGGATCTGGGCCCGGGACTCGAATACAACTTTGTCCTCTTTAACCTGAACGACGATACAGCCGGCCGTCTCCCCGACGTTGCGCGGAAGCAAAGCTGGTTCCGTGATGTGAAGTTTCGGCAGGCAGTCTCGGCAGCGATTGATCGGGCGGGTATTGTGCGGCTGGTATACCAAGGCCGCGGTACGCCCTTGTGGACTCAGGTGACGCCCGGGAACAAGTTATGGCTGAACTCCCGTATTCCAAAGCCTCCGCAGTCGCTGAGCAGAGCGCGCGAGGTGTTACAGTCCGCCGGATTCAGTTGGAGCAAGGAGGACAAGCTGCAGGATCGGAGCGGCCAGATAGTCGAGTTTTCGATCCTCTCAAGTTCGAGTAACAGCCAGAGGATGCAGATCGCCAACATCATCCAACAGGATCTCGCCAAACTCGGCATGCAGGTCAGCGTTGCGCCGCTGGAATTCCGCACCTTCGTGCAACGCGTAACTGAGACGCACGAATACGAGGCCGCGGTCATGGGACTGCTCAGCGGGGATGTCGATCCCAACGCGGAGATGAATGTTTGGATGTCGGGCGGGGCTACTCACTTATGGAATCTTGGTGAAAAGCAGCCTGCCACAAGCTGGGAAGCCGAGATCGACAAACTGATGGAGCAGCAGGCAGTCACGCTGAACTTCGAAGAGCGCAAGAAACTTTATGATCGCGTACAGGAAATCATAGCGGAGCAGTTGCCGCTGATTTGCGTGGCCAGCCCGAACATACTGGTAGGCAGCAAGACAGGACTAGGCAACTTCCGGCCGGCGATTCTGGATCACTACACACTGCATAACGTGGAGGAGTTCTTCTGGAACAGGAAGTGAATGCGCGGATTCGCCCTGAAGCGTTGGGAGCGCTTGGAACTTGCTAGTGTTCCTTTTTGTTCCCACGCGCCGGGATGCAAAAATGTCCAAAGGCAAGAAAACGATGATGTAGGCGCGTAGCTCCGTTGGTTAGAGCGCTACCTTGACACCTCCGAATATTCAACACTCACAACAACTTAAACCCACGACCGGGACTGCCTAAGTATCTGGAAATACGGGGAAGCGGAATTTTCAACGGTACGGCGAACGGTACGGAATTGAATCTTCGCGGGCGAATCTCTCCCTCTCTGCCAGACCTTCCGGCGTTACTCGCGGACAAGCGGAGCTGGAGCGCTGGAATCCCCGTTTTCGCCAAGCCTTGCCTGCATGCTCCGCTAGTCAATCTCGATTCAGTCGATTCGGCTCAGTGGCTCAGTGCGACGGCAGCAGTCCGTAAACATCCACCTCGCCTTTGGTGCCCACGTACACCTTCCCGTTCACCACCGTGGGAATCGCAAAGCGCAGTGCGACACCCGCGCGGTCACGATGGCTGTTCCGTTCCGTGTTGTAGAGCTCGTAGGCGACCCTCGAAGCATCGTAGGCGTAAAGTATCGCCGGTCTGCGCGCCGGCTCATTCCAATTCTTTGACGAAACAGCCCAGACGATTCCATCCTTGGAGCCATTTGCCGAAACTGCTGGCGTCGCGCCGGAATCGAAGAAGCGAGTCGCGCCCGACGCCTTCAACGCCAAGTGCCCGCGCTCGACCGCATAATCTAGCAAGGGGGTTTTGCTCCCGATAAAGAATAGGTTCTGGTTCCAGTACGCCATGGCTCCAAATGCGCTCTGCGAGCCGGGAATCGTCTGCACCGCATGAGTGTCCCCACCAGGTTGATATCTTCCCATGTGGTCTCGATCAATCACGTAGATCTTGCCTTCTTTCCCTGCCGCTACCAGCAAATGCGGATGGGCACTCGGTTGATCCGGCAGCAGCACCGGACCACTGGATCCCAGGTCGTTATCGTGATCGTTGAGTTCTGCTTGGTTAGAGGGGGTGAAGTAATCGCGTAGTGCGAGGCGCTGCCCCTCGAGACGCAATTTCAGAATACTGTCTCCGAAGTCACGGCCCTTCGTTGTGCCGTCAAACGCCCCATTACCGGTGACGACGAACACGCTGCCATCCCTGTCCGCGGCCGGACCCGCATCGCCCTGCCAGATTCCACTCTCCCCTGCATCCGGCGATGTGTTGAAGACTGCTTTCTGTGCAAGAGTGTGCGCATCATAGGCCATCATCCAACCGTGGTAGGGGCCCACGTCGCACGACGATGCCCAAGCGAGGTACACCATGTCGTTCGCCAACAGCAGCGCAGCACGAGGATTCTCCCGGAGAGGATCGAAGTTGATCTGCCCGACTGAGCTCCCGGCTCCGTCCCCTTGGACCGCTGCTCTGATCTCTACAGGACCTCCGAACTTTTCTACTCCTGTCGTTACTGCCAGGGCGTGCAGTCGCTGCTTATATTCGCCCCCGTGGAGAAACCCTTTACTCTTCTTGGTTCTCGCGAGCACGTATAGAGTTCCAGTTTTGAGATCGATGACTGGCGTGGGTGTGATTCCCACCAGCGGTGAGATGAAGAAGCAACTAACGTCCTCCTCGGACAGGGGCTTGACGCCTTCGCCGGGATTGGCGAGGCTCACGTGCCAGAGCGGAGCGGTCGAGCTGCCGTCGGCATCAAAAGCGTACACGCTGTCGTTCTCCGTAGCGATGAAGAGAACATTGTGTTTGCCTTTGCCTGGGATCTCTAGGTCAGGCATGTAGAGTGGCTGCGCATACACGTCGCCATCCGCTTTGAGCGCGAACAGCTTGCCGAACTGGGTGACGTTGACGTTTCTCGGCGTCAGAACTCTCTCGTTCAGACTCGCGCCGGTGCGCGCGTTGTCATACTGTGCGGTCAACACTTGCGATCGCGCGAGCGAAGACGCGAGTAATGCAAACCCTAGAATCAAGCTCAACAGGGAAATGCCTCGTGTTGAGCCGGCTCCGCTCTCATTGGATAGCCGCATTCCTACCCCCTGCGCTTTGAACCGGATTTTCATTAAATCTTACTACTGCCTGCTTGTGGCCGAGGACCATCTGATGAAGCCCTTTCCAACCCAGTCGTGGAATAACGGACCATCCGTAGAAGCAAATGCCGAATGTCCCTCGAAATCCGGTTCGACGACAGCCGTCGACTGCAAGGCCAGCAGCCGAAGGACTCTGGTTCGCGATCTCTGCCGTATGACTCGGCGGCTCTGCGGCAGTTCGTGGGCATTGATTTGGGCTGTGAGCCAGCGCCGGATGAGACTAGCGTGTGCAAGTTCCGACACTTGCTGGAAGAACACCACCCATCCCACAACTTCAACCTCACCACAGGCTCGGCCGTCCCATAGACATATTTCACGTCATTTATGGTGGCGTGGTATTTCACCGTGTTCCCTGTTGGCGCGGTCGTTTGCGCTACCGCGGTTGCCCCGCCGGCGAGTAGGGCAAATGCATGAACAAAGATGATCACGTGGTTCTTGCTGAAGCCGCTTTCTGGTGCAGTTTCCATTCGAAGATCGCCGATTCTAAGGACGCTGGTCCTTACACGAGAAACGAAATCAGCTAGGACAGCAGCACACATCTGTCTTACGTGGTCAGCTCTTGCCGCAAGCGAAGACGCCAGTTGCAAATTTTTAGAAAGTGACTCTGACACCGAGTTGCAGTTGTCGCGGCGGCGAGATGATATCACTCGGTTTCCCAAATGCCGGTCCTGGTGCCCGTAGTGTTCCACAAGCGGGTGGCCCAACTGCACAGCCGGCATTCAAGGCACCGTTGTAGGATTCCGCGTCGAAATTCGGGTGATTGACCACATTGAATAAGTCCACCGTGGGGCTGATCTCCGCCCGCTCGCCGACTCTGATCGGCCGGCCCAAGCGCGTATCCCAGACATAAGTGGGCGCGGCACGGCCCGCGTTGCGGCCGACTCCTGGTGGACGATCTTTAAAATGGCCATCGCCATTGTCATCGGTTCCAGTCGCGATGTTGAACGGTCGGCCGCTTTGCAGCGCCACGATATTAGCGTTCTGAAAACCCCAGGGCAGATTTACAATCCCACTCAGCACAAAGCGATGCCGCGCATCGCGCAGCGTGGGCCCTTTGTCAGCAAAAATGTTGTTGCTGTCCTGCGGCACACCTGGTTCGAAAATGTCATCCGAGAGGCCCACCGCTTTCGACAACGTGTAAGCGATCTGGAATTGCGCTCTCTTGCTCAGGTTCTTGCGAGCACTCACCTGGAGCGCGTTGTAGTGGCTGATGTTGGTGGTTTGGAAGCTGGTGAAAAGTCCGAGTGACGGAAACGGCGCCACCCGGGTCGCGCTCTGTGGATTCAACTCACGGCTCATCCATCCGTGTATGCCGAGGATATGCACATAGCTGGAGTCCAACACCATCCCCCACGGCAATTGTTGTCCCACTCCAATGGACCACTGTTCCGTGTAAGGCTGGCTCACGTGGCCGTCAATGGCGTTGCCACCGGGAGGTGGCGGCGGACCCAGAAATGCGGGATCATTGACATCGGGCTGAGTTGGAGCGAACCCGGCAATGAAATACTTCACGCCATTGAACGTACGATCGATGTAGCCAATTTCATAAGGTGTGGAATCGAAATAGATTCCAAATCCACCGCGAAGCACGGTCCTGCCGTTCCCGCGCAGGTCATAGGCGAAACCCGCACGCGGGCCGAAACTCAGTTTCGGATTCTTACGGGTGCGGCTGTCGAAGAACGGAGCCACTCCCTCGAGCGGTTGTTTGAACCCGGCATCCACAAACCCGCTTTCAAACTCATAACGCAGGCCGAGATTCAAGGTGAGCTTTCGGCTTATCCTCCAGTCGTCCTGTAGGTAGTACGCCATTTGCCATACCGTCGTGCCGTCTTCCTTCGTCGAGCCGATGCCCCTAAGGGCAAACGCCGGCGCGATGCTCGTAGTGCAACTGGTCGGGGAGGTACATGTGACGGTGGGATCGTCCGCGCCGAAAAAGAACGATGTGTTCTTTACCAAGTCAAATAGCAGGTTGTACTTAATGCGAGGGTTCAGGTCGCCTCCAAACTTGATGTTGTGCAAGCCGTGCCAGTCGGTCTGGGTCGACAAATCATCCCGGAACTGCAGCCGATCTTGTTGTACGGCTTGGGGAGTAGACGAGTTCTGCCCTATAACCACCGACGGGAAGCGTAGGTTAATGCCCACACTAGTGGGCTTGAGATTATTGATGAAACGGTTAAACTGCACGATGAACTGATTGAGCGTGCGGCTCGATAAAAGAGAACTCTGGGTGGCTTGCCAAGAGATATTCTCATTCGTCGCGACCTGAAATGCATTTGCCGCCGGGGACCCGCCGAACAGCAGGTTAGGATCTACCCGCAGTCCTTCGGTCGATGTGTTGCGCTGGAACGACGTCCGAAAGCT
>Ga0137418_10003007_pt1 | contig 15476 bp, 8 predicted proteins | sample CZODoug3_1_2_16f_FD_122242 | JGI IMG/M metagenome (GOLD analysis project Ga0137418, IMG submission 122242) | Vadose zone soil fungal communities from Angelo Coast Range Reserve, California, USA - CZODoug3_1_2_16fungal (Hybrid Assembly) | ecosystem: Environmental > Terrestrial > Soil > Vadose... | reverse complement strand
AAACCTTTGTTTTGTTCATCAAGCCACTTTTGGAGCGGGGCGAAGTATTCGAGGATGGGGCGGGCATCGATTTCGCGTTGGCCGGTTAAGACTTCGAGTTCGTCCTGCCACGGCTTACTGGTGCCCATGGCTAGCATCTTTTTGAATTTCGCTCCGGCTGGTTTCGAGTTGTAGAACGTGCAGCGGTTGAGCGGGCCCTGGAACCCAGATTCTTTGCATAACGCGCTGTAGAACTGGAACTGATAAATGCGGGCCAGGAAATAACGCATGTAGGGGGTGTTGCTGGGGATGTGGTATTTTGCGCCGGGGTCAAAATCGGCCTCAGTGCGGGCTACTGGCGGGGCTACGCCCTGGTATTTCAGGCGGAGATCCCACCAGGCCTTGTTGTAGTCTTCCGGCTTGATTTCGCCGGAGAAGACTTTCCAGCGCCATTGATCGATGACCAAACCGAACGGCAGGAAGGCGATCTTGTCGAGGGCCTGACGCAGCAGGATGGGGATGTCGGCGTCGGCGGGAGGAAGCGTGTCGAGCAGGCCGATTTGCTTCAGGTATTCCGGAGTGATGGAGAGGGCCATGGTGTCGCCAATGGCTTCGTGGAAGCCGTCGTTGGCTCCGTTCTCGAATAGGAATGGCTGGCTTTTGTATTCGCGATAGTAGATGTCGTGCCCCAGCTCGTGATGAATGGTAACGAAGTCCTCGTCGCGGACCTGGATGCACATTTTGATGCGCAGGTCGTCCTTGAAATCGGGATCCCAGGCGCTAGCGTGGCAGACGACATCACGGTCTTTGGGTTTAGTGAAAAGCGACCGCTCCCAAAAAGTTGGCGGCAGCGGGTCGAAGCCCAGGGATCTGTAGAAGTTCTCTCCGTACTTGACCATACCCTTGGCGTCGAGATTCTTACCGTCGATCTTCTTATCCTGGAGCAGTTTGGTCAGGTCGAAGCCGCTGCTATTCTCCGGCAAGCCCATGAGGTCGAAAATGTGTCCCCACTCCTGCGCCCAAGGATTGCCGAGTAAGTGCGCGGGGATCGGGCCATCGGGCGGGACGACCTGCGGCCCGTATTTTTTCACGAGCTGGGCGCGCACATACGTGTGCAGCGACAGATAGAGCGGCCGCAATTGCTGCCACAGGCGCTCGGTTGTTGCGCTGAATTCCTCCGGCTTCATGTCATAGCCGGCGCGCCATAGGGCTCCGGTGTCTTTGAATCCCATCTCGCGGGCGCCCTGGTTGGAGAGTTCGACGAAGCGGGCGTAGCGCGGGCGCATGGGGGCTCCGATGTGGTGCCAGCCCGTCCAGAGGTCTTTGAGTTCTTGGGGGTCGCGGCTTTCAGAAAGGATTTTTTCGATGGCGGTGATGTCGAGGCAGGAGTCTTTGTCATCCGCCTTTTTGCAGTACTTCGCCTTGCCGTATTCTCCGTCGAGCCAGGAAGCGGTTTCGCTCATTTCGTGGCGGAGTTTAGGATCTTTGGGCGTCGGGGCGATGTTCTGGAGCTTTAACAGCAGGAATTGCCGGGCGAGCTCGGGCGGGAGCTTGAGGCCATCGAAGCGTTTGGCTTGCTCGATGAGTTCGGTAGTGGCGGCGCTGAGCTGGTCGTTGGCTTCGGTGGCGATGGCTTCGGTGTCGTCGGTGATGAAGTTCTCCTGGACCCAGCCGGCGCGGGCGGCTTTGATGGAAAGGTCGCGAAGCCGATCTTCGGCTTGGGCCATGAATTTTTCGGCTTCGGCGACGGTGGGGGCTGAGGCGGCGTAGGCTGGGGTGGCGAGCAGGGCTGAAAATAGTAATAAAAGGATGGGGAACTTCATCGATTTCTCCTGGGGGAGAATTATGCATTAGAGCAGGGTGGGTTGTCAGGTGGGTGTGGGGGGACGCACGTATTTTTCCCAAGCCCGAATAGCTATACTTTGGACAGCGAGGAGGCACTATGCCGTTTCTGCGGTGCGAGATTTGCCCGGCTATCTTGCTCGCCCTCAGCACTTTCTTCGTTACTCCGGTGTCGAGCGCGCAGGGACTTCATCGGACGGAAGCCCAGCTCGATGGCCTGGCTGGGCCGGTTCGGTCCGTTTCCGCTGTGGCGGCGCGTAGCAATGTCAGATGGCAAGAGCCGAACGGCCCGAGTCTCGTCATTTCGATCGTGTGCCAGGATTGCGACTATGACCGCGATGGATTTAAGACCAAGTCGGGTCAAGTTGTCGACGGAGCTTTTACCGGAGAGATCACTCGACTGGTACGCGACGGCAACGGGCAAGTCATCGATCGAGTCGTCGTCTTTACTGCAAGTGGCCAAATTACGCGCCACGACATTATGGGTCCATTCGGAGCGACCGAGAGAACTACTTACGCCGACGGGAAGGCAGACTCGCACCAAACTTATAGCTATGACCAATACGGAAACATGACCGAAGCGTTGGGTTTTGACAGTGCGGGAAAATCCCTGGGCAGGTCGCAAATGAACAGCGAGCCGGATGGGACCCTCAAGGAAAGGTCGGTCTGGGGTGCGGACGGCCAACTCAGCCACCAACAGACATTCGATCCGGAAACGCACGTGGAGCACTTCACGACCTTCGACCACGGCAACGTAAAATTGACTTGGACAGTGGTCGCTGGAAAGCTGGTTTCATTTTGGGAACTTCCGGGACCGGGGCGTCAGTTCGGAGATGGTTTCATTGAACCTGCGGACAACGGCGACAAAGACAACTATGAGTGTCACGCCGACGGCAAGTGCGATGTTTCTCGTGTGCACTATGAGTATCTCGACCAAAAGAACCGGAATCCGCAGAGCGCGGAATGGCGGGATGCGGAGGGGAAACTAGAGTATGCGGTCTACTACGACTATGAAATCGACTCTTTCCGTAACTGGACGTCGCGGCGAGTGTGGGTGTGGTCTCGGGAGTTGGGTGCGCGCAAACTCTATGAGACTGACGCTCGCGAGATCACATACTGGCAAGAATAGGGCGAGAGGCTCGTCGAGGAGCAATAGGCTGAAGCTCCTTTTGTTGGCAAGACGGGCGGCTCGCTTGGAGGCATGCCCTGATAGGAAGCCTAAATCTCACCTCAGCGGCTAAAGCCGTCCGTTTGGGGCGGTGGGATCGCAGACCTGAAGCCCCTGCGCTGCCCCAAAGCTGGAAAATGCAGGCATGGCCGCAACAAAGGGCTTGGGTTTCAAGAACCTAGGCCGAAAATATGGTAGGTTCAGTCTTAGCTTTCGGGCGGCGCAGCGCTTTCAGCGCTGCGATCTAGCTGGCCTGAATGAGCGGCTTTAGCCGCTGAGGGCAGGGGTCGAGCACAAATCCGCCAGCGGCGGAGCTATAGGGGTAGTCGGCTCCTTCAGCACAGAGCCTGGCCTTGAATGGATTCAAGTGGATGTACTCGCGATAGTGGCAGTACTCTTCCCAATCCCGCACGCGCCAGTCATGGAAGCTCTTTTCCCAGATCTCGCCCGCGAAACCCAATTCTTTCCTCGCCCGGTAGGAGAAGCCTCCCTTGATCAGCTGAAGGGATCTCTCCAGGGTGTCGGTTGGAGTGAGAAGCAGATGAAAGTGGTCGGGCATGATGACAAACTCGTGCAGCAGATACTTGTTTTGATCTCGGTAATGGAGGAGCACATCGAGCAGCAGGCCGGCCATTCTGTCGCTCTGGAGGAGACACTTTCTTTGACTCGTCGCGGATGTAATGAAGTAAGAGCTGAGGCCGGTGTTTCCTCGAATTGGAATTGCCATAACCTGCCCTCAGCGGCTGAAGCCGCAGTGACATAGGCAGGTTATCGCAGGGCTGAAGCCCTGCGCCGCCCAAAAGCTGCTGAGGTGAGGATATTCTTGCGGCGTTGTCCCACATCGGGAATGATAGCTGATGCTTACTCATGGACCTTTGGCTTGAGTGCAGCGCTAAAGCGCTGCTCCACCCAAAGGCTTCGATCAAACTGGGCGGGGATTTGGAGACAGCCTAGGGTGAAGGCGAAGGGGAAAGGGCTTGCGTCGCCGGTGGGGCGGAGGCCGTCGAAGAAGATGATTAGGTGGTTGGGATCGGAATCCGAGTAGCGGAAGGTGGGCTTCCAGGGGGCGGAGTGCCAGCCGCGGTCTTCGGCGGTCATGATTTGGATGGGGGTGCTCCAATCGGAGAGCTGGGGCGAGGGAGTTTTCGAGTGGCACCACCAGAGGCCGGTCTCAGCAGGTGCCGCGGATTTGGAGACCCAGACGCGGGAGAAGATGGCTTCGAAACCGGTGGGGCGTTCGAGAACACAGAAGTCGAAGAGTTTGAGATCGGGCGGGGCGAAGAGTTGGTGGGGGGTCCAGTTGGTGGCGCCGTCTTCGCTTTCGGAGTAGCCGTGGACGAGGTAATCGTCCTGATTGGAGCCGGCGACGTACCAGAGTTTCCATTTGCCATCGTGATAGATGAGGTTGGGTTCGTAGACGCTGCCGTGCTCCCAGGGTTCGTTGGCGGTGAAGACGGGCGTGGGTTGGTCGATCCAACGTTCGTCGCCCCCAGTTTGATTATCCCCGGTATCGCCGTTCCATTCTAGATAGCCGATCGTGTAGGGTCCCCAGAGCTGTTCGGCGGAGCCGGCGTAGTAGATGCGTTCGACCCATTCTCGGCGGTGCGGGTCCCATCCTTTGACATAAGAAGGACAGTGGCGGCCGCCCTGAAGGTCCCAGGTCTTGCTGTTTTCCTGCGAGGCGAGGAGGGCGATGCGCGTGGGATCTTGTGGATCGGGCGTGAGGATCCAGCCCGTGGCGGAGAGAGGCGCGCCTTCAGGGAGTGAGGCGCTGAAGAGATGGACTCCGGCATCGGTAGTGCGCTGGCCAGCTAGATAGAGCCACCATCGATTGGGGCGATGGGCTAGCGTGGCGTCGGTGAGTTCGTAGGCGTCGGTGATGGGGGCGAAGCCGAGAATGGGATCGAAGACTTGGGTTTCGGACTTTTGGATATCGGGCATGGAAGTTTGAAATTCTAGCAGGGACGGCGGTGCTGCGGTGGCAGGGGTCCCCTTCGGCAAGCTCAGGGCAGGCTCTCCACTGCGCGGTGGCTTCGGTCGGGATGACAGTTGATCTAGGGATTCGACGAGCCGTGGGGAGCGAGGGTACCGACCGGGCACTGAGCGTGGCGGGGGGCGAAGGTGATGGCGTTGTCGGTGGATCCGCTGACTACGCGGCCTTCTACGTCGGTGGTGGTGACGGGGCCGGTCAGGGTTCCGTTCGGTTGCAGAGTGAGGGTTAGCGGGGTGCCGGATTTGTTGAGGTTGACGCGTAAGGCCGTGGCGTCGTTCTGGACTGTATAAGCGGCGGCTACGTGGGCCTCGCCGCAGTCCAGTACCGCGCCTTCAGAGGCGAACTGGATTTTTAGGCCGCCGGAATTCTGGTAGCTACCGGACATGCGCGGGCCGGCTGGGCTGGTTTTTATTTTGGACTCGTCGCCGCTGGCCACTGAGAAGAGGGCGGGCAGGAGATCGGAGGAAGCCACTGGGCCAGTTGATCGCATGGGGGCGATTGTGCAGCGCTCGAGTTTCGGTCCGTAGATGGGCTCGGATACCTCGTGTTGGCTTCCTGGAACGATGGTGTTGTCGCTAACGCGGCGTTTGTAGGCCATGTAGTGACGGTAGCCGGTGATGATCTGTCCCTGAACGTCGGTGGGGCCGGGGCCGGAGAGGTTGCCGTCAGAGCCGAGGGTTGCCGTGAAGGGCTTGGGATTGTTGGCGAATTGGATCAGCAGGGACGGGCCTTGCCTGGTGACTGTGTAGGGGAGCGGCTGGTCGATTAACTTGCCGCACCCGGCCAGGGTGGCCGTGTCGTCGCCAAACCGGAAGAAGACGCTGTTCTGGCTTTGGTACACTCCGGCGATCACGAGGCCCGTGCGGGAGGACTTGGTGACGGCGTTGAGGCTTAGGCCGCCCATTCCGAGCATGTCCATGAAGCCTGTGGATAGGCCCTTGCCCAGGCATTCGAGATCGCTGCCGCCGAGTTCGACGCAGCGGCGGGCGGCAAGGGTGCCGGGATCGTTGCGGACGAACGTTGAGTTTCCCTTGTTGGCCGCCGCGGTCTTGGCCTGAGCAATCTCCGCGTCGGTGGGTCCCTGGCCGATGCGCTTTTCTTCTTCGAGATGGGCCTGGTACCACTCGTTGGCCGAGCGGTCGACCTTGCGATACTCGTCCATGAATGCTGGAGAAAAAAGCTTGAACATATCGCGGAAGAACACAGAATCCTCTTCGTAGCGGCCGTGAAGACGGAAGAATTCCTGGGCTTCGGCGGGGGTGTGCGTTTTCTTGTAACTGTCTTCCAATTCCTTGGCGGCCAGAAGGTATTGGCCACAGACCCTTTGCTCGTCAGGGGTGGCGTCGTAACGGTGCCGGTCGGCGATGAGAAAGCGCTGGGTAACGAGAGGCATCTCATTGAAGACGGCAACCTGGCGGGCGAGGGTGTCGGTGGGGTCTTTGCCCTGAATTTCGCGCTTGATCTTGTCGATGGCGGGCATGCCGCTGAGATACGGCGGGTTGAGCGGCCCGGTTGGCAAGACGGCCTTCGTGGCGGACGATGTGGCGGACGGCGCGGCTGGAGCGGCGGCAGGGGCGAGAGCTTTGGCGTCGACTTTGCAGATTTTGAGCCATCCATCCATCTGGCTGCGGATGTTGAAGACCTCGACAACGAGTTGGCCGTTTTTCTCGACTCGCCAGAAACAGACTTCGCCGCGGGCGTTGGATTGGCAGCGCGTGATGATTTTGTCGGTGCCATCCGTGCAGTGGTAGGGCACGTTGAACTGCAAGGGCTCCTGCGCGATTCCGGCGGAGGTCGCGCCGACCACGAGGAGCAGGGCAAGCAGGAGCAGATGCGCTTGCGGGTCAGGAATGCTGGGAACGCGGGTATCGTCGTACGATGGGGCGGTCGGCATAAGACCGACATTATCCAATCGCAATGGGGTAAACGACAGGGCACAAAAGTTGTATGGCCGCGGCACTGGACTTCCTAATACGATCGCGCTCAGGAGGTCTTATGGGCAACTATCCGTGGGGGCCGCATGGACCACAGACGGGTCCGAATGAGGTGACGCCGAACCCGACACCCGCATATGTGCCGCCGCCGATGCCGGAGTATGTTGCGCCGGCTCCGTCTTATGGCGCGCCTGCTTCCTACGGCGGGGGACCTGTGCAGTACGCAGGACCAATAGAACAGTACATGGGGCCGGTAAAGCCGCGGCCGAAGGGCTACATCATCGCATTGATTTTGACGTTTCTTTTTGGACCGCTGGGATTGTTCTATGCGACGAAAAAAGGGGCGCTGGCGATGTTGTTGTTTCTGGTCGGGGTTCCGGTGGGGTTGAGCGCGATGGGCGCGCTGCCTTTCGGATCCGCTAGCCACCCATTTGCGGTGCTGGACCATAGTTCCGTCATGGACGGAATGTGGTCGCTTTCTGTGATTCTGTCGATGTTTTGGGCGGTGATTGCGGTGAATCGGCGAAACGCGGGACTCAAGGTGCGCGCTTAGAGGGCTGCGGATCTCTGGTCGAGTTACCAAGTAGCCCATCAAGCCAAAAGAAGGCTTGAGTGGGGCACCCCGCTACCTTCGGTTTCAGTAGTGGTTGGTGAGGAGTTGTTGGTTGGCGCGGTTCGCGCCGTTGAGTGCGCGCAGGCGACCTGGCTCTTTTCTTAGGGTGGCTTGGTATTGCTGCAGGGCTTGCAAGGAGTCGTTCCGTTTCAGAAACAAATCGCCGAGCAACTCGCGGGCTGAGGCGAGGGGGCCGGGGGTTACGGCGCTCTTCTCGGTTCCATCTTCTAGTTCGGCTGCGGATCTCATGAGACGCAGGGCCTCGTCTTTGTTCCCGTGGGGCTTCCCTTCTGCTAGGCGGGTCCAGGCTTCGACTTCGAGTTCCTGAATTTCGACTTGGAGTGCCCAGTAGTCTTCGCCGCTTTGGGAAAGGCGGGCTTGGATCTGGCGGAGAGCTGAGGCGGACTCCTTGGCTTGGGTGATTTGGCCCAATCGCGCTGCGCCCAACCCACGGGCGAACCAGGTTATGGCATCGGTGTGGGGGAACGGGGTTTCGCGGACTGGGAGTTGCGAGGCTTGCTTCCAGTCTTCGCGTTCCAGAGCGTAGCGTGCGGGGATTGCGGCGAGGGCGAAGTATCCGACGGCGGGGCCACCTGCGCCGTTGATTACTAGTTTTGGATCGAAGCGGGCGGCTATTTCCGGCAAGGCATCTACGATGCGCTTGGCGGCTTCAGTCTGGCCGGTTTGCAGATAGGCGTAGATTTCGTAGTCGGTGGCGTGGAGTTCTTCGGCGGTCTGGCCCTCGCGCCGGGCTGCATCTGCCGCGGCTATGTTGCTAGCGATGGACTCTTGCCAGTTACCGGTGCGGGTGAAGGTGTGCGAGGGCATATGCAGGGCATGCGGGGCGTCTGGGGCGATTGCCGAGTAGCGGCGGGCGGCGACCAGGGCGCGGTTCGCGAGGGCTGGCACGTCGTAGGTATGGATGATGTAGTGGGCCAGGCCGGGATGCGAGGGCTCTTCCTCAAACAGTTGTTCCAGGATTGCGCCGGCCTTGAGGCGTCCGATGTAAGTTTTGTCGGCGGGGTCTTCGGAGGCTGCGATGGAGAGGGCGTAGAAGATTTGGGCTTCGTGGTCGGTTGGGTATTTTGCGGCGACGGCGGCCATGGCGTCGCGGTAGGCTAGCAGGCGGGTACGCTGGGGAGTGGTTTCAAAGTTGGCGTAGAGCCTGCTGACTGCATTGACGTAGGCTTGTTCGCGTTCTGATTGTGCGCCGAGGGTTTTGCCGTGGTCCGCGTTCTCGAGGCCTGCCTGGAGTTGGGCTTGGTCTTTTGCGCCCGTGGCGAAGGGGTTGCTCCAATCGCTGAGAGCGATTCCCCAGTAGGCGATAGCGCAGGAGGGGTCTTCGGTTAGGGTGGCGTGAAATCCTTCGATGGCGCGGCTGAACTGGAAGGAATGGAGTAGGGCTACGGCGTGGTCGAAGTCTCTTTGGGAGGGGTCGTTGCAGGTTGTGGTGAAGTGGACGGCGCCCAGCTTCTCGGCTTGCTCGTGCGGGTGGTCCTGGGCTGGAGTGATTGACGCCCGCAGAGTTAGGAGGATCGCCGCAAGGATTCTCGCTCGGACCATTTCGCTCCTCCGTGCCCAATATTATAGGCACGGCCGAGGAATCCTAAACTACCGGGAGAAGGAGAGGGGCATGCGGATTGCTTGTGTGGAGTTGTGATCCGTGGGAGTGGGCGTTGCGTCCGGATTCTCGAGAGTGCGTTGGCGCCAGACCGCGTAGATGGCTGGGTAGACCAGGAGTTCGAGGGCGAATGACGTTAGGATGCCGCCGACCATGGGGGCGGCTACTCTCTTCATGATTTCGCTGCCGGTGCCGGTGGACCAGAGGACTGGGATTAGGCCGAGGCACATGGTGGCGAAGGTCATGAATTTGGGGCGGATACGTTTGGCTGCGCCCTCGACGATGGCTTCTTCGAGCTGTTCTTCCGTTAGAGCCCCGAAGCGGCGGCGGGCTTTTTCGTAGGCCAGATCGAGGTAGAGGAGCATGAAGACGCCGGTTTCGGCGTCTACGCCGAGCAGGGCGATTACTCCGACCCAGACGGCGATGCTGAGGTTGTAGCCAAGGAGGTAGACCATCCAGAGTGCGCCTACGGCGGAGAATGGAACGGCTAGGACTACGATCATCGTTTTGACAAATGATTGGGTGTTGGCGTAGAGCAGCAGCAGGATGATGGCGATCGTCAGCGGGACTACGATTAGGAGGCGGTCGTGGACGCGCTGCATGGATTCGTATTCGCCGCTCCACTGGAGGCTGTAGCCTGCGGGGAGATGAAGTTGGGTTTCTAACTGGCGCTTCGCCTGATCTACGTAGCTACCCGGGGCTAGGTCGCCGATGTCGACATACACGTAGCCAGTGAGCAGGCCGTTCTCGTTACGGATCATGGCGGGGCCATTTAGCGTGCGGAGCGTCGCTAGTTCTGAGAGGGCGACTTGCGTGTCACCGGTGACGGGGATCAGGACGCGGCCGAGGGCGTCGAGGTCGGAACGGAAGTCGCGCAGGTAACGCACGTTGATGGGGTAACGCTCTTGTCCAGCGATGACTGTGCTGACGTTTTCTCCGCCGACTGCTGTCGAGAGAGCGGCTTGTGCGGCTTCCAGCGAGAGGTTGTAGCGGGCGAGAGCTTCGCGGTCCCAGACTACGTCGAGGAAATAGCCATCGCTGGAGCGCTCGGAGAAAACGTTGCGGGTGCCGGGGACGGAGCGCAGGTCGGCCTCGACCTGGCGGCCGACTTCCTGGATCTGGGCGAGGTCTGCGCCCTGGATTTTGAGGCCTACCGGGGTGCGGATGCCTGTGGTGAGCATTTGCGTGCGTCCGCGAATGGGCATGGTCCAGGCGTTGGAGAGGCCGGGGATTTTGAGGGCGGCGTCCATTTGCTGGGTGAGTTCTTCTGTCGAAACGTGGTCGTGGGTGATGCGGCGCAGGACAGGCTTCAGAAACGATGGGGCCCAGGACGAATACCAGACCTGCTTGGGGCGCCACTCGGACTGCGGTTTGAGGACGATCACCGTTTCTAACATGGAAAGCGGGGCGGGGTCGGTGGCGGAGTCAGCGCGGCCCGTCTTGCCGAGAACGTGGTCGACTTCGGGGAAGCTCTTGAGGATGGCGTCGGTGGTGCGGAGGAGCTTTTGCGACTCGGCGATGGAGATGCCCGGCATTGTCGTGGGCATGTAGAGGATCGCGCCCTCGTCGAGCGGGGGCATGAATTCGGAGCCGAGCTTCCACATTAACGGTAGCGTGATGACGACTATCAGAACAGCAACGACGATGACTTGCGTTTTGCGGCGCAGGGTCCAGCGGACGATTGGGTCGTAGAAGCGGATTAGGGGGCCGGTGATGGGATGGTCTTCCTCAGAGCGGATGCGGCCGCCGAGAAGGGAGTGCCAGGTGCGACTGAGCCAGTTGCGGGCGGCGGCTGCGCCGGGCTTCTGGACCAGCAGCAAGCGCAACACTGGATCGAGGGTCACACAGAGGACTGCTGCTGCCAGCATGGCGAAGTTCTTGGTGTAGGCGAGAGGCTTGAAGAGCTTCCCTTCTGGGCCTTCCAGGACCAGGACCGGCAGGAACGCTACCGCGATGACCAGCAGAGCGAAGAACGTGGGTCCGCCGACTTCTTTGACGGCCTGGAGAATTACCTGGTCGTATTGGAACGGCTGGCCGGAGCGCTCGGCTTGTTCGAGCTTCTTGTGCGTTTGCTCGACGACTACGATGGCGGCGTCGACCAGGCCTCCGCAGGCAATGGCGATGCCTGCCAGGGACATAATGTTGATGCTGACTCCGGCGTATTGCAACGGGATGAAGGCCAGCAGCACGGCGACGGGGATGGTGACGACTGGGATGGCGGCGCTGGGGAAATGCCAGAGGAAGATGAGGATGATCAGAACAACCGTTACGATGACTTCGATTACCGTTAGGCGCGCGCTGGAAATGGAGCGGCGGATTAGGTCAGAGCGGTCGTAGACGGGCATGACCGAGACGCCTGAAGGCAAGCCCGGTCGGATTTCATTGAGGCGGGCTTTGACGCGGTCGATGACGTCCAGGGCATTGCTGCCTTCGCGCATGATGACGATGCCGGAGACGGCTTCGCCTGCGCCATCGAGATCGGCGGCGCCGCGGCGAATGTCGGGACCGAGCTGGACCTGGCCGATATCCTTGATGCGGATGGGCGTGCCTTTTTCGGACGAGAGGACGGTGTCTTCGAGGTCTTTGGCGGAGTGGACGTAACCGCGGCCGCGGATCATGTATTCGGCGCCGCCGAATTCCAGGAGGCGGGCTCCGGTTTCGTTATTGCTGCCGCGGACGGCTTCCGCCACGCGGGAGATAGGGATGCCATAGCTGCGCAGGCGGTTGGGATCGACGTTCACTTGGTATTGCTGGGTGAATCCGCCTACGGTAGCGACTTCGGAGACTCCGGGGACGGCTTTGAGGTAGTACTTGAGGTACCAGTCTTGGTAGGAGCGCAACTCGGCGAGGCTGTGCTTACCGGAGTCGTCTTTGAGTACGTATTGGAACACCCAGCCGAGGCCAGTCGCGTCGGGACCAATTTCGGTTTTCGCACCATCGGGCAGGCGTTCGCGGACGCCGGAGAGGTACTCCATGGTGCGCGAGCGCGCCCAATAGATGTCAGTTCCCTCTTCGAAGATTACGTAGACGAAGGAGAAACCGAAGTCGGAGATGCCTCTTACTGTCTTAACTTTCGGGGCCCCCGTCATGGCGGTGATGATCGGGTAGGTGATTTGGTCTTCGATGATGTCGGGGCTGCGGTCCCAACGCGAGAGAATGATGACTTGCGTTTCGCTGAGGTCTGGTGTGGCGTCGAGCGGGAGATGGGTCATCGACCAGAAGCCCCAGAGGCATCCGGCTAGGACGATGGCCAGGACCAGGACTTTGTTGCGGGCTGAGAAGTCGATGATGTTGTTGATCATGATATTCCGTGCCTATAGGCGCGTTGTGGCTCGACTTTTTCGGCACACACCTGAAGGCGTGCCCTGATACATAACTTACCCTTAAACCTTACCCCATACGTCGGCGGCTAAAGCCGCTTTCCTTAACAACTTCTGTCGCAGGGTTGAAGCCCTGCGCCGCCCAAAAGCAAGAGCAAGTCCCTCAAAACAGGTCCCTCCACTGCGCAGTTGCATCGCTTCGCGATGCAGCTGCTCCGGTCGGGATGACAAGCTTTGTTAAATCAACTGCAGATCCCTCTCGCTGGCCGGGATGACAATCCTTGTTAAAGAACAATGCTTCTCGAACCTGACGACAATTCTTGCAAACATAATCGTTCTAAATCTGACGATAATTCCTGCAAACATAGTCGTTCTAAAATCCGACGGGAGCCCTTGCTAATCGATTGTAGATCCGACCCCGCTAGCCGGGATGACAAGCCATTTTGAAACTACGGGGCTCCGATGCCGGCTTGGGCGGAGGAGGTGGTTTGGGCTTTTTCGCCGGTGTATTTTTCTGGGTCGGCTTGGAACTTCTTTTTGCAGTTTTCGGAGCAGAACACAAATTTGTGGCCGCGGTAGACGGCGGAGTATTTGGCGGTTTTGGCGTCGGCGGCGGAAAGGGGCATGCCGCAAGCTGGATCGACGGTGGATTCGACGGCGGCGGGCACGGAGATGTTTTCGTGCATGGAGGCCATTATGGGTTTGCCGTCGGACATTTCGTGAGTCATTTCATTGGCCGTGGTAGGAGGAACGCCAAAGGCGTGGGGCAACGTGGACGAATCCATGCTCGAACCAGAGGGGGCTTTGGCGATTTGCGGGGCTGGGGTACGCATGCGGCTTTCGGAATCGATCATGAAGTTGCCTGCGGTGACGACGCGGTCGCCAACGGCGAGACCATTCTTCACCGCGACGCGGCCACCGAAGGTTTCGCCGGTTTCGAGTTCGCGCGGCTCGAAGACGCCGTCGCTGGTTTCCACATAGACGATCTTGTGCATTCCGCTGTCGAGAACGGCGTCGGCGGGGATGGAGATTCCCGCGGGTGCCTTGGAGTCGAACTCGATGTCGACGAACATATCGGGACGGAGTTTCAGGCCTGGGTTGTCGGCTTCGAGGCGCAGCTTGAGGGTGCGGGACGTGGGATCGAAGACCGGAGGAGCGCCGCTGACGGTGGCGGTCAAGGTCTTGTTGATCGCCGGAACGGCGACGTGAACATGGGCGCCGGCGTGAAGGAGATTGGCGTCATCGCCTTTGAGGTCGGCGAGAATCCAGATCTTACTGATATCCGCAATGCGATAGAGTTCGATGTGACCATCGAACCTCTCCTCGCGGGAAATGTCGCGCGACAAGACGATGCCATCGGTGGGCGAAGTTACTTCGATATCGCGGGTAATTTGCTTGGTTTTGGCGAGTTCCTTAATTTGCGGGTCGCCCATGCCCAGGGCGCGGAGTTGCTCTTCATTGATGCGGAGGTTGGCGTCGCCGCTCTTGGTGGAATCTTCGGGATCGCGTCCAGCATTTCTCAGGCGCTCCATGCTGGTAAGCGAGCCGAGGTAGGCTTGTTCCGCATTGCGGAATTCGCGGCTATAGAACGTGGCCAGGACTTCGTCCTTCTTGACGACAGTGCCGGGAGGGTTGTCGCCGAGCGATTGCACGCGGCCTTCGGTGACCGCCATCAGGCGGTAGACGCGGTTGTCGTCGACCTGGACGCGGCCGGTGGTGCGGATGGTGCGCGAGCCGGAGTTCTTCGCCACGGTCTCGACGCGGGCGCCGATGCGTTGCTGGCTTTCCGGACTGAGAGAAACGGCGCCGGGAGCGAGTTGAAGCTTGGCGGCGGGAGCATCGCCTTCGTAAACGGGCTCGAGGGCCATGCCGCAGTCGGGAGCAATGCCGGGCTTATCGGAGCGATAGGCCGGGTGCATCGGGTCGACATAATAAAGGACGCGCTTGGCGGATGAGTGAGCGGGCGCGCTGGAATTGCTGGTATAGCGGCCGGCGACGAACGCAGCCAAGCCCAAGACAAGTACGGAACCGACAGCTGCCGGTTTATTCATGAGATTCCCCCACGACACACCAGCTAGCAATTGCGATGCCGCCAGCGCCTGTCGTCCGATGTTGCTCGAAGGGCAAGGAAGGCCTTTGCTTGGGCCAACTTGCCGATGCGATGAGGGGGATTCACCAAACCACAACAGGCGCGCCGGATTACTTTGGGCACCTGCTCTACGCAAAAGATTAGCACATTTTCGGTAAAAGTTTGCGAGAGCGGCCGATGGCATGGCTCGTTTCGGCCTAACCGATTTATTTAGTTAAACTTACGAACAGATATCGCATCGGGCAGTGGAACCCAAGCTACTTGCCTGGGCCCTTTGGGGCTTTCTTTTTCGGCCTCATCTGTTCGTATCCCTTTGGAACCTCGAACAGGGCGCTCGACAACTTTTCCTGCTTGTTGATGTTGCGGAGTTCAGCGGCAGCGCTGGAATCTTCCCACTTGGCCACAAAGTTGAGGCTGGGATCGATCCAGACGGCGGCGAGGGGAGCGGCGGGGGTGGCGGCTTTGTTTTTGTACTTCACGGTATCGCGGCCGTCGACGACTTCATGGCCTACCTTTTCGCAATCAAGTTTGCGCTCCGACACCTTCTGCCAGTCGGGGCAGGCGTTTTCCGGATCCTCCACGTGAAAATATTGGGGAGGCCCGGAGCTTAAGGGCTGGTACTCCTTTTTCGGAGGGAACAGGGCGATCACGGAGTGCTCCTCCCAGTTCACGATCAGAACGGTGCCCGTGATTCCGAGCGTCTCGAGTCGGATTTTGTTCTTGCTCACATACAGCCGGGAGGGTGAATGGAGGGCGGGCGGCGCAGCGGCAGGCACGGCCTTAGTGGCAGGCGCAGCTTTGGTGGCAGGCGCAGCTTTGGCAGGCGCAGCTTTGGCAGTAACAGCTTTGGCGGCGGGCGCAGCGGCGGGCGTGGAACTGGAGGGAACGACGTAAATGACATCAGCGGAGAAGTCCTG
>Ga0137418_10003005_pt1 | contig 15481 bp, 10 predicted proteins | sample CZODoug3_1_2_16f_FD_122242 | JGI IMG/M metagenome (GOLD analysis project Ga0137418, IMG submission 122242) | Vadose zone soil fungal communities from Angelo Coast Range Reserve, California, USA - CZODoug3_1_2_16fungal (Hybrid Assembly) | ecosystem: Environmental > Terrestrial > Soil > Vadose... | reverse complement strand
TCCGACGCCGCTGTGGCCATGGAACTCGGCGCCGACGGCGTGCTGATGAACACCGCCATCGCTGAAGCGGCCGACTCCGTACTCATGGCCGAAGCCATGTGCGACGCCGTCAACGCCGGCCGCAAGTCCTATCTCGCCGGCCGCATGCCCAAGCGCCTGTACGCCTCCGCCTCCAGCCCGCTCTCCGGCGTCGTCCGCTAAGGCTCTTATCGGTGCGCACGCGGGGAACTTTCTTCGATGGGCTTCAGTTGAACTGGAACCAGTTGACGTTGCCGAGGGCAGTTTTGCCGCTGGCAGGAGCCTTGAACACCACGTACAAGTCATGAACGCCGCTGGCCCCTGAGACAGTAACGGTCTGAGTCGTTTGCCAAGATTGAAATCCTCCGGTGGACGGAATGGGCATCGAAGCCACCAGCATGCCCGTGTTGCTGTCCAGTCGAAAATCGAGCGTTCCGCCGCAGTTTCCAGGGTTTTGCTGGCAAGCCAACCTGGCAGTTACACTGGTGACGCCGGCGCCAAAGTCCACGTTTTTGTAAACGGCGAAATTCCCGTCGCTGGCGAATCCGACGTCATAACCGCCATCCGTGTCGGTAGTGAGTTCGGTTTCAAGACCCCAAGTCTGGTAGTTCCCCGGAGTGTTGTTGCCCGCCGTGCTAGTGAAGCTCGAAGCTTGGATCTGCGACTTTGCGTTAACCGTGTAGGCAGGCGTTCCGGCGCTTTGCGTTCCGCTCCAAGTGAAGGTCGCGGCGGCCAGCGCGGGAAGTGTATAAGTGAACGACTGCGAGCTCCATACCACCTCAAACGTCTGCGTCGCTGAGGAAGTATTGTAGGCCACCAAGACTCGTGAATTATCCGGTGCGGGATTGACGAACGCCGCGGTCACGATGCCCTGCGCGTTGCTGGAATAGACCCGGTTGGCATTTGGCAGGACATACTTGCTGAAATGGCCGAGGGTGTAATACTCGATGCTGTAGGTGATATTGCCAGTGGTGCTGTTCACCAGCGCGATCGGCGAACACGTCCCGCAGCCGCCGGCGTGAGGACCTTGGTTTTCATCCACAGACAAACTCCACTTCACGAATGCCCTCGCCCAATTGCGCATGTTCTGGATGATTTCCGGGAAGTCCACTTTCGCCTGGTCGGAATTGGTTACAAAGCCGGAGTGCTCCGTTTCATACTGACCCATGGTGGGAAACATGTTGTGGATCACAGTCATCACGCCAGGCGTGCCTCCATAACCGTGCCAAGCGACGCCGGCGATCTGGGTTACGTTCGTTTGGTTGAGAAGGACATTCTGCGGATAGTCGCCGCGGTCCCAATTGTGGTCGTAGACCAACGCCTTGGTCGTGAGGCCCGCGTTGGTAAGCGCAGGCAGCACGTGCGAAAACAACGCCGTCTGCTGATCCGTCGATGACGGCGGCGTTAGCGACATGCAATCGGTCGAGGCCGAAGTTGCCAGCATGCACATACCCGGATAATTCGAGGGAACGAAGAGCGGTTCATTTTGCAGCGAAATGTAGTCAATGGTAATTCCAACACTTTGATACGCCTTGATGTATTTTACGAAGTACTGGGCGAAAGGATCGTACATGGTGGGCAGCAACGATCCACCGATCATGTTATTGGAGGTTTTCATCCAGCCTGGCGGGCTCCAGGGATTGGCCATGATTTTGATTTGTGGGTTGGCCTGCTTGGCTAACAACAGGAAGGGAATAATGTCCGTCTGATCGTGGGTGATTGAAAAATTGGTCAGCGCGGAATCCGGCTGCGGCACGCCGTTCGCGTCTTTGTTATCGTCAAACGAATAGACACTCCGTGCCAGGTCGGAGGCACCCATCGGATTGCGCAGGAAGCTCAGCCCAATGCCGTTCCCTTGCCGGGTGAAGAGATCTTTCACCGCTTGGTCAAATTGCGCCGGTTGCTTGACCTTGGCGATCTCGTACAGGTTATACATGGCGGTGTCCGTGGTGGCGGCTCCGAATCCTTCGATCGGCTGATACACCTCGGTTTCATCCACGTATACGGGATTGCCCGGATTGCTGCCGCCGATCGTCGTCGAGAAACTGACGCTCCCTTGCGGAGTCAATTTCCTGGTCTGGTCGTCGGTGGTCACGACTACGGCGACAGGCGGTCCATTCCCCGGCGGAGTAAGCGTGTAGGTGCCGCTGGCCACGACACTCGCTGAAAATCCCGATGCCGTGGCAATTGCCTTGAAGGTGGTTGTCGCGTTGATCGTGATCGGATTCGCGTATATGGCCGAGGAAGTCGTTGGCGTGGACCCATCCGTCGTGTAATAGATCGTTGCCGCCGCTGTCACATCCGTTAGCGTGACCATCTGCCCCGCCGACGTCTGGCTGTACGCGCCTGGCACAGGGAAAAAGGCTGGCGTTGCCGCGGCAGCGGGCGGTGGAGGTGGTGGCGGAGGTGGGGGTGAAGACGCGCCTCCGCCGCAACCCGCTGCCAGAACGATCACCAACGCGGCGGACGATGAAATAGCAGCGAATTGCAACCAGGGATTGGCGAAACGATCTGCTCGCATTTCATTCCTCCGGAACCGATGAGGCCCGGTTAGTTCACGGTCAGGGGAATGGCGACGCTGGCGTCGGCTGTGGCACTGGATCCATCGCTGGCGTTACTTTCGGTGAAGGCGTAAACAGTCACGGTGTAGCTCCCTGGAGGCGTGCCGCTCGGCGGCGGAGGTGGTGGCGGTGTGCCGCCGCCGCAGCCCGCAATCAAGATTCCAGCTACCATACAGGCTGCAACCAGGGCGAAAGCGTAACGCCTTGCACGGCGCGGCGTGCTTCTGGCAAGCGCCATTACAATTAGCGCGAGTATTCCGGCGATCGCAACGGGGAGCCAGATTCGATTCTTAGGAGTAAGAAATACAGGAGGCACGATTGCATTTGCCGTGGTTGTCACGGTGACCGTCACGGTCTCCGCTGCGCCCGATGGGCTGGAATTGACCACAAACGGGCTGACAGGATCACTTGTGGCGACCGAGCATGAGGACTTGGGGGCATTCGTTATGCAATTGAAGAATACAAAGCCTGTTCCGCTGGTCAACCCTGGAGTGAGTTTACTCGTGTTTGCAACCCCGCTACTATCTCCCGCTCTCACCGTGATCGAAGGAGGAGCAGGCAATACCGGGACCGGGACGGCCGCCGCTTTATACTGGCGAACATAGTCCACCAAATAGGGCTGCGTCGGACTAGCAAGCCCGGTTGTGCTGCCACCCAAATTACCTCCAACGGCCAAATTTAGGAGGATGAAACTGCTGGCATTAAATGGCCACAAGTCACCGGCACCGAGGTCGCTGATCGTGGCGATGTAGAAAGGATGGGTAGGATCGTCCACGTAATGTTGGACCATGTTCGCGGACCATATCACGCCGTATTTGTGCAAGGCCGTATTGTTCGCCATTCCCGATAGAAAGGTAAAGGTATGCTTATTCGTCTGAACGCCGGCGCCATCGGTATTCTTGGTGTGAATCGTCGATATGTTTCCGCCAGTGCCAGCCCCGCCTAACGAGGGGGACCAGACCTCCATGTAGTCGTCTTCGCCGCAGGTCGGCCAACTTACCGTGGTGATGTTGGTTCCCAGCGACCAAAAAGCTGGCCACAGCCCCTGGCTTGTTGTATCGGGGAGCTTAATGTTGGCTTCAATTCGCCCGTACGTGAAGTTCCCTGTTTTCATTCTCGTTGAAAGCCACGTGCCCCCATTGTTGATGGCTTGAATCACCAAGTGGCCACTGCCATCAATGTAGGCGTTATTGGATGTACTTAGATTATTGGGACATATGGTCGGGTTCCCTGTGTAACCCGGAGGCCCGCAGTAGGTTTCCACCTCGTTGTTTCCCCAGCCGTTGGTTCCGTTCCCAAGATCAAAGCTCCAAACATTGGTATCAATAGCAGTCAACGCCACGTCATTAAACTCCTGGCAGAACTGCGGTGACCAGGTGAGATTACCGGTCGTTGAATTGCCAACGCCCTGATTCGTGCATTGCGCACTCGCCTGCGCACTGGCGCGCCCCGGAGAAGCGAGCGTCAGAAAGACAATTGCCAGTATCAAGCCACTTCGCCAGACAAACCGCCAATGAATTGGAACGATCAACGAGGCCTCCCGCTTTCCGGACTAAACATCGAACCTCCCGGTGCGTTACTGTTCCCGGCAGAGTCTCTCCAATAGAATAGCGATATTGCACATCCGTAACACATCGTTGCACAAGGGTCAAGAAGCAGTTTGGCCCAGGCTTGCATCATAATCCATGCGCCTTTCGAGGAGTCACTCCAGGACTCAGGTTCAAAAAGCGATCCTAGGGCATCCGCCACGCGCCATCATCTTGGCGCGCTTAGGACCGCACCTGCAGTCGAGCCGCCTGTTCAACGGACCTGGAGGTGGTTCCTGTACGAAGGGCTTAGGGTGTTTGCCTGACTAACCCTTTTGAAACCATTGGTTTAGAATCCTTAGGGTGGTGTAAAGGTTTTGTGTCATTAGTGGAGACAGCCGCCAGGGCTCTTTTTAGAACCCCTGGCTGGCACCAATGGCAAACCTCGGTCTCGGAGTCAAAACTTCGCCCACTTGGGTACGCGATTTACGCAATCTGCGAGCCCCGCCACCCAAGGAAATTCTGATTGGGTTAGGGGTCTGCGCCGCCTACATCGTTGCAGGGAAATTAAGCCTTCGCCTCGCTTCTGTCCATCCCAGCGCCACACCAGTGTGGCCCCCGACGGGAATCGCGATCGCCACGCTGGTGGCCCTCGGTCTGCGCTTCTGGCCGTTCATTTTCGCAGGGGCTTTTCTTGTTAACCTCACCACTGCGGGATCGGTCTTCACTTCTATCGGCATTGCCACAGGCAATACTTTGGAAGCGGTCATCGCGTCCTTTCTCGTGATCCGGTATGCCAACGGGCGCCATGCGTTCGATTGGACCAAGGACATTCTGCGTTTCGCATTTTTTGGCGGGATTCTGAGCACAGCCGTGGCGGCGACGTTTGGGGTGACAAGTCTTACGCTCGGAGGGTTTGCTACGTGGAGCCAGTATGGGCTGATCTGGCGGACGTGGTGGTTTGGCGATGCCGCGGGAGCCCTCATCTTCACCCCGTTCCTGCTTCTGTGGACTTCGAAGGCCCGGTGGCACTGGTCAGGGAGACAGCTTCTCGAATTGTCGGTCTTATTTTCCGGCACACTCTTAACGGCGGGTATCATTTTCGGCCCGATCTTTCACGCGCAAATTAGGAACGACCCTTGGACCTTTTTGTGCGTGCCCTTCCTGGTTTGGGCAGCTTTCCGCTATGGTCCCCGTGAAGCCTCAGCCGTCATCTGCGTTCTATGCATGGTGGAGGTCGTCGGTACGGTACACGGTTACGGTCCGTTTGTTCGTGGAACGGCCAACGATTCTTTGCTCCTGCTGCAATCGTTCATCAGTCTCAAGGCCCTGATGATCCTCCTCTTCGCCGCAGAGGTTTCTGAGCGGCGGCGTCAGGAAGAGCATGCGCGCGCGCTGGCCGTAAGCGACCCGCTTACCGGGCTGGCGAACTATCGCTTGCTGCTCGACCGCCTGGATTCGGAAATCAAGCGCTATCAGCGCGACGGGCACCCTTTCTCGGTTCTTCTGCTCGATCTGGATGGATTAAAGAAGATCAACGATGAAAACGGCCACCTGGTGGGTAGCCTCGCTCTCTGCCGCATGGCAGAGGTGCTGCTCTTAAGCTGCCGCGCGATCGATACCGCAGCGCGCTATGGGGGAGATGAGTTCGCGCTCGTTCTGCCGGGGACTTCGTCAGACCATGCCCGGCGGGTGGCACAGCGCATTGCAGAGCGCCTCAGGGAAGATCAGGAAATTCCTAAGCTATCGGCCAGTATAGGTATCGCGGAGTATCCTCGCGACGGCGCCACGATCGAACACGTCCTGAGCGCGGCGGACCGGGCCCTCTACGATCAGAAGCACCAGGTTACGAGCCGTTTCACGGCTGCAAAATCCTCGTAGCCCACAAGTTCAGTTTGATTAGCCACGGCATTGGCGGATTCAGCTAGAAACCACAGCGCGCAAAATAAAAAAGAAAAATGCGCGGAACAAAATGAGGTTTGCTAGCCGACGGCCTTTTTAGCGAGCGCGCTGTCGTAGCTCTCGCCGTAAATGGCCGGCACCTTCGCGCCCATACAGCGCAGGTAAGAAGCGAGCTGGCCGCGGTGATGAATGGTGTGGTGCAGGCCGAAGATGGCAAACTTGACGGCGGGCCATTGGAACATCCCGCGAAAATCCACGATCTTCACCAACTGCTCGCCACTCACCTTTCCGAGGGCTTCGAAGTTTTTCGCGTAACGCTCCTCGTACCAGGAAGCAATTTCAGCAGGTGTCTTGACGTTTTCCGGAATCATCGCGGGGTTGGTGTCGAGCACGCCGTTGATCACCGTTTCGACGAAGCGGTTGTCCGCCGCGGCAATGTGCCGAGTCAGTTCAATGGCGCTTCTGGAGGCAGAGTCCGGTTTGTAATCCAGCTTATTCGGGGGAACCGCCTCGAGGATTTTCTTCGTCGTACGGCTCTCTGTTTTCAGGTTTCCCATGTAAACGTCGTGCAGTAGGAATGTCGCTTGTTCCGGTGTCATGGTTTCCGCCATCGTCTTCCTCCTAGATGTTTTTCGCGTTCTCTGTCTGGGCGCCGAGCGAGCCGTGCGTCTGCCCGGCTTTCAATTCCAGGTTGGATGCGCTAAGCGCGCCCTGTTATACAGAAGATGCGCTCTAATCTACACCGTTCGAAAGAGAAAATGCCATGTAATATCCACGGCGGCGTGGAGCAGTGCGGAGGCGAAAATCGAGCCGGTCTTGCGCCAAGTCCAACCGTAGAAAAAACCGGCGATGGAGGCCAGGATTACGTAGCGCCAGTTGGGGAAGCCCATGTTGGTGATGTGCGAGAAGCCGAAGAGAATGGAGGCGGTCCACCAGCCGGCAAGATCGCTCTGCGAAGCACGCGAAAGCAGATTTTGGAGGAGGCCGCGGAAGAGAAACTCTTCGGGCCAAGCGGTGAAGAAGAGAATGCCGACGGAAACGAAGGGCAAAGACTTCAATTGCGACCATTGCGGATCGAATTGAATGAAATGGATGGCCTGGCCCAAGGGAATGGCGATGCAAGCGAAAACGATGAAACTTGCGGCGATGAAAAAGCCCCAATGATGGCCCCACCCGATGGAGTAGCCGACGCCATTGACGCGGCGCAGAAGCAGGAAACAGGCAAGCGCGATGTTGACGCAGAGGAGGACAGTGAAAATGTAAGAAAGACGGCCGCCCGGGTACGGCCAAAGCCAGTGTGATAGGGACCATCCCCAGGGGTTCGGAAGCGGTTTCACAGCCAGCCAAATGAAAAGAATCGTTGCAAAATCCTGCCACGCGCCGGGCGGCTTGCGCGCAGCAGAAGCAGCGAGGGCGAGCGGAAGTAAAACCAGTGCGGCGACGGCCACAGCCCGCGTGAACGCAAAAGTATTTGTTCCCAGGGCGTAAATCAGGTAGGCAAGAAACACCGCGGTGCCAAGCAAGTGGCCGCTGCTGGCGCCGAAGCGCGAAGCGAGGCGATCCTCCACGCCGCGCGCAGCAAAAAGCAGCGTCACCAGAAGGAAGAACGCGAAGGCCGTGAGCGTGGCAGCGAAAGCACGGCCACCGTAGCCCTGCCAGACGGAGTACAGCACTCCGGTGAGAGTCAGCACGGCCCAGAGGCCGAGCATAGCGAGCGGGCCGAGTTGGCGTGCGGCGGGCAAGCGAGAATTGTAACTGAAAGAAATGGCAGACCAAATTCAACGACCTGGCGGCGACAGCCTGCTTTTCTGCGAAGTTATTAGTAGCTTGAAATGAGTCACTATTCGTAGCGCAACATCTGAATCGGATCCACGCGCGTCGCCCGGCGCGCAGGTAGATAGCAGGCTGCAAGCGCTACTGCAAAGAGCAAAGCGGTAACGCCCGCAAACGTCGGGAGGTCCGTCGCCGTCACGCCAAAGAGCAAGCTGGCCATCAATCGCGTCAGTGCGAACGCAGTCAAAAGCCCGGCAACAATTCCGATCGCCACCATACCAGCCCCCTGTTTCATGACCAGTCCGAGGACGTCTGCGCCTTGTGCGCCAAGTACCATGCGCAAACCAAATTCCTTTGTCCGCCGCGCCACCGAATAAGAGACCACGCCATAGATTCCCACAGTCGCGATGGCTAGGGCGACGCCGGAAAAGAGAGACAACAGAAGCGTCAGGAATCGTGGCCGCGCTTGCGCGCGACTAAGCACGTCCTCCATCAGCCGGACGTCCGCCAATGGCAGCGACGGATCGATCTGGTTCAACTGTTCACGCACAACGCCCGCCAGCGAGCGCGGGTCCCCCGCTTGCGTCCTCATGACTACATACATGTCCGAATTGCCTGCGCCCGCCGGCTGCCGATAGGGCAGATACAATTCAGTTCCCGCCGGCCGATCGAGACCGGCATTCTTTACGTCGTCCACGACCCCGACGATCGTGCTCCAGTCTTTGCTTCCGCCCGGGCGAATACGTCTGCCGATAGGATTTTGGCGCGGCCAGAACGTCATCGCCATCGAATTGTTGATAATGACGACATCGGGCGCGCCTTGGACGTCACGTCCGCCGAACAATCGCCCATCCATCAGCCGAATGCCCATCGTTGTGAAATAGTCTTTGCTCACGGCTTGGTAAAAATCCACATTCTGAATGGGACCGTCCTGCGTTTGGACAAAGCCTTCGATATCCGTGTCGTTCATATTCGGGGGGCGCAGCGGGGCTAATCCGGAGACTAGCGCGACGGATTGCACGCCCGGAAGATTCGTCAATCGTTCATCGAGCCGGGTCCAGAAACCGGTGATCTTTGCGTTGTCCGTGTACGTTCCGCTCGGCAGCGAGACGCGCATGGTAATGACATTCTCAACGTTGAGGCCGGTATGGACCTCCCGTAGTTTCCAGAAGGCTCGCAACATCAGCCCGCAGCCAATCAACAGGACGAGAGCCATTGCCAGTTCGCCGGCAACCAAAATGCGCCGGAAAACCTGGGCTCCGGCTGCGGCAGTGGTGCTGCCCGCGGTGTCTTTCAGCGATTCCGAGATTCCTCTCACAAGCAGCGGCGCGAGCGGCGCGAGTCCAAAAAGCACTCCCGTAATTAAGCTTGTCGCCAGAGTGAAGAGCAGAATGCGCCAGTCCATCGAAATTTCATCCGCGCGCGGGATGCCGCCTGCGTTGGTGAGCTGAACCAAGCGCACGCCTCCATAGGAAAGTGCCACGCCCAGAAGGGCGCCGCAGAACGCCAGCAGAATTCCTTCGGTTACGAATTGCCGAGCGAGCCGCACGAATCCAGCGCCGAGAGCGCCACGAATGGCAATTTCACGGCGGCGGGCTTCGGCGCGGGCGAGCAGCAGGTTTGCTACGTTCACACTTGCGATTAGGAGAACGAAAGCCACGGCGCCGAGCAGCATCAAGAGTGCGGGCCGAACGCTGGAAACAACTTCCGCCTGCAAAGGAAAGCTGACGATGGTGTGAGTTTTTGGATGGAAGCCATGCATCTTCGGCACTTTTTTCTCTCCGTAACTCTGCACCAGAGAAGCAAGTTCTCCCTGTGCTTGCCCCGCGGTAACGCCCGGCTTCATCCGGCCTAACAAGTAATAATTGTGTCCACCGCGGTTGCCCGGATTCGCGGGATCCAGTCGCAAGGCGGTCCAGATTTGTGCTGGCTCTTGTTCGCCCGGCGGAAACTGGAAGCCCTTCGGCATTACGCCGATGATGGTGCATTTCAGGCCATCGAGGTAAGTTTCGCGGCCGACGACGTTGGGATCACCCGCAAAAACGCTTTGCCAGGTGCCATAGGAAATGTCAGCCACCACCGGCGCTCCGGGCAGATCGTCCGATTGCGATATCAGTCGTCCAGCAACCGGCGCCACCGCAAGTGTTTCCAACAATCCGCCGCTCAGGTAAGCGGCCGTGACGCGCACGGGTTGCGTCTTGCCGGCGAGATTAGCACCTCCAGTGATCCACGCGTCCAGCGAAGCCCAGGAATGCGTATCACGGCGCAGGTCGAAGAATTCCGGGCCAGAAGTCCAGAATCGGTGCAGGCCTCCGTTTGGAAACGTCGGAAATTCCGTGTAGACGCGGATAAGCTGCTCGGGATGCGAGTATGGAAGCGGCTGAAGGAGCACGGCATTGACCACCGTGAATATCCCGGTGGTGGCTCCGATCCCAAGCATCAGGCATAGCACGGCCGCTGTGGTAAAACCCAGATTCTTGCGCATCATGCGGACTGCAAACTGGAAGTCCTGCCAGAGCGTTTCCATCGGATACCTCCACTCGGCAAAGGTACGTTCGAGGGCTGCTACATGTTCCCGGCTGCTGAGATAGTAGACGTTTCAATCGCTCTTTAGCACCCCTTGCTTCGCGACTTCGCCCGCGAAAAACTGAGGCTGCAAAGTAGCTCGACGGGACCAAGAGCTTGAGCGTCAAATGAGAAGGCATGGGCAATCTCATGTTCTCCTTTGCGGAAAGGTTTCGACCGTCTATGATTCGCAATCACGCTTGGCCGCATCCGATGCTCGCGCAGGCCGGCGAGACACAACCAGAATGAAACGACTTGCTTACATCGACTGGATGAGAGGGCTGGCGTGCGTGCTGATGTTTCAGACGCATTGCTACGATTCGTGGATGAGCTCGGAGGCCAAGAAGTCGTCTTCGCTGATTGCATGGTCGCGGCTAGGCGGGACGCTTCCTGCGCCGTTGTTTATTTTTTTGGCGGGTGTGTCTTTCGCGCTGGTGACAGAAAAGTTGCGAGAAAAGGGAGTGGAACGCGGCGCCATCGCACGACAAACGATTTGGCGCGGCGCGGAAATCTTTGGGATGGGGCTTCTGTTTCGCGTGCAGGAGTTTGCGCTGGGTTATCCGTGGTCGCCGTGGACGGATTTGCTGCGCGTGGATGTGCTAAACATCCTTGGGCTTTCGATGATGCTTATGGGGGTGCTGTGTTGGGCGACCGGAGACGGCGCGATCGCAGCTGTGCGAATCCGCACGCTGGTGGCGGGAATTTTTGCAGCGGTGATTGTGGCAATGGCGACACCGCCGCTTTGGACGACGCACCAGCCGAAGTTTCTTCCTTGGCCCATCGAGTCTTATATCAATGGCGTCCACGTCTTCAAGGAGCCGCGGCCGTGGCTTTTTCCATTGTTTCCGTGGTCGGCATTTGCTTTTGCGGGACTCGCAGTTGGTTTCTTTCTCTTTTCGGATTTTGCCAAGCGCAAGGAGGGGCTGGCGTTTGCACTTCTGGGCGGCACGGGAATCGCTGCTTGCTACTTGTCTGTTTTGTTTGATTCGTCGCGCGTACGGCTGTACGCCGTTTACGATTATTGGCACAGCAATCCGAATTTCCTGCTGATGCGCTGCGGCATTTTGCTGATAATTCTTTTTCTGGTTTACGGGTGGTGCCGGTGGGGACTCGCACAGAAAGGTTTCAGCCCGATCATCCAGCTTGGGAATACTTCGCTGCTGGTGTATTGGGTGCACATCGAATTTGTTTACGGAAGATTTTCGATTCTGCCAAAGGGGCAGTGCAGCGCGCTGAAAGCCACTGTGGGACTGATTGCGATTTTCCTGGCGATGCTGGCGCTGTCTTTGGTACGGACAAACTGGAAAAAGTGGCAGGTCAGGGCTTCACAGTAGAATCTGACGGCAATTGCTGCGATCGGGGAATTTTGATGATGACTTCGCCGGGTTTGGCAAGGCCGAGCTCGTCGCGGGCGATTTTTTCGATTTTATGGGGGTCGGTCTTGAGCTCGCGCACTTCCTGCTCGAGCTGCAAATTCTCCTTGTTCAGCTGATCAAGGCCGGCGTTTACTTTTTTGATTTCCTGCTGCGTGCGGCGCATGGCCAGATAACCGTGCGTCCCGAAGATATCGTGCACGACGAGGACCAGCATGAGCAGGCCGAGCAGGGCGGGGCCGTAATGGCGCAGGAATGGCTGAATCTTTTCGTTGGCGTCCTTCTTCTTCAATTTTGCAGTACCCATTGTGATGCTTCGCGCGTCAGCTTCGCGGAAGCAGCGGCGCTTTCAGCTTCGACATAGAGGCGAAGCAGCGGCTCGGTGCCGGAAAGGCGCAACAGCATCCACGAACCATCTTCGAATACGAATTTTGCGCCATCGGTGCGGTCGATAGATATAACTTTCCTTCCGGCGAGTGTCGAAGCGTCCACGGCCACGCGTTTGACGGCGTTTGCCTTTTGTTCGTCGGAAAGATGAAGATTCTCGCGGACGGGCCAGAATTCGCGGCCGAGTTTTTTGTACATGGCGCGAACTTGCTCACCAATGCTGGCACCGCGGGCGGCAATCATTTCCGCCACCAGGAGGCAGGCGAGAATGCCGTCTTTTTCCGGGATATGGCCGCGAATCGTGAGCCCGGCGCTTTCTTCGCCGCCCAAAGCGATTTTGTCTTCGCGGATGAGCTGGCCGATGTACTTGAAGCCCACGGGCGTCTGGTGGACGGTTCGGCCGTGCGATTTGGCGACTGCGTCGATCATTTGCGTGGTCGCGACGCTGCGCGCCGCGGGCATTTTCCAATTGCGCGTTTCAACGAGATAGTCGTAGACGAGCGCGAGAATCAGGTTGGGCTGGATCCACGTGCCGTCGCGATCGACGATGCCGAAGCGGTCGGCGTCGCCATCGGTGGCCAAGCCGGCGGTCGCCTTGGAATCGACGACGGTCTTGCGCAGCGGAGCGAGATTTTCTTCGGAGACGTCGGGACCGGTGCCGTCGAAGAGGCAATCGCGATCGGTGCGCATAGCTTGCACGGTGACGCCGTGATCGGTGAGTGCGCGGTCGAGATAGCCGGCGCCACAGCCGTGCAACGCGTCCACGACCAGCGACGGCTTGGCTTTGCGCAGTGTATCGAAGCGGACGAGTTCTTCGAGACGCTTCAAATAGTTTTCGCGCAAATTGACTTTTTCGACTCGCGTGGAGTTTGATGCGCCGTGGGGGAGGGGTGGAACGCCACCGTTCACGTCGAGGCGCGCGGCGCGCGCTTCGATATCCCTGGTGACTTCGGGCAGAGCGGGGCCTGCGTCGGCGGAGGAAAATTTCAAACCGTGATATTGCGCGGGATTGTGGCTAGCAGTGAAGTTGATAGCGCCATCGAGTTTACGGCGCATGATTTCGAAGGCCACCGCGGGCGTGGGCGTGAATGTCTCGCAGAGCAGCGTTCGAATGCCGTGGTGCTGCAGAATGTCCACGGCGAGCTGGGAGAATTCCTCGGAGTAGAAGCGCGTGTCGTAGCCCACCAGAATCGTGGGCTCTTTCGTCTTTGCTTTCGCGTGCTCCGCGATGGCGGTGACCGCCAGGCGCACATTGGCAAAGGTGAAATCGTCGGCGATCAGGCCACGCCATCCCGAGGTGCCAAACTTGATGGGGGAGGTCGTCATGAGGCGGTATTCTAGACCGAGAAGAGTTGAAAGTTGAAAGTTAAAAGTTAAAAGTTGGAAGGCAAGAGTTGTTTTCAGAACTTGCCGGTCTGGGGGAAGCCTTGGTTTGGAGTCAGGCTCGCAGCTTGGCGGAGGGAACGTGTTGAACAAGGGTGGACGAAGTCGAGTCGTGTTGGTGATGTGCAGAACATTGACGGAGGGCCGGCGGATCGCACGTCACGTGGTTGAGAAGAGGCTTGCGGCGTGCGTGAATATTGTTTTGAGCCCGGCCGAGTCGTTTTACACCTGGAAAAGCAGACTCGAAAAAGCGCGGGAGTATCTGCTGGTGATGAAGACAGCGGCGAAGTGCCTCCCTGAATTAGAAAACGAAGTGAAACGTCTCCACAGTTATGATGTGCCGGAGTTTGTCGCCCTGCCGATTAGCGAAGGCTCAGCGGAATATCTTTTGTGGTTGGGCGATAGCGTTACTAAGCCGCGTAAAAAACGCAAATAGCGTCAGCTATTCGTAGCGCAAAGCAACCAGCGGGTCCACGCGTGTTGCACGGCGCGCAGGTACGTAGCACGCCAGCAAAGTGACGGCTCCAAGAAGAACAATGACGCCTGCAAACGAGATCGGGTCGCTGGCGCTAACGCCATAGAGGAGATGTTCCAAAGTTTGCGAGAGCGCCAAGGCTGCGACCAAACCAAGCACGGCGCCGATCAGGAAAAGTCTTAAACCCTGCGATAACACCATCCGCAATACATCGCGCCGATGGGCGCCCAAAGCAACGCGAATACCAATCTCTTGGGTGCGCTGGGTCACCGCAAACGAGAGCACGGCATAAATGCCCAATGTTGCCAGGACCAAAGCGAGCCCCGCAAAGCCGCCAAGCAGCGAAGCTTGGATTTTTCGCGGCGCCAAGTTCTCATCCACCAAATCCTCTAGCGGTCGCGCTCCCACAACAAGCTGCTCCTTATCAACGGCCCAAATTTCTTGCCGGACAATCTCGGCCAGACGCATTGGATCACCCTCGGTTTGCACTGTTAACCAATCCGGAGAAAAGAATTCCTGCTGCTGATAAGGAAGGTACATCTCGGGCCTCGCGGGCAGCTCGAGCCCAGCCTGATGAACGTCGCCAACAATTCCGGCGATCGTAATCCACGGTGAATTCTCTTGATAAGCGCCCAGCTTGAATCGCCTGCCAACAGGGTTTTCGCCGGGCCAGAAGTTCCGCGCCATGGTTTGATTTATGAGGGCAACCAGGGGAGTTGCTGTGCCGTCTCGTCCGTCAAACGACCGGCCCTCGATGAGCTTCATCCCAACGGCGCGCATGTAATCTGAGCTGACGATGCGAGCGTTGGGAATGAGCAATTGTCCGCGTGCGGGCTCGGGATGTCCCTGGACCGTGATTCCTGTCGCTCCACCTGGATTCGTCAAGGGCACCCATGTGGTGTACCCGGCAGCGACAACGCCGGGAAGGCTACCCACCCGCGACAAGACTCCCGTGTAAAAAGAAGTACGCCGCGCGAAATCGCTGTACTTCGGACGCGGCAGTGGCGTCCGCATCACCATGACATGATCGGGACGGAAACCGGGATCCAGGTGCACTAAATTCTGCAAGCTTCGGATCATCAGTGTCGCGCCCGTGAGGAGGACGATTGCCAAGGCCACCTCGGAAACCACCAGCGTGTCGCGCAGGTGCCGGCCTCCTGATCCAACGCCGCTTTGGCCGCCTCCCTGCTTCAACGATCCGACCAGGTTTAGCTGCGAGATTCGCAACGCAGGAATAATGCCGAAGAGAACTCCTGTGGTTACCGACACTGCAAACGTGAAGAGCAGGACACGTTGATCCACTCCTGTCCCGCTCAACGGTGCAATACCTTGCGGAATCAAACGGGACAAAAACTGTGTTCCCTCTAAGGACAGCAGCAGTCCTGCCGCTCCGCCAATCAGCGCCAATAGCATGCTTTCAGTCAACAATTGCGCCACGATACGGCCGCGGCTTGCGCCGAGCGCCAGCCGCATGGCCAGTTCGCGCCTTCGCCCCGTGGCCCGCGCGAGCAGCAGGTT
>Ga0137418_10003004_pt1 | contig 15481 bp, 17 predicted proteins | sample CZODoug3_1_2_16f_FD_122242 | JGI IMG/M metagenome (GOLD analysis project Ga0137418, IMG submission 122242) | Vadose zone soil fungal communities from Angelo Coast Range Reserve, California, USA - CZODoug3_1_2_16fungal (Hybrid Assembly) | ecosystem: Environmental > Terrestrial > Soil > Vadose... | reverse complement strand
GAGGTCGACAGGCTCGACTCGGCGCCCAGGTTCTGGATCAGCGCCTGCAGGAACGCCTGCAGCGAGGCGGTCGCGCTGGCGCTTGCGGTAGCGGTCGTCGCGGGTGTGGTCGAGGTCGAGGTTGCGCTGCCGCTTGCAGTACCGGTCGTTGCGGGCGTGGTCGAGGTCGAGGCGGCGCCGCTGCTCGAAGTACCGGTCGTCGCAGTGGTGGTCGAGCCGCTGCCCGAGGTGGTGCCGGCCGCAGCGGCGCCGACGGTCGTCGACGTGGAACTGGTGGCCCCGGGCGCGGGCGGAGTCAGCGCGCTGACCAGCGCCTGAAAATCCTGTTGCAGCTTCGAGACCGCACTGTCGCCCGAGGTAGACGTCGAAGGGTTCGACAGACTTTGAAGCAGGTTCTGCAGGTTGCTCGCCAGGTTGCCGTACGGTCCGTCTCCGTGTTCGTGGTCGCCGCCGTCCTCGCCGCCCTCGCTGTCGCCGGACTGGCCCTGGCCCGACTGAACCTGGCGCAGCGCCGAGAACAGGTCATGCAGGAAGGAATGCAGAGCGTTGAGCACGTTGACGGCGCTGTTGGTGCCGGCCGAGGTACCGCTGCCGGCGTTCGAATCCGAAGCGCCTGTCGCGGTCGATGCTGTCGCGCCAGTGGATCCGGCGGCGGTGCTGGTTGAAGTCGTCGTGGCTGCCGTGCTGGCTACGGTCGAACTCGACGACGTCCCTGTCGCCGCGGCCGAACTGCCGGTTGCCGGCGCACCGGGCACCAGGCCGAGCTGCCCAAGCGCCTTGAATATGCTGTCCATGAACCCGAGCATGCCGCCGCGATCGCCGCCTTCGTCGCCGCCCTCGTGGCGGTGCTGCTGCACGCGCGCGCCGTCGTCGCTGTCGCTGGCGCGTGTCGCACCGGCCTGAGCAACGCCGGCGGCCTGCGTCGGATACGGGTTCGGGTACCCGGTAACTCCTGAAATTGTCATGATCGATGCCCCCTGTTGTAGGGCCAAGCCGCAGCCCGAGCGGGCAGACTAAGCGCGCCGGCAGGGCCCCGATCGATCAAACACCCCTACAAAAGGTGGCCGGTTCAAGCCGTTGAATGTAAACAGGTTCTCCCGCGGATTCCGGCGCGCGCCGTTCGAACCGGCGACGAATCGTGCCGGGCCGCCAGCGAGGCATCTGCCGGCGCCACCGCTAGAATCCACGCCGGTTTGAAAATCGGCGGGTGTGCAATGCCGTTGCGTTTCGGGCTGTTCGTGGTCGGCGATGAGATCCTTTCGGGGAAGCGTTCCGATCGCCATTTGCCGCGCGTCACCGAGCTGCTGTCGGCGCGCGGCCTGAATCTTCGCTGGGCGCACTATCTGCCGGACGAGCGAGCTTTGCTGATCGAGGCGTTCCGCCGCAGCTTCGCCGGGCAGGACGTGGTGTTCAGTTGCGGCGGAATCGGTTCGACCCCGGACGACCACACGCGCCAGGCGGCCGCCGCCGCTTTAGGGCGCGAGCTGGTGTTGCATCCCGAGGCGGCCGCGCTGATCGCCGCGCGTGCCGCCCAGCTCGGGCAGGCCGACATGACCACCCCCGAAAATCGCCAACGACTGACGATGGGAGAATTTCCCGAGGGTGCGCGGATCATCCCGAACCCGTTCAACGGCATTGCTGGATTCGCCGTCGCACAGCACTACTTCGTTCCGGGCTTTCCGGCCATGGCCTGGCCGATGCTCGAAGCCGTGCTCGATTCGGAGTACGCCAGCCACTTCCATGCGGAGCCGATTGCAGAGCGCTCCTTGCTGGTTTTCGGCACGCCCGAATCGGCTCTGGTGCCGATGATGCTCAGCATCGAGCGGGACTTTCCCACGGTTCGCACGTTCAGCCTGCCGTCGCTGGGAGACGGGCGCGACGCGCGGATCGCGCGCCGCCACATCGAACTGGGGGTGAAGGGGCCGCCCGAGCGCATCGAGGCAGCGTTCGAGGCGCTGCGCCGCGCGCTCGAGCAAAGCGGGGTCGAGTATTCGATCGAATAGGCTCAGCCTGGATCGGTCGCCCTGACCGGCACCGCGCGGCGTGCGGGCATGCGCGGCAGCATGCGACGCAGTATGTCGTCACGCCAGTAGAAGTGGTGATACAGCGCGGCGCAGACGTGAAGGCCGACCAGCGCAATTCCCGCGTACGAGATCCACGTGTGCAGCGGCAGCAGCGCATCGTGATAGATCACGCGCTGATCATGCGGCATGCCGGCCAGCCACGAGAGATCGGGCCAGGTAAAGAGACCAAACATGGACGTAGGCTTGCGGCGCACCGAAAGCACGAACCAGCCCGTCAGCGGAGCCACGAGCATGAAGGCGTACAGCAGGACGTGCGAGAGGCTGGCCACAAGGCGCGTGGCGAGGTGGATGTCTGCAGGCAACGCAGGGTACCTGTGCATCAGTCGCCAGAGCACGCGTAATGCGCTCAGGGCCAGTACGCTCAGTCCAGTCGACATGTGCAGGCGGTAGGCGGAGGGCAGATACAGCGCATCGCCCGGGTTGAACTGACTGAAGGACAGGGCGAAAGCGAAGTCCACCACGATCAGCGCAGCGATCGCCCAGTGCAGGGCCATCGCCACCGCGCTGTAGCGCGCGGGAAAACGGGGCTGGGGCATGGGTCGGTGCTCGCGCACTGGGCGTGGACGTGCCTACTGAGCCGGCGCCGCGGAAGATCCAGGCAGCCTGGTCCAGGTCTCCTGGAACGCGGAGATGTGATCCCAGGGGTAAGGCCGGGTCGGCCATACCAGGTAGTGCATCGTGACGAGCTTGTCCTCGCGCAGATATCCGGCCCAGGCCGGCAGGGTGCCGTACTCGTAGAGCGTCGTGCTGAACGTGACGGGGATCACGGTGTCGAACTTCCCATTGATCGGCGGCCCTGCGTTGACCCAGCCGATCAGCTCGTGCTCGTTGCCCGCGGCCGGCCCGGTCGTGGGCGAGACCTTGCCCCTGATCTGGCCGGATGCCAGATCGACCGAGCTGATTTCGATCACGAGCGAGTCGACCGGGTTGGTCCACTTGCCGATCAGCCTGGCTTGTATCGCCGGTTCGAGGGCCTGCGCCCGCTTGCTGTAATCGGGCGCTGAAGAGGCGCCGCCGTAGACGAGAAGCAGGCACAGGCCAACTGCAGCCGGGGCGGTTCCGTTCATGTCCGATCCTTCGATGGTTGGAGGCGCGCTTCGCCTGCCTCGTTTGGAAAGTACGCCGCGGCTGTGCGCGGCGCATGTGCCGGAAAACATACGCGCCGACACATGACTTCCGGCCTATTGGCTGCGCCCAGGAAGACATGCCATGCTGACGCAGGAGGATCCTGCATGCCCGAGTCGCGGCTCATCGGCGTCGCCGGCCTGGTTACGTGGCTGATGGTGGGGCTGCCCGCCGTTCTCTATCACACGCAGTGGGGACCGTCGGACTGGCGCTGGATCGCCGTGTACCTGCTGTTCGGCGCAGCGTTTGCGGCCGACCAGCAGCGTGCGCGGCTGTGGTGGCTGCTGGCGGAAGCGGCCCTGGCCATCGTGCTGGTCCTGCTTCGCTGCAGCGGCTACGAGGGCGCGCTGCTCGCGATCGTCGCGATGCAGCTGGGAGCCCGGCTCGAGCCGACGCCGGGGATCGCCTGGATCTGCGTGCAGACCGCGCTGCTCGGGGCCGCCAACGCCGCCGCGTTCAGCACCCGATCCGCCTGGCTCCTGACGCCGCCTTATCTCGGTTTCCAGCTCGTGGCGTTCTTCGTATTCAACGTGATGGCGCGCGAAGTGGCCGCCCGCGCGGCACTGGTGGCGGCCAACGCCGAGCTGCGCGCGGTCCAGCACATCCTGGCCGACAGCAGCCGCATGGCGGAGCGGCTGCGCATCGCGCAGGAGCTGCACGATGCGCTGGGGCATCGCCTGACCGCGCTGTCGCTGAACCTGGAAGCGGCGCTGCAGCGCACCGAGGGCCCGGCGCACAAAAGCGTCGAGACGGCGCAGTCGCTGGCAAGACAGCTCTTGGGCGACGTACGCGACATCGTCGCGCAGTCCCGCGCGCGCGACGGCGTGGACCTGGCAGAGGCGCTGCACGAGCTGGTCGGCGCGGTGCCGCGGCCACGCATCCATCTCGACCTCGCCGACACCCTTCGCATTCCGGACCCGGAGCGGGCGCACATTCTTCTGCGGTGCGCGCAGGAGATCGTGACCAACGCTGCGCGGCACTCCGGCGCCGACAACCTCTGGATCTCGATCAAGAGCGACGGCGATGCCCTGACCATCCAGGCCCACGACGACGGACGTGGCAGCGCGGGCGCTGCCGGCGGCTTCGGCATCCTCGGCATGCGCGAGCGCGTGGAAAAGGCCGGCGGACAGGTGCACATCGCGACGCAGCCAGGGCGGGGCTTCGACGTCACGGCACTGCTGCCGGTGCGTGGCGGCGCCGCGTGACGCCCGCGATGGTCAGCGCCGCCGTCAAGGCCCCCATCCGGGTGTTCGTTGCCGACGACCAGCTACTGATCCGCCAGGGTATCCGCACTCTGCTCGAGATGGATCCGGACATCGCCGTCGTCGGCGAAGCGGCCGATGGCGCGGAAGCCATCGCGATGCTGCCGTCCGCATCCGTAGATGTGCTGCTGCTCGATATTCGCATGCCCGGCAAGGACGGCCTCGAGGTGCTGCGGGCCCTGGCGGCCGCCGCCAAGCTGCCGCCCACGCTGATACTCACCACGTTCGACGACAGCGATGTGGTACTCGATGGCATCCGCGCCGGGGCGCGCGGCTTCATGCTGAAGGACGTGTCGTATCAGCAGCTGATCGCGGCGATCCGCGCCGTTGCGGGCGGGGCCACGGTGTTCCAGCCGGCCGTGACGGAGCGGCTGCTGCGCGCCGGCGCACGCGCCCGCACTGACGCCGAGGCTCCGCGCGAGCCGTTGACCGAACGCGAGGCGGAGGTGGTACGCCTGATGGCCGGAGGCTACAGCAACAAGGAGATTGCGCACGCCCTCGGAACGGCCGAGGGAACCATCAAGAACCACGTCTCCAGCATCCTCGCCAAGTTCGGCGTGCGCGATCGCACGCGCGCGGTTCTGAAGGCGCTTGAAGCGGGATTGCTGCACTGCCCGGACGTCGCATCGCAAATTCCGGGGCCGCCGGCGTCGTGACACCCGTCGAATAAAAAAAACCCGGTCGGTTAGACCGGGCTTGAAAAGCACCACCAAAGGAGGAGACAGAAGGAGGTTTGGACGCAAGGTCCAAACTAGTGGTGCCAAGGAGACTGTCTAGGTGGCCGCGCGCTTTCTCCGATTAGACGTTGACGGTTTCTTTGCTCGCTGCGGCGATTTCCGTGGTTTCCCGATTCAGCCGACCTTCTTGGCCTTCGCCTTGACCGCGTCGTTGGCTGCCGTGGCGGCGTTGACGGTCGCGGATGCGGCGGCGGCGAAATTCGATTCGGCCCAGTCGGCCGCTTGCTTGGCGGCCTTGCTGACCGTGTCAAAAGCGGTGTTGGACGCCGCCACCGCGCTCTTGAACATCGACAGAGCCGGCTCCGAGCCGGCCGGTGCGTTCTTGGTGGCAAAGTCGATCATCTCGCTGACTTTGCGATTGCCTTCGGCGATCTGTGCCTCGACGATCTTCGAAATCTCGGCGCTGGCGCCGCTGGCGATTCCGTAGACGTTGCGCGAGTAGCTGACCGCCTTCTCGATCGTGGGCTGGCTCAGCGTGCTGCTCAGGGCGACCAGTTCCTGCACGTCCTTCGCGCCGAGCAGGGTTTGGGTGGTATCGGCCGCGTCCTGCATCAACGCTTTGGCGGCAGCCAGGTTCAGAGTGACGAACTTTTCGGCGGCGTTGAACACCGTATGTCCGAGGGAATTGACTGCATCGAGTTGACCCTTTTGCAACTCGACCAGTTGAGCGGGCGTTGCTGCGTACATAAGCTTTTCTCCCAATCTTTGGTGGTTCCGGATTCCGGCTTGTCGGTATCTAGGCCCTTGCATCGGGCCTCTCTGTCGTGTGCCGCTTGGTGCGCCGCACAAACAATATTCTATGCTGCTATGCACAAAAGTCAAGCCTGGAACGGGCCTATGAAGGGAATTTGAGTGTCTGAGTCGGAATTGAAGGGCTCGCAAAATATATTGTAAAAACAATCGCATAATAAAAAGAATGCGGCCTTGTCGCGAGCTGGTCAGAATTGGCTGCTGCATCGCGCAAATATGGGGCATGGCCAAGCACCGCTGGAGGGTGTCGCAGGTGTGCTCCGCCGCTGCCGCAGTCCAGCACTCACGGCCGAGCCGCGTGGCTGTGGTCCAATGGGTTCGAATGGACAACGTCCGCCCTCGGGTGCGCGCCGGCGCTTCCCGCCTCCGAATGAGCGATCGAACGTTGACGCGGGTTTTGTCGAGCTGACCAGATGGCGGGCGTGCATCGAATCGCGGTGATCCCGGGCGACGGCATCGGGCGCGAAGTGGTGCCCGAGGGTCTGCGGGTGCTCGATGCGGCCGCGCGCCGCTTCGACATCCGGCTCCAGCTCGACCACTTCGACTTCGCCAGCTGCGATTACTTCGAGCGGCACGGCGCGATGATGCCGGCCAATTGGCGCGATCTGATTGGCGGGCACGACGCGATCTTCTTCGGCGCGGTCGGCTGGCCGGCGCGCGTACCCGATCACGTGTCGCTGTGGGGCTCGCTGATCAAATTTCGTCGCGAGTTCGACCAGTACGTGAACCTGCGGCCGTGCCGTCTGATGCCGGGGGTGGCCTCGCCGCTGGCGTATCTGGTGCCGGGCGACATCGACTGCATGATCGTTCGCGAGAACACCGAGGGCGAGTACTCGTCGATCGGCGGTCGGATGTTCGAGGGCACCGATCGGGAGTTCGTGGTGCAGGAGACCGTGATGACCCGGCACGGCGTGGACCGCGTGCTGCAATTCGCGTTCGAGCTGGCGGCGCGCCGGCCGAAGCATCACCTGACCTCGGCCACCAAGTCCAACGGGATCGCGATCACGATGCCGTACTGGGACGAGCGGGTCGCCGCGATGGCGCCGCGCTTTCCGCAAGTGCGGGTCGACCAGTTTCATATCGATATCCTGGTCGCGCACTTCGTGCGCCGCCCGCAGCAGTTCGATGTGGTGGTCGGGTCGAACCTGTTCGGCGACATCCTGTCGGACCTGGGGCCGGCGTGCGCCGGCACCATCGGAATCGCCCCATCGGCCAATCTGAACCCCGAGCGCAAGGCCCCGTCGCTGTTCGAGCCGGTGCACGGGTCCGCGCCCGACATTGCCGGCCGGGGCATCGCCAATCCGATCGGCCAGATCTGGAGCGCGGCCATGATGCTGGACTGGCTGGGACACGCCGACGCCGGCGCGGCGGTGATGGCGGCGATCGAAAAGGTGCTTGCCGCGGGACCCGCCCATGCGCCGATCACGCCGGACCTGGGGGGAAGTGCCTCGACCGCCGATCTGGGGCGGGCCATCGCCGCCGCCGTCTGACCGGTTCGCCTGACGGGCACATCTGACGCGCGTTTTTTGCAGTGCCAGTTGCCGGTTCGCGCCAGTCCGAATACTCTCTACACTGCGCGGCTTTGCCGTTCGCGCTTTGGCGTTCGGCAGGCGGTCGCCGGAAATGCTCAGTTCCGGCCGTCTTAAGCAGCCGACCGAGATCGGCCCGTTCACGTATCAAGGCGGATGGCGAAATCAGAAATTTTTGTGGAAGGCATGCGGACGATTCTTAATGCGAAATGGGCCCTGTGCGGGGCGCTGACCCTGGCTCTTGCGCCATGGACAGCCGGGGCGGCTCAGCCGGTGCCGGAGCACGATCCTCGACTGAGGTCGGAGATGGCGCTCGTGGTCGATCAGGACACCGACGAGGTGCTGTACGAGAAGAACGCCGACCACGTCTCCTCGATCGCGTCGATCACCAAGCTGATGACGGCGATGGTGATGCTGGATGCCCAGTTGCCGCTCGATGAGGATCTGGAAGTTGCCCGCGAGGATCGCGCCAACGGCTGGGCCGAGTCGCGGCTGCGTCCGGGCGCCCGCCTGACCCGGGGGCAGGCGCTGCACCTGGCGCTGATGTCGTCGGAGAACCACGCCGCGCAGCTGCTCGGACGCACGTACCCGGGCGGTGTGCCGGCCATCGTGGAAGCGATGAACGCGAAGGCGCAGTTGATCGGGATGGGCGATTCGCACTTCGCGGATCCGACCGGCCTGTCGCCGAAAAATCGGGCGAGCGCGGCTGATCTGGTGCGGATGGTCAAGGCCGCCTACGAATACCCGGAAATCCGTTACGACTCGGTCAGCACCGATCTGATCGTGCCGGTCGGCCACCAGATAGTGCGCTACCAGAACACCAACCACCTGATCTCGCGTCCGGACTGGCAGATCGGCTTGCAAAAAACCGGATATATCGCCGCGGCAGGACGCTGCCTGGTGATGCAGGCGGTGATCGAAGGGCACCGCGTCGTGATGGTGCTGCTCGATTCGGTGGGGAGCAGCTCGCGTTTCGCCGACGCGCAGCGGGTCCGCGACTGGCTCAAGGCGACCCGGCTGCGGGCTGAGCCCGGTCCGACTGCCGCGACCGGCCCGTCGTCCTGAAGGCAACCCGGCGCCGGACCGTCCGTCAGGACGGGCTGGCTGCCTGATGGCCGAGTCCCGCGGAAATCTTCCCCGCGGTGCCGACCAGCTCCTCGATCCACGCTTCCTGCAGCCGGTCGGCCGGGGCCGACACCGACAGGCCCGCCACCACATGGCCCGAGTCGTCGCGGATCGCCGCGGCGATGCAGCGCACGCCCAGCTCGAGCTCTTCGTTGTCCTTGGCGAAGCCGCGCGCGCGAATCAGCGACAGCTCGCGCTCCAGCCTGGGCAGATCGGTGATGCTGTTGCGCGTGTGGCCGGCGAGGCCAGTGCGCGTGGCGTACGAACGCACGGTGCGCGCCTCGTCGAAGGCCAGAAACAGCTTGCCGCTGGAGGTCAGGTGCAGCGGCGCGCGCCCGCCAATCGCGCGCACCACCTGCATGCCCGAGCGCTCGCTATAAGAGCGCTCGACGTACACGATCTCGTCGCCCTGCCGCACCGACAGGTTCACGGTCTGCCCGGTCTTGCGGTGCAGATCTCGCATCGGTTCCACGGCGGCCTCGCGCACCGACAGCCTGGCTTTGACCATGTTACCCAGCTCCAGCAGCCGCATGCCGAGCCGGTAGGTGCCGGGCTGGTCGCCACGGTCGACGAAGCGGCCGACTACCATGTCGTTCAGGATCCGGTGCGCGGTCGATGGGTGCAGTCGCGTGGCTTGAGCGAGCTCTTTCAGGCTGACCGCTCCGGATTGCTTCGCCAGCGCGTCCAGCAGATTCATCAACCGGTCGATGACCTGAATCGCGGTGCGCTCGCGCCGCTGCGCGGTCGACTCTTCACGCTCTATCGGCAGGGAACGAGCCATGGTGCGACGCGGTATTCAAGACGTGGGTCTTTATACCACGATGCGAAAACCACCGTCGAGACCAGCTCTGAAAGGCTGCCCGGGTAGAGGACTCGTGCCAATCCGAGGCTACATGAATGATGCGCTGCAATGCCCGTGCCGCCCGGCCTGCTACTTCGAGTCCACGCCCCTCGTGGAATTCCGCGAAGACGGGCCCCGCCCGTCGTAGCGTTTTACGAAGACGGGTCCTGGCCCCTCGTGGAACTCCGCGAAGACGGGCCCCGCCCGTCGTAGCGTTTTACGAAGACGGGTCTAGGCCCCTCGTGGCGTTCCGCGAAGACGGGTCGAGCGCCCGGTAGCAGGTGGCGCCGTCGGAATCGCGCTCGGACACGAGCAGCCGGGCGTCGTGGATCGGCCAGATGAACGGCTCGATCGGCTCGACGACCTCGCTCGAGCCGGTCGATCGGCCGGCAGGCACGTCGCGCAGCAACGTGACGTGCGCGGCGAACGGTTTGCTGTCGAAGCGGATTTGCAGCGCCTGCAGTTGGCCCCGCACCTGTTCGGCCAGCTGCGACAGGCGGGGCTGCGGCGGCCCTCCCGCCCATAGCACGCGCGCGCGCCCGAACCGGCCGATATGGTCGATGTGCCACTCGAACGGCTCGCTCGACACGCCGGTCAGCGCGACCGCGGCCTCGCGCGCCCTGGGCAGCGCCAGCTCTCCGATGAAGGCGAGCGTCAGGTGCAGGTTCTGCGGGCGCACCCGGCGTGCTTCGGGGTAGTGGCCGAGCGCGCCTCGTGCCACCTGGTCCAGGTGGCTGCGCGTCGATTCGTCCGGCCAGCAGGCGACGAAGCAGCGCATCGCGTTGCGTGCTGCGCGGTCAGGCGCGCGCCGGCGCCGCCGCCATGCGAGCGTCGGCGATCGCGCGCCGGCACTCGGCCACCAGCCCGGGCCCGCGGTACACCAAGCCCGTGTACAGCTGGACCAGGCTGGCGCCGGCGCGCAGCTTTTCGACCGCGTCCGCGCCAGAAAAGATTCCGCCGACTCCGATGATCGGCAGCGCTCCTTGAAGGTGACTTGCGAGCGTACGCACGACTTGCGTCGAGCGCGCGAACAGGGGTCGCCCCGAGAGGCCGCCGGCCTGCTGCCCGTTCGGCAGACGGGCCACCGGGTCGCGCGCCACCGTCGTGTTGGTGGCAATCACGGCATCGAGCCCGTGCGCGACCAGCGAATCGGCGATCCGCTTCAGATCCTGGTCGCCAAGGTCGGGGGCGATCTTCACCGCGATCGGCACGCGCCGCCCGTGCCGGTCTGCAAGGCGCGTGCGCTCGCCCGCCAGGCGCGCCAGCAGCGCGTCCAGTTCGGTTGCGCCCTGCAGCGCGCGCAGCTCGGGCGTGTTGGGCGAGGAGACGTTGATCGTGACGTAGCGGGCGTACGGATACACCGCGGCGAGCCCTTGCGCGTAATCATCGCCCGCGCGCTCGAGCGGTGTGTCGGCATTCTTGCCCAGGTTGATTCCGAGCAGCGCGCCCAGCTGCACCGAACGTACGCGAGCCACCAGCGCGTCCAGGCCCTCGTTGTTGAATCCGAGCCGGTTGATCAGCGCGCCGGCCTGCGGCAGACGGAACAAGCGAGGCCGAGGGTTGCCCGGTTGCGGGCGGGGCGTTACGGTGCCGGCCTCGATGCAGCCGAAGCCGAGCTCTGCCAGCGGTTCGACGAACGCGCCGTTCTTGTCCAGCCCGGCCGCCAGGCCCACCGGGTTCGGAAAGGTGAGCCCCATCACCTGGACCGGGTCGTCCGGCAGATCCGGTCGCAGCGCGCGCGTTGCGCCCGCCGCGTGTGCGGCCGCCAGTGCGCGCAGCGTGAGGCCGTGCGCGGTTTCAGGGTCCAGTCGGAACAGCAGCGTACGGGCGAGCCCGTACGTCGGCGTCGCTTTCAGTGCCTGTCGCAGCAAGGATCAGCCCTTGCCGGGCGTGAAGTCCGCTTTCCTGCGCACCCAGTGTCCCCGGCGCAGCATCTCGACCGGCCGGAAATTCGCCTTGTACGACATCTTGGTGCTCTGCTCGATCCAGTAACCCAGGTACAGGTAGGGCAGTTGCAGCGCGCGGCACTGCGCGATCTGCCACATCACGTTGTAGGTTCCGAAACTCGCGTGCACCTGGTCCGGGTCGTAGAACGTGTACACCGAGGACAGCCCGTCGGCCAGCACGTCGATGATCGAAACCATGCGCAGCCGGCCCAGCGTGCCGGTCGGCGAGTGGGGTGCGGCCGGATCGCGAAATTCCACCAGCCGCGTGTTGACCTTGGTTTGCAACAGGAACTGCGAATACTGCTCGCGGCTGTCGTTGTCCATTCCGCCGCCCGCGTGACGCGTTGCCTGGTAGTGCAGGTACAGCTCGTAGTGTTCGGCATCGAACGCCAGGCCCACCACCCGCGACACCAGGTGCCGGTGCAGCTGCCAGGCCCGCCGCTGGCTGCGGTTGGGACGGTATTCGGCCGCCGGCACGCGCACCGGTATGCAGCTGCTGCAACCGTCGCAGTGCGGACGGTAAGTGAAGATTCCGCTGCGACGAAAACCGGCGCGAACCAGCTCGCTGTAGATGTCGGCGTTGATCAGGTGCGCGGGGGTTGCGACCTGGGAACGTGCCTGCCGGTCATCCAGGTAGCTGCACGGATAGGGTGCGGTCGCGTAGAACTGCAACGCGGAAAATGGCAGCTCCTTGAGGTTGGCCACGTTCAGTGATCCGACAGCAGTGAATTGAGCCGAGTGCCGCGATAAGTCGACCAGTCGATCGGGGCCATCCGCACCGTCTCGTTGACCCGCTGCAGGAACTGGGAGCGTCGAATCTCGTGGGCTCCGAGCGATGCAAGATGCGCCGTACTCTGCTGGCAGTCTATCATCGCAATGCCCTCGCGCCGCAATAAGGCGACCAGCGTAGCCAGCGCAATCTTAGAGCCGTTGGGCTGCCTCGAAAACATCGATTCTCCGAAGAACATCCGTCCCAGGCAGACCCCGTACAGCCCCGCCAGCAGCTCCTCGCCGCGCCACAGCTCGATGCTGTGCGCCAGGTCCTGGTGGGCCATCGCGCAATAGGCGGCGATCAGCCGCTCGTGGATCCAGGTGCCGTCCTGGCCGGGGCGCGGAGCCGCGCAGGCGCGCATCACGGCCTCGAACGCGCGGTCGGCGTGCAGGTCCAGTTCGGCGCCGGCGGCCACCACCCGCAGTAGCTTGCGCAACGAGTGCGATGCGTGAAACCGGTCGACGAACAGCACCATGCGCGGGTCCGGGCTCCACCACAAGGCGGGCTCGCCCTCGCTGTACCAGGGGAAAATGCCGACACGGTAAGCCTGGATCAGGCGCGCGGCGGTCAGATCGGACGGCGGGGATGCTGCCAGCAGCCCGTTGGGCCGCTTCAGCGCCGCGGTGACCGGCGGAAACGGCGCACCGGACGGCAGCCAGGGGATCATTCGCGCGGGCGCGGCAACGTGGCCGTGATCTCCGATGTATGCGTGCCGAACCGGCCGCGCGCGCGGTCTTCGAAGAACAGGCGCAGCGTGGTGGCGACCGTGCGGAAGGCGATCTGCTCCCACGGGATGTCGGCCTCCGAGAACAGGCGCACCTGCTGCGTCTCGGCGCCGGCCGCGAAGTCCAGGTCCAGCAGCCGTGCTCGGAAGAAGATGTGCAGCTGCTCCACGCCCGGCACGTCGATCATCGTGAACAGCGGTCCCAGTTCGATCCGAGCGCAGGCCTCCTCCTCGGTTTCGCGGCGCGCTCCCTGCGCCGTCGATTCGCCCACTTCCATGAAACCGGCCGGCAGCGTCCAGTAGCCCAGCCGCGGCTCGATGGCTCGCAGGCACAACAGCACCTGGTCGTCCCAGACCGGAATCGTTCCCACGACCGGGCGCGGATTCACGTAGTGGATCGCGCCGCATTGATCGCAGCAGTCGCGCAGGCGCGAATCGCCGGGCGGGATGCGACGCGTGATCGCGTGGCCGCAATTCGAGCAGAACCTGGCATCGACGTGGTGAAACACAGCCGCAGTTTAACAATCGCGGTTCGAACTCCCTCGTCCCAATCTCCCCTGTCCCGCACGGCGGAAAGGGGCCCGATCTCAATCTCCCCTCTCCCGCTTGCGGGAGAGGGGCAAGGGGTGAGGGGGGTGCGCTAAAGTGTCGCGCCTCAGGGGAAAAGGCGGATGAACACAAAGCCGGCCGTGGTGCTGCTCAGTGGCGGCCTGGACTCGGCCACCTTGCTGGCGATGGCTGCGGCGCAGGGCTTCGAGACCCACGCGCTCAGCTTTCGTTACGGCCAGCGCCATGTGGTCGAGCTCGAAGCCGCGGCGCAGCTGGCCCGGCAGCACGGTGCGCGCCGGCACGTGGTGGTCGACTTCGACCTGCGCACGTTCGGAGGCTCCGCGCTGACCGGCGATCTGCCGGTGCCGAAGGACCGCAGCGTCGAGCAGATGGGGCAGGGCATACCCGTAACCTATGTTCCGGCCCGCAACACGATTTTCCTGAGCTTCGCGCTCGCCTGGGCCGAAACGCTGCAGTGCGTCGACATCTTCATCGGCGTGAACGTGCTCGACTACAGCGGCTACCCCGATTGCCGGCCCCAGTACCTCGAGGCCTTTGCGCGGATGGCGAACCTTGCCACTCGCGCCGGCGTCGAGGGCGAGCAGGCACTGACCATCCATGCGCCGCTGATCCGGTTGACGAAGGCGCAGATCATCCGCGAGGGCCTCGCCCTGGGCGTCGACTACGCGATGACCAGCAGCTGCTATGACCCGGGCGTGGGGCGCCGCCCGTGCGAACGCTGCGATGCCTGCCTGCTGCGCGCCAAGGGATTCGCCGAGGCAGGCGCGCCGGATCCGCTGCTGGCGCGATTCGCGAGGGCCTGATCGCGGCCCGGCGCCGGCGCGCCGACCTCGCAGCCCACGGCCCGCCTATGGTTGGTGTAAAATCCTTGGTTGCCCGGCGGCCGCGTTGCGCCGCCGGCACCCAATGACGCGGGGTGGAGCAGTCTGGCAGCTCGTCGGGCTCATAACCCGAAGGTCACAGGTTCAAATCCTGTCCCCGCAACCAAACAAAACAAGGGCCTGCTGTAGTAGGCCCTTCGTTTTTGAGGCCTCGGGTTTTTAACCCGAAGGTCGCTGTCGAATTCAGGTAATCCCTCGATCGAAAAAAAATCCGGGAGACCAAGATCTCATGCGTGATTTGAGATGTGGCCGACGTCAGCTTCAGGAAAAGGCGGAAGGCCGCAATCGACCCTTAGCTGGCGGTCGCCACCGACTGCTTTGGGAAAATTCCAGGAAGGGAGTTGTAGACAGAACCCGCGTTAACGGCCGACGATCAGTCGGTGAGCGGTTTACTTGGATGCAGTCGTGACCCAGAATTGCAAGGTTACTGATCCGAATCGGGGAGGTCGGAGATGCGACGAGTGCAATTCGCGTTAGGTAGCATGCTCACCCTCGCGACCATGAGTGCGGTCGCCCAACAGCACCAGACTTGCGCCGGTCCGCAACTCGGCACATGGAAGCTTCAGTCCTTCAAGACCCAGGACATTGAGACCGGTCAGACGACCGGGCCGTACGGCGCGCATCCGACCGGCTACTTGAGTTACGGGTCCGATTGCCGGATGTACGCCATTATTGTCAGGGAAGCCCGCAAACCCCCGGCCGGTCTCGTCGCTACGGACGCGGAGAAGATTGAGCTCTTTGGCGGGTTGCTTGCGTACGCGGGCACCTATACGATCAACGGAGATAAGGTCAGCCACCACGTCGATACCTCCTGGAATGAGGCGTGGACGGGGACTACGCAAGTTCGCCAGTTCAAAATCGAGGGCAGTTCGCTGCAAATTCGGTCGATGCCTGCGAGGAATCCACGGGACGGGAGACAAACCACAGCCGTGCTTATCTGGACCAAGGTCCAGGTCCAGTAACTGTCGCACTTGTCTTCGGGAGTGGCTTTCCGGGTCAGAATCCGCGTACGGTTTCCGCGCCCGTCGACGGATCGCTGTGCTCGCTATCGCGTCCGCTTTCAGGCGAGCAAATTGAGTCCTCGAATGACGAGTCTTGGCCGATTCACGCCTGTCGCGCCGCACTACTGCTTAGC
>Ga0137418_10003003_pt1 | contig 15484 bp, 18 predicted proteins | sample CZODoug3_1_2_16f_FD_122242 | JGI IMG/M metagenome (GOLD analysis project Ga0137418, IMG submission 122242) | Vadose zone soil fungal communities from Angelo Coast Range Reserve, California, USA - CZODoug3_1_2_16fungal (Hybrid Assembly) | ecosystem: Environmental > Terrestrial > Soil > Vadose... | reverse complement strand
CCAATGGTGCTCGATGCGCTGATCCTGATCAAAGCCACGGTGGATTCCTCACTCACGTTCCGCCGCTCGTGTCGCGAAGGTATCTGCGGCTCGTGCGCCATGAACATCAACGGCGTCAACTGCCTCGCCTGCACCACTGCCACGCGGGACCTGCCGGCAGAGATCCGCATCTACCCGCTCCCCGCTCTGCCGGTGGTGAAGGACCTGGTTCCGGACCTCACCAACTTCTACGCGCAGTATGCGTCCGTGAAGCCCTGGCTGCAGACGCGCACGCCCGTGCCTGCGGATCGGGAGCGGCTGCAATCCAAAGAGGAGCAGGAGCGGATCGACCGCCCGGCGGCGTGCATCCTGTGCGCGTGCTGCTCGACCGCCTGCCCGAGTTACTGGTGGAACGCCGAGCGCTTCCTGGGTCCGGCGGCGCTGCTCGCCGCCTATCGCTGGATCATCGACAGCCGCGACGAGGCGACCGGCGAGCGGCTGGATGAGCTTGAAGACCCCTTCCGGCTGTACCGCTGCCACACCATCATGAACTGCACCGACGTGTGCCCGAAGGACCTGAACCCCGCCCGGGCGATCGCCGAGATCAAGAAGATGCTGGTCGAGCGGCACAGCTGATGCGTGTAGCCCCGAGCCATCCGAAGCCAGCCCCCGCCGCGGCGCCGGACGCACAGGCACGGCGCCTGCTGTGGCGCTGCCGCCGGGGAATGAAGGAGCTCGATGTGATGCTCGAGCGTTTCGCGCCTGAGGCTCTGGCGCACGCCTCCCCGCAGGAGCTGGGGGTACTCGAAGAGCTGCTGGCGCTCCCAGACCCCCTGCTGGCGGGGTACCTGCTGGGTGAAAACACCCCGCCGGAGCCCCGACTGGCGCGCCTGGCGGGGAAGATTCGGACTTATGTCGCTATGCAAGGCGGGTCGGCGCTATTCTCGACGGATGCTGAACTTTCAGGTGAGGTCACAGTCTACTCAGCGCACGGCACCGCGGCCCTCTGAGCGGCAGTAGAGGGGGCGCGCGATGAGCGCCGATGCAAGTGATCTGAGCCTGGTACGCCGCGTGCAACGCGGGGACAAGGGGGCATTCGATGCGCTGGTGCTCAAGTACCAGCACAAACTCGTCAAGCTGGTCATGCGCTACGTGCGTAACCCGGCGGAAGCAGAGGATATTGCCCAGGAAGCCTTCATCAAGGCTTATCGGGCCCTGCCGCAGTTTCGCGGCGACAGCGCCTTCTACACCTGGCTGTATCGCATAGCTATCAACACCGCCAAGAACGCCGTGGTCTCCCGTGACCGTAGCCCCATCGAATATGACCTCGATCGCAGCAACGAAGAGTCTTATGACATGCAAGGCCGGATGAAAGATTCCGAGACCCCCGAGGGTCTCGTGCTGACGGAGGAGATCCGCTCCACCGTCAACGCAGCGATTGAGGCCCTGCCCGAGGACCTGCGCACCGCCATCGTCCTGCGCGAGCTCGAAGGGCTGTCTTACGAGGAGATCGCCGCGGCCATGGCCTGCCCCGTGGGGACCGTGCGCTCGCGCATCTTCAGAGCGCGCGAGGCCATCGACCGCCGCCTGCGGGAGGTGTTCGAGGGTGGCCTGGGACGCGCGGAGGAACTCGGATGAACGAGGAACTGGACAGCCAGTTATCGGCCATGTTCGACGACGAGCTGGCGCCGGAGCAATGCGAGCTGCTCGCCCGGCGCCTGTCGCGCGATGAGCAACTGAAGGCCCGCTGGGGTCGTTATGCAGTGATCGGGGCGGCGATCCGCTCCGAGCGTGGCGTGCGGCTCAACGCTCCGCTGGCAGGCCGCGTGAGTGCCGTCCTGCTGGCCGAGCCGGCGCTCGTCACGACGCCCGGCGCACGCCCCACCGCTGTGCGCTGGTGGCAGCCACTCGCCGGGGCCGCGGTCGCCGCGGGCGTCGCCGTGGGCTGCGTTCTATGGTTGCGCGCCCAGAACCCGCTTGCCGGAGCGCCCCTGAGCGCGCACCTGACTGCCGCGACGGTGAGCGTGCCGAGCGCACCGGTGGTCCCGGCCGCTGCCGCGGGCGCTGCCGAGAGCTATGTCGTGCCGCGTACGCCTGCGGTGCGCGCCATGGTGCCGAGCACCGAGCTCGCCAACTACGTCGTGGCGCACAGCGTGTTTTCCTCGCCCGTCGCGCGCCGCAATCTGCTGTCGGCCTTCATGACCAGCGAATCGGGCACCGCCGCCGAGGAACCGCCGGACGAGCCTGCGGTCCATGCCCAGTAGCGAGCGCCTCGTCGCCCTGACGCTCGCCTGGGCGGTCGCCGGGGCCGCACTGGCGCAGGAGACCCCGCCCGCTCGTGCGCCGGCGCACAAGACATCACTCGACCAGGCGCCGGCGCATAAGACATCGCTCGAATCAGCCCCGGCGCATTGGCTCGAGCGCATGAACCAGGCGCTCACGACGCGCAACTACGACGGTACCTTCTCGCACTGGCACGGCGGTCGCGTGGAGATGCTGCGCATCATCCACCGCGTGCAGGATGGCACGGTTTCGGAGCGGCTGGCGTCGCTCGATGGCTCGGGGCGCGAGTTCATCCGCGCCGGCGCGAGCCTGACCTGCTACCTGCCGGACAAACGCACGGTGCTGGTCGAACAGCGCCCGCCGGAGGAGTCGCTGGTGGGCTTCCCCGCCGTCAATGATCAGAGCGCGAGCTTCTACGACATCCGCGAAGGCACCCGCACGCGCCTGAACCGCCGCGACACTCACGTCATCACGGTGTCGCCCAAGGATGAGTATCGCTACGGCTACCGGCTGTGGATCGACGATTCCACCGCCATGCCGCTCAAGACCCAGCTGTGCGACAGGCGTGGGCACGTCATCGAGCAGATCGTGTTCGCGAGCCTCACGCTCCCCGCGCATATCCCCGACTCCGCGTTCAGGCCCGAAGTCTCGACCGCCGGCTTCCAGTGGCTGCGCAACGAATCGGCGCCACCGGCGCCCACGGCGGCGACGCTGGCCTGGAATGCGATGCGCCTGCCGCCGGGCTTCCGCATGACGGCACGCTCGGCCCAGACTCTGCCCGGCTCGGCCGACCCGGTGGACCATCTGGTGTTTACCGACGGGCTTGCTTCGGTCTCGGTGTTCGTCGAGCCACAGCGGCGTGAGCACGCCGATCAGCCCGCGGTGCCCGAATCCGCCGCGGTGGGCTCATCGTCCGCCTTCTCGACCGTGATCGACGGCCACAAGATCACGGCGGTGGGCGAGGTTCCGCCGGACACGGTACGATTCATCGCCAGCCAGCTCAAGGCCGAAGAACTGCCCGCGGTCAGCTCACGGCGGCACTGACGCCATGGCGGCGCCGCGCCTGACGCTCGTGCAGCGGCACGACTGCGCACTGTGCGACGAGATGTTGGCGCAGCTGCAAGCCCTCGGCAGGACTGTCGCGCTTCCCCCGCTGGAGCTGCTCGACGTCGATTCGGACCCGCAGCTTCGCCGCCGCCACGGGCTCGACGTCCCGGTACTGTTACTCGATGGTGCAGTGGTCTGTCGTCACCGCCTCGATCGGGGCGAGCTCGAGCGGCTGCTGCGTTCGGCCCCAGACGCGCGCCCGTGAGCGCAGCGAGCTACTCAAGGGGCCAAACTTCCCTATAATCCGCCGGCCGCAAGGCTTAAGGCGCGGCAGCACGCGGCGGCATCTTGCGGATTCATGCGGCACATACGTAACTTTTCCATCATCGCGCACGTTGACCACGGCAAATCGACCCTCGCTGACCGGTTCATCCAGTTGTGCGGCGGCCTGGCCGACCGCGAAATGCAGGCGCAGGTGCTCGACTCCATGGCGCTGGAGCGCGAACGCGGGATCACGATCAAGGCGCAGAGCGTCACGCTCTACTACACCGCGCGTGACGGGGAGCGCTATCAACTGAACATGATCGACACGCCGGGGCACGTGGATTTTTCCTACGAGGTGTCGCGCTCGCTGGCCGCCTGCGACGGGGCGCTGCTGGTGGTGGACGCGTCCCAGGGTGTCGAGGCGCAGAGTGTCGCCAACTGCTACACCGCCACCGAGCAGGGGCTGGAAGTGCTGCCGGTCATCAACAAGATCGACCTGCCCTCGGCCGATGCCGACCGTGTGGCCCGCGAGATCGAGGAGATCATCGGCATCCAGGCCACCGACGCCGCGCGGGTGAGCGCCAAGACCGGCGAGGGGGTGCCGGAGCTCCTGGAGACTCTCATCCGGCGCATTCCCGCGCCGCGCGGCTCGGAGGATGCCCCGCTGCAGGCGTTGATCATCGACTCGTGGTTCGACAACTACGTCGGCGTCGTGTCGCTGGTGCGGGTGATGAATGGCAGCCTGAGGAGCGGCGACCGGATCCGCGTGGTGTCCACCGGCCGCAGCCACCTCGTCGACCGGCTCGGGCGCTTTACGCCCAAGCCGGTGGTGGAACACGAGCTGGCCGCCGGGGATGTGGGCTTCGTGGTCGCGGGCATCAAGGAGATCGACGGCGCGCCCGTCGGCGACACCATCACGCTGGAGCACCGGCCGGCGGCGGCGCCGCTGCCCGGATTCAAGCAGATCAAGCCGCGGGTGTTTGCCGGGCTTTTTCCGATCAACTCGGAGGATTACGAGAAATTCCGCGACGCGCTCGCCAAACTGCGTCTCAACGACTCGGCCCTGCACTACGAGCCGGAGGTGTCGGGGGCCCTCGGCTTCGGCTTTCGCTGCGGATTTCTGGGACTGCTGCACATGGACATCGTGCAGGAGCGTCTGGAGCGCGAGTACGAGCTGACGCTCGTGACCAGCGCGCCCACGGTGATCTACGAGGTGGCGCGCCGCGACTCACGTGTCGTGTACGTCGACAACCCGGCGAAGCTCCCCCCGGTCAACGAGGTCGAGGAGATCCGTGAGCCGATCATCGTGGCTAACATCCTGGTGCCGCCGGATCACGTGGGCGCGGTGCTGAAGCTGTGCAACGACAAGCGCGGCACGCAGAACAAGATGCAGTACCTCGGGACCCAGGTGTCGCTGCAGTACCAGCTGCCGCTCGGGGAGGTGGTGCTGGATTTCTTCGATCGCCTGAAGTCGGCGAGCCGCGGCTACGCTTCCTTCGACTACGAGTTCAGCCATTTCGAAGCCGCGCCGCTGGTGAAACTCGACATCCTCATCAACGGGGAGAAGGTGGATGCGCTGTCGATCATCGTGCACCGCGACAGCGCCTACCAGCGCGGCCGCGAACTGGTGGACAAGATGCACGAGCTCATCCCGCGGCAGATGTTCGAAGTCGCGGTGCAGGCGGCCATCGGCAGCGCGGTCATCGCCCGTGCCACCGTCAAGGCGCTGCGCAAGAACGTGCTGGCGAAATGCTATGGCGGTGACGTGACCCGCAAACGCAAGCTGCTCGAGAAACAGAAGGAAGGCAAGAAGCGCATGAAGCAGCTCGGACATGTCGAGATTCCCCAGGAAGCGTTCCTGGCGGTTCTGCAGGTAGGCCGCAAGCACTAGCGCACTTGAACGAAGGGTTCCCATGCTACAGACGCTGATGCCGCTCATCGTTCTTCTGTCCTGGCTGGCGCTGCCGGTGACGCTGGTATGTATCGTCGATGACTGGCTGCTGCGCCCACGGCGCGTGATCGCCTCCGGCCTGCAGACCGTGCGCGATGGGGCGCTGATGAGAGTGCTGTACGGCGCGTTGCCGGTGCTGATCGCCTGTGCGGTGCTGCGGCTGCTGCTCGCCGAGCGGCTGGACTTCAGCGCGGTGCTGCTGGCGATCACGGTGCTCACGGGCCTGGTGTGGGGCCTGGACGCCGCCCTGCTGGCTCCGCGGCGCACGGCCGCCGCGCGCGCCGCCGGCCAGGACCCGATGTTGACGCCCGAGCCGGGGACCGTCGACTACGCGCGCAGCTTCTTTCCGGTCGCGCTGGTGGTGCTGCTGCTGCGCTCGTTCGTGTTCGAGCCGTTCCGCATTCCCTCCGATTCCATGATGCCGACGCTCCTCGACGGCGACTTCATCATCGTCAACAAGTACGCCTACGGGCTGCGCCTGCCGGTGATCAATCGCAAGATCCTCGAGGTCGGCGAGCCGCAGCGCGGCGACGTGGTGGTGTTCCGCTGGCCGGTGGACCCTTCGACCAACTTCATCAAGCGTCTGGTCGGGCTCCCGGGCGATCACGTCGAAGTGCGCGACAACCGCATCAGCATCAACGGCCAGCCGGTGGACTTCACCATGCAGAAGGACCGCTATACCGACGGCTGTTATATGAACCTGGCGCGCGCCACGGAACGTCTCGGCAGCCATGAGCACCAGACCATATTCTGTCCGGTGGCGCTGGATCGTCAGCCGGTGCTGCCGGCGTGCAACCGCCACGGCGTGCGTGGCTACGTCTGCGGGGACGAGGACGCGCCCGGAGGCAGCCGCATGGATCCGTTTGTCGGCGACGTGCCGCCGGGGCATTATCTGATGATGGGCGACAACCGCGACAACAGCGACGACGGGCGCCGCTGGGGCTATGTGCCCGAGGAGAACCTGGTCGGCAGGGCGACCCGGATCTGGTTCAACTGGGATCTGCGCCGCTCCGGCGGTCCCATGTGGAGCCGCATCGGTTCCGCCATTCCGTGACCGGCGCGGGCGTACGCTGCGCTCCGCAGGCAGCAGTTGGGGGTTAGCGATGCGTAACAGGCAGCAGGGTATCACCGCAATCGGCTGGCTGGTTCTGCTCACGCCGTTTGCGATCGTCCTCTACGCCGGCATCCGCCTGGCGCCGCTCTATCTGAACTACATGAAGGTCGTACGGGCGCTTGAGGTGGCGGCGAGCAGCGCCAAGAGCGGTGCCGGCGATCAGGTGGCGATCCGTACCGCGATCGACAGGCATTTCGAGATCGACATGGTCGACTATCCCACCACCAAGGACATCCAGATCAGGCGCGAGGGAACGGCGTGGGTGATCGAGGCCAAGTACGACGATGAGGCGCCGCTGCTGGGAAACGTATCGCTGCACGTGACTTTCGACAAGATCGTGCGCACCAGTGGCGGCGGCGGCGACTAGCGGCGCCACCCCATCTTTTCAGGGCATGCCGATCGGCGGGAAATGAGCAGTGTTGACTGGCCGGGGCGCTGGCTGCAGGACCGCCTGGGTTACGAGCCGCACGACCTGGCGCTGTTTCGCGCGGCCCTGACCCACCGCAGCGCCTCAGGACCCAACAACGAGCGGCTCGAGTTTCTCGGCGACGCCGTCCTCAATCTGGTCATCGCACGGCATCTGTATGCGGCCTTCCCGCAGGCAGCGGAAGGGGACCTGAGCCGCCTGCGCGCCAAGCTGGTGAGCCGCGAGCCGCTCGCCGAGGTGGCACTCACGCTGGGCCTGGGTGAGACCCTGCAACTCGGCTCCGGCGAGCTCAAGAGCGGGGGCTTTCGCCGCCAGTCGATCCTCGCCGATGCACTGGAAGCGGTCTGCGGCGCGCTGTTTCTCGATGGCGGACTCGCCGCCGTGGAGCCGGTGATTGCGCGGCTGTTCGGGCCGCGCATCGCAGCGCTGCCTGAGCCGGAGGCGCTCAAGGACGCCAAGACACGCTTGCAGGAGTACCTGCAGTCGCGCAATCTTGCGCTGCCGCTCTACGCTGTCCTCAACATCGAAGGCGAGGACCACGCGCAGACCTTCGAGGTGAGCTGCGAGGTACCCGACCTCGGGCACCGCGTGCAGGGGCGCGGCTCGAGCCGCCGCCGCGCGGAGCAGGAGGCGGCCGAGCGCATGCTCACCCAGATCGAGACCGCACCGGACAGGCACCCTTGACCGCCGACCCATCGTCGCAATTCCGCTGCGGATACGCTGCGCTGGTGGGACGGCCGAACGTCGGCAAGTCGACGCTTCTCAATGCGCTCGTCGGGCACAAGCTGAGCATCGTCACGCCGCGTCCGCAGACCACGCGCCACCGCATTCTGGGCGTGCTCACTCTGCCCCAGGCGCAGATCGCGTTCGTGGACACGCCCGGCCTGCATGCCCACGCGAGCCGCGCACTCAACAAGGCGATGAACCGCACCGCGAGCGCCGCACTCGAGGCCGCGGATGTCGCGGTGCTGGTGGTGGAAGCGTCGAAGTGGCTGCCGGACGATGAGCTGACGCTCAAGCGCATCGTCCAGGCGCGCCACCCGGTGATTGTGGCCGTCAACAAGATCGATCGCGTGCGTCCGCGCGAACGGCTGCTGCCGTATCTGGGCGAGCTCGCCGCGCGGCACTCGTTTCTCGCCCTCGTGCCGGTCTCGGCGCTCAAGGCCGACAACATCGGGGCTCTGCGGGATGCCATTGCGGCGCACCTGCCGCTGTCCCCGGCACTGTTCCCGGATGGCGAGCTGACGGACCGCGGTCTGCCTTTCCGGATTGCGGAAATGATTCGCGAGAAGCTGACGCTCGAACTGAATCAGGAGGTGCCCTACGGCATCGCCGTGGAAGTTGAGCGTCTGGCGGTAGAAGAGCATCAGCTTACGGTTGACGCAGCGATATGGGTGGATCGCGAGGGCCAGAAGCCGATCGTCATCGGCGCCCGCGGTGAGCGGCTGAAGCGCGTGGGTCGCTCGGCGCGGCTGGCGCTGAACGAGATCCTCAAGCAGCGCCTGCACCTGAACCTGTGGGTCAAGGTGCGGGAGAACTGGGCGGACAACGCCCGCGCTCTCAGGGAGCTCGGCTTGGAATGACCCGCAGCACCCGCCGCATCGATCTCACTCCCGGGTACCTGCTGCACCACCGGCCGTGGCGTGATACCAGCCGCATCCTCGAGGTGCTCACGCGCGAGCACGGGCGCCTGACGCTGTTCGCGCGCGGTGTGCGCGGGCCGGGCGCGAAACTCGCTCCCGTGCTGCAGCCCTTCCAGCTGCTGCTGTTGTCATGGAGCGGGCGGGGCGAGGCGCCGCAGCTCACCGGCGCGGAGCGCGCCCAGCACGATCCCGCTCTGCCGCGCGAGTGTCTGCTGGCCGCGTTCTACCTGAACGAGCTGCTGATCAGGCTCACGACGCGCCACGATCCGCTGCCCGAACTGTTCGATCACTATCACGGCACGCTCACCGAGCTGCGCGCCGGGGCGCCACTCGAGCCGGCGCTGCGCATTTTCGAGAAGCGGCTGCTGGAGGTGCTCGGCTATGGCCTGGATCTGGCCGCCGAGGCGCACTCCGGCAAGCGCATCGAGCCGCAGGGGTACTATCATTTCCGTGCCGGGCAGGGGCTGGTTCCGGCGGCTGCGGACCGCGCCGGCGCGCTTGCCGGGCGCTCGCTCCTGAGCCTGGCGCGTGAGAGCCTGGGCAGCGCGCGGGCGCTCGGGGATGCGCGGCGGGTGTTGCAGGCGGCGCTCGGGGAGTGCCTCGAGGGCCGCCCGCTCGCCACCCGCGCCGTGGCAAAGTCGATAGCGCGAAAGGCGGCGCGATGACGGGCGGCGGTATTTCACTGGGGGTCAACATCGATCACGTGGCGACGCTGCGCCAGGCGCGTCGTGGCCGCCACCCGGACCCGGTGCACGCGGCGCTCACCGCCGAGACCGCCGGCGCCGACAGCATCACGCTGCACTTGCGCGAGGACCGCCGCCACATCCAGGATCATGACGTGCGCGCGCTGCGCGGGCTTTTGCACACGCGCATGAATCTCGAGCTGGCTGTGACCGACGAGATGCTCGCCATCGCCGCCGAGGTGCGCCCGGCGGACTGTTGCTTCGTGCCCGAACGGCGCCAGGAGATCACCACCGAGGGGGGGCTGGACGTCACCGCCCAGGCCGCACGCGTGCGCGATGCCACCACCCGCCTGCGCCAGGCGGGGGTGCGCGTGGCGCTGTTCATCGATCCGGACGCGAGGCAGGTCGAAGCGGCCGCGCACGCCGGCGCCCCGGTCATCGAGCTGCACACCGGCGCGTACGCGGACGCCGCCGGCGCGAGTGCGGCGACCGAGCTCGAGCGGTTGCGCGCCGCCGCACGCCTGGGGTCGAGCCTCGGGCTCGAGGTCCATGCCGGCCACGGCCTGAACTACCGCAACGTGCACCCCGTAGCCGCGTTGCGCGAGATCGTCGAGCTCAACATCGGCCACGCCCTGATAGCGCACGCCCTGTTCGTGGGCCTGCCCGCGGCGGTGCGTGAAATGAAGGCGCTGATGGCGGCGGCGCGCGCATGATCTTCGGCATCGGCGTCGATGTGCTGGAGAGCGCGCGCATCGTGCGCACGCTCGAGCGCTTCGGCACGCGCTTCATCGAGCATCTGCTCATGCCCGAGGAGCACGCGCAGCTCGGCCGCACGCAGCGCCGCGAGCGCTTTCTCGCCATGCGTTTCGCCGCCAAGGAGGCCATCGTCAAGGCCATGGGGACCGGCTTTGCGCACGGCATGTGGATCCGCGACGTGGGCGTGGTGCAGAACGCGTGGGGCAAGCCCGAGGTGATCTTCTCGGCGCGCGGCGAGCGCGTGCGCCGCGGCTTGGGTGTCGGGGAAGCACACGTGACGCTCACCGACGAGGCGGGCCTGGTGGTGGCGGTGGCGGTGCTCATGAGAGCCTCGTAAATAGCCCGCGACTCATGAACACCCTGGTGTTCGATATCGAGACCGTGCCGGACGTCGCCCTCGGACGGCGGCTGTACGGCCTGGAGGGTCTCCCGGACGCTCAGGTGGCGAAGGCAATGTTTGCACTGCGCCGCCAGGACACGGGCGGGGATTTTCTGTCCCTGGAGCAGCACCGCGTGGTGGCGATCTCGTGTGCGCTGCGTACGCCGGAGGGGCTGCGGCTGTGGAGTCTCGGTGACTGTGCGACCCCCGAGGGCGAACTGGTGCAGCGCTTCTTCGACGGCGTCGAGAAGTTCTCGCCCGATCTGGTGTCCTGGAACGGCTCGGCGTTCGATCTGCCGGTGCTGACCTACCGCGCGCTGCTCGCCGGGGCTCAGGCGCCGCGCTTCTGGGAGACCGGAGCGGAGGACCCCGCGTTCCGCTACAACAACTACCTCAGCCGCTACCACTGGCGGCACACTGATCTCATGGACGTGCTGTCGGGCTTCCAGAGCCGCGGCCGGGTGTCGCTCGCCACCATGGCGTGTCTGCTGGGGCTGCCGGGCAAGCTCGGCTTCGAGGGCAGCCAGGTGTGGGAGGCCTGGCAGAGCGGCAACCTCGCGGGCATCCGCCGCTACTGCGAGACCGATGTGCTCAACACCTGGCTCATTTACCTGCGCTTCGCGCAGCTGCGCGGGCAGCTCTCGCGCGAGCAGTACGCCGAGGAGCTCGAGCGGGTGAAGACGCTGTTGCGGGACGCGCAGGAACCGCACCTGACCGAGTTCCTGCGCGCCTGGGAGGCGGCCTGAGCGCCGCCGCCATCGAGACCGCGCTCGTCAGCGCGCTCACCCACGAGGGCGAGGGCGTGGTGCGCGGCGGCAAGACCGTGTTCGTCGCGGGCGCGCTGCCGGGGGAGCGCATCCGCCTGCGCCGTACGCGGCGCCACCGCCAGCACGATGACGGCGAGCTGCTCGAGGTGCTGGAACCGTCCGGGGCGCGGGTCGCGCCGCGCTGCGCGCACTTCGGCGTGTGCGGCGGCTGCGCCCTGCAGCACCTGGCGCCCGCGGCGCAGCGGGAGGCGAAACAGACCGAGCTCGCCGAGACCCTCGCACGGGTGGCGCGCGTCCAGCCCGCCAGATGGCTGGCGCCGCTCGCCGGACCGGAGTGGGCTTACCGCCGCCGGGCGCGCCTGGGCGTGAAGTTCGTGCGCAAGAAAGGCTGCGTGGTGGTTGGATTTCGCGAGCGCGCCGCGCCCTACGTGGCACAGCTGACGCGCTGCGAGGTGCTGGCAGCGCCCGTGGGGGAGCTGATCGCGCCGCTCGCGGCCATGCTGACCGAGCTCAGCATCCGCGAGCGGGTGCCGCAGATCGAGGTGGCGGTCGCGGATCAGGCCAGCGCGCTCGTGCTGCGGGTGCTGAGCGCGCCCTCGCAAGCAGATACGGTGCGGTTGCGGCAGTTCGGCGCCGCCTACGGGGTACGGCTGTACCTGCAGCCTGGGGGGCTGGATTCCGTGGTGCCGCTGGATCCGCCGCTCGAGCCGCTGCGCTACACCCTGGCGCGCTCCGCAGTGGAGTTGGAATTCGCGCCGGTCGAGTTCATCCAGGTGAACGGTGCGGTCAACGAGGCCCTGGTGGAGCGCGCGGCAGACCTGCTGCAGCTCGATTCCACCTCGACGCTGCTCGATCTGTACTGCGGCCTGGGAAACTTCACCCTGGCACTCGCGCGCTCGGCCGGGCGCGCAGTGGGAGTGGAGGGCGACGGCGCGCTCATCGAGCGTGCCCGCGGCAACGCCCGTCGCAACGGCATCGCCAACGCCGAATTTCACCTCGCCAACCTCGCGACACCACCCGACGCGGCGCTTGCGTGGATGCGCCAGAGCTTCACCCACGTGCTGCTCGACCCGCCGCGCACCGGGGCGCCGGCGGTGTTGGCGGCGCTGGCGGCGCTGGCGCCGCAGCGGCTGGTGTATATTTCCTGTCACCCGGGCAGTCTCGCGCGCGATCTTTCGGTACTGGTGCACGAGCACGGCTTCGCGCTGCAGGCGGCGGGTATAGTCGACATGTTTCCGCACACCACGCACGTTGAGTCGCTGGCGCTGCTGACGCCAGGCGGCCGGCGCCCCCGACGCACGGCGCCGCCGGCATGAGTCTGGGCCCCCTGATGATCGACCTCGCCGGCAGCACCGTCACGGCCGAGGACCGCGAGCTGCTGCGGCATCCGCTGGTGGGCGGCGTCATCCTCTTCACGCGCAACTACACCGACCCCGAGCAGCTGAGCGCACTGGTCGGCGCGATTCATGCCGAGCGCACGCCGCCGCTCATCGTGGCCGTGGATCACGAGGGCGGGCGGGTGCAGCGCTTCCGCCAGGGATTCTCGCTGCTGCCGGCCGCGCGGCGTATCGGTCACGAATTTGACCTGAACGCCCGCGCCGGCGTGACGCTCGCGCGCGCCATGGGCTGGCTGATGGCGGCGGAGCTGCGCGCGCACGGGGTCGACATCTCCTTTGCGCCCTGCGTGGACCTCGATCACGGCGTGAGCTTCATCGGGGACCGCGCCTTCCATGCGCTGCCGGATGCCGTGGGCCAGCTGGCCGTCGCCTGGATGCACGGGATGCGCGATGCGGGCATGGCGGCCACCGCCAAGCACTTTCCGGGACACGGGGCGGTGGTGGCCGACTCCCACCTCACCCTGCCGGTCGACCGCCGCCCCCTCCCGGATCTCGCGCCCGACCTGGCCCCCTACCGGCGGCTGATGGCCAACGGGCTGCCGGCGGTCATGGTGGCCCACGTGCTGTTTCCGGCGGTGGATTCGGCCCCGGCGAGCCTCTCCAGCCGCTGGATTCGCGACGTGCTGCGCGGAGAGCTCAGGTTTCAGGGGGTAGTGTTTGCAGATGATCTGTCCATGGGAGGGGCCGCCGCAGCCTACGGAGACGTCGTGACCCGGGCGCGGCAGGCACTATCTGCAGGTTGCGACATGCTACCGGTGTGCAATAACCGTGCGAGCGTCATGGAGCTGATAGAGCACCTGGATGCCGAACCGCAGCCGGCATCGAGCCTGCGCCTGGTGCGCCTGCACGGGCGCGCAGGCACCGTGCGTTCCGGGCTCCAGGCTTCGGCTGAATGGGGGCGCGCGCGCGAGTTGCTGGCCCGCGCCGCAGCCGCTCCGGCCCTGACGCTGGACGCCGGACGCGACACATGAACAACTGGTCGGCGGAGGCCTGGCGCCGCGTGGTTGAGAACGCACCCGAAGGCATCGTGATCTGCGATGCCGCGGCCCGCGACTGCCCGGTGTTGTTCGTCAACTCCTCGTTCGCGGACATGTGCGGCTATCCGGCGGCGGCGCTGCTGGGCACCAACCTGCGCATCCTGCAGGGCACGGACCGCGACCAGGAGGCGCGCACGCGCCTGCGCGAGGCACTGGACAAGGGCGAGCCGGCACGCGTGCTGGTGCGCAACTATCGTCCCGACGGGTCGCTGTTCTGGAACGAGATGGTGGTGCAGCCGGTGCGCAGCCCGGCCGGCCAGCTCACCCATTTCATCGGCTACCACCGCGACGCCAGCGAGCGCCTCAAGGCCGCGGAGCGCACCCCCGACGGGCTGCCAACCTGGCTGCGGGAAGACCGCCTCACCGGCCTGCACTCACGCGCCTACTTCGAGGAGTTACTGCAGCGTGACTGGGTGCTCGCGCAGCGCGACTCGCACGAGATCGGCCTCACCCTGTTCGACATCGACGATCTCGGCGCCTACAACGACAAGTTCGACCGCTCGGCGGGCGATGCCTGCATCCGGCGCGTCGCGCGCGTGGTTGGCGCCGCCTACCGGCGGCGTGGGGATCTCGTCGGCCGCTGGGAGGGCGGAACCTTCGCCGTGTTGACCCAGGGCGAGGCGGCGGACAAGGCCACCCATTACGCCCAGGTGGTGTCGCGGCGCGTGCGCGAGCTGCTCATGCATCACCCCACCGCCGGCGCCGGGCGCTACGTCACCGTGAGCGCCGGGATCGCGAGTCTCGTGCCGCCGCGCGCACTGCCGCTCGAGGGACTGCTGAAGGCGTGCCGGGCCGCCCTGAAGCGAGCCAAGGTGAACGGCAAGGACGGGATCGTGAACGCGGAGGCGGGGGATTTTCACTGACCCCTTAAGCCCTCGGGCGCTGGGCAACCGCAGGCAGCCCCGGGGCAGGAAGGGCCCCGATCCGGCCAGCGGAGGCTTGTTTGCTGTAGAAATGAAGAAGTGGTAATATTGCCACAGAAAATGACCACCCAGGCCGTCAAGACCCGCCCCGCGCCGCATCCCGGCGTCATCCTGTCGCGCGCCACGGTGCGTGCGGCGCGCTTCCTGGATGTGGCGCAGGCGGACCTGGCGCAGGTCATCGGCGTGAGCGGGGCGACGTTATCGCGCATCGCCCATGGCCGGAAGGCACTCGAGCCCGGCTCCAAGCCCTGGCAGCTCGCGGCGCTATTCGTGCGGCTGTTCCGCTCCCTCGACGCCATCGTCGGCTCGGATGATGCCGCCGCGCGTGCCTGGCTGCGCGGCGACAACCATGCCCTGGGCGGGGTGCCCCTGGCGCTCATGCGCGAACCCGCGGGCCTGGTGCGCACGGTTGACTACCTGGACGCCGCCCGCGCTCGCATCTGAGGCGCGCCCTTACAGCCACGAGCTGTGGCGCGTGGTCGAGGCGCAGCACACGGCCTCGACCATGCGGCTGGTCGACTCGCTCGAGGAGCAGGCGAGCCTCGAGCTGGTGCTGGAGGAGAGCAAGCCGCCGCTGCCGCCGGAGGCGCGCAGGCTCCACTATCTTCTCGCCACACCGTTTCGCTACCGCCCGCATGTCAGCTCCCGCTTCCGCGCGGCGCTAGAGGCCGGAGTCTGGTACGGCGCCGAGGTATTGCGCACGGCGCTGGCGGAGAAGAGCTACTGGCGGCTGCGCTTTCTGCTCGACTCTCCCGCAACGCCCGATCTGAAGCCCGTGCCGCACACGGCGTTTCGCGCCGCGGTGCGCACGGCGGCGGCCGTGGATCTGACGGT
>Ga0137418_10003002_pt1 | contig 15485 bp, 14 predicted proteins | sample CZODoug3_1_2_16f_FD_122242 | JGI IMG/M metagenome (GOLD analysis project Ga0137418, IMG submission 122242) | Vadose zone soil fungal communities from Angelo Coast Range Reserve, California, USA - CZODoug3_1_2_16fungal (Hybrid Assembly) | ecosystem: Environmental > Terrestrial > Soil > Vadose... | reverse complement strand
GCCGGCGAGACCGGCCTGCTGCAGACGGCGCAGACGCTTCCGTTCCTCGTGCTCTCCGTCCCTGCGGGCGTGCTGGCCGACCGGATGTCACGTCCTCGGCTGATGGCCGGCGCCGAGGCGCTGCGCGCGCTCTCGCTCGCCGGCGTGCTCGCGCTCGCGCTCGCCGGCGTGCTCGCGCTCGCGCCGCTCGACCTGCTGACGCTGCCGCGGCTCGCGCTGCTGGGCTTCGTCGGCGCGTGTGGCACCGTGGCCTACAGCGTGGCCGCGCCCGCGCTGGTGCCGGCGCTGGTGCCCGCCGCCGCCCTGGCCGCCGCCAACGGACGGATCGAGCTGGCGCGCACGGTCGCCTTCGCGTCCGGGCCGGCGCTGGCGGGCACGCTCGTCGGCTGGACGGGCGGCGCGCCCGCCTTTGGGTTCGCGGCCGCGTTGTCGGCGTGCGCCGTCGTCCTGCTCGCCGGTCTGCGCGAGCCGCCCCGGCCCGCGCGCGTATCGCATCGCGTGCTGCACGACCTGCGTGAAGGCGCCGCGTTCGTGTTCGGCCACCCGCTGCTGCGGCCGGTGTTCATCACGCAGCTCGTGTTCAACACCGCGTTCTTCATGCTCCAGGCCGTCTACGTGCCCTACGCCGTCCATCGGCTCGGTCTCTCCGCCTTCGGCGTCGGCGCCACGCTGGCCACGTACGGCGTCGGCATGGTCGCCGGCGCGCTGCTGGCGCCGCCCATCATCCGCGCGCTGCCGTTCGGCGTCGTGGTCGCGCTGGGACCAGTGGCCGGCCTCGCGGCGGCGGTGGTGCTGGTGCTCACGATCTGGGTTCCCGCGGGCGTCCTGGCGGGAGTCAGCTTCTTTCTGATCGGTGTCGGCCCGATCGTGTGGGTCATCAGCACCGCGACGCTTCGTCAGACGGTCACGCCGCGCGATCTGCTCGGCCGCGCGTCGGCCATCAACATCACGGCCTACGGCGCGCGGCCGATCGGCGCCGCGCTCGGCGCGCTCGTGGGCGCCCTCTACGGCGCGGAGACCTGCCTCGTCGTGGCCGCCGTCGGATTCCTCGTCCAGGCGGTCCTGATTCTCGCCTCGCCGATATTGCGCCTCATCAGCCAGCCCGAGATGGTCGGGTAGTTTAGAGGAGCGACGCCACTTGACGACGTCGCCGCGCGAGTCCGTGCGCTGGATCGGCCCGAGCTGCGCCGCTCCGAGGATCATTGGATTTGCCGTCGGGGCCCTGCGCCGGGCGATTCACGCAGGCTCGCCTCGCCTGTGGCTGCGGCTCGCACCACGGCCCGACGGTCGGGCGGGCGACCGTCATACGGAAATATTCCAGAGGAGCGTGGCGCCGAACTCGAGCAGGCCGTGGACGTTCTTGCGGAACGCGCCCGGCACCACGAACTGCCCCCACGGCACGTAGAGCACCTCGTCGTAGGCGATCTTCTGGACCTCTTCCGCGATCGCCTTGCGCTTGGCGGCGTCGAGCTCGCGGGTGAACTGCGCGCGCAGCTTCTCGATCGGCTCGCTGGTCGGCCAGCCGAACCACGCCTTCTCGCCGGCGCCGCCCAGCACGGAGGACACGGCGGGCGTCATCGTGTCGAACGCCGTCGACCAGGTGTGGAAGACGTTCCAGCCGCCCTGCGCCGGCGCTTCCTTCTTGGCGCGGCGCTGCACCATGGTCGACCAGTCCATCGCCTGCAGATCGACCGTGGCGCCGAGCGAGCGCAGCATCTCGGCGGTCACGAGCGCGGGGCCGTGGGCGTACGGCGAGTCGGTCGGGTCGAGCACGACGATCGGCCGCCCGTCGTAGCCCGAGTCCTTCAGGAGCCTGCGGGCGCGCTCGAGATCGGGCTTCGGCGCGCCGGCGGCCGTCTCGTACGGCAGGCCGCCGCACATGAAGACGGACGGGCAGGTCTTGTAGTACTTCGCGTTGCCGATGACGGCCTGGAGGTACTTCGCCTGGTCGACGGCGTAGAGCAGCGCCTGGCGCGCCGCCTTGTTGTTGAACGGCGGCTGCAGGTGGTTGGGGCGCAGGATGCCCTGGCTGCCGCGCGGATCGGTGACGAACACGCGAAGGTCGGCATTCTTCTCCAGGCGTGGCGCGAAGTCGAGCGGGACGTTCTCCCAGTAGTCGACCTCGCCGGCCTCGAGGGCCGCGGCGGCGGTGGCCGCGTCCGGGATGTAGCGCCACTCCACGCGATCCACGAGCGCGCGCTTGCCGCCGGCGGCGCCGCTCGGCTTCTCGCTGCGCGGCACGTAGTCCGCGTTCTTCACGTACACGACGCGGTTACCCGGCTGCCACTCGTCCTTCACGAACTTGAACGGGCCCGAGCCGATGACGTCCTTCACCTGCTCGCTGGGATCGGTCGCGGCCAGCCGCGCCGGCATGATGAACGACGGACTCGCCGAGGGCTTGCCGAGCGCGTCGAGCACGAGGCCGAACGGCGTCTCGAGGTCGATGGTGAACGTCTTCGTGTCCACGGGCGCCATCTTGTTGACGGCGGCCATCATCAGCCGGCCGAGCGCGGAATCGCGAGCGCCCCAGCGCTTGATCGAGGCCACGCAGTCCTCGGCGGTGACGGGAGCCCCGTCGTGGAACTTCAGCCCGTCGCGCAGCGTGAAGGAGTACTTCATCGCGTCCTTCGAGACCGTGTACTTGTCGACCATCTGCGGCTTGATCTTGAAATTCGCGTCGAGGCCGAAGAGCGTGTCGAAGATCATGTAGCCGTGGTTGCGCGTGATGTAGGCGGTCGTCCAGATCGGGTCGAGGATCTTGAGGTCCGCGTGCGGCACGAAGCGCAGGGTGCCGCCGCGCTTCTGCGCGTGCACGAACGGCGCGCGCGCGGTGGCGGCGACCGCGGCAGACCCGGCCAGGAAGGCGCGACGGCTGAGCTGGGGCATGTGGATCCTCCTCGTCAAGCTCACGATCCTCGCACGGTGGTATCGTGGGCCGCAATGACCAAGCGGGAGCGGATGCTCGCGGCGATCGAGCGGCGCGCGGCGGACCGGCCGCCCGTCGCATTCTGGCGGCATGTCCCCGACGTCGATCACACCGCGAAGGGACTCGCCGACGCGATGCTGGCGTTCCACCGGACGTGGGATCTCGACCTCATCAAGGTGATGTCGAGCGGCGTCTACTGCGTCGAGGACTGGGGCTGCAAGGTCGCCTACCAGGGCCACCCCGGCGGCGCCAAGCGCTGCACCGAGCACGGCGTGAAGGCCGTCGCCGACTGGGCGCGCCTCCGTCCGCTCGATCCCGGCGCAGGCGCGCTCGGGCGCGAGCTGGAGGCGGTGCGACTCATCCGCAAGGGCCGCGTCGACGACGCACCGATCTTGATGACCGTCTTCTCGCCGTTCACCATCGCGACCAAGCTCGCCGGCGACGTCGCGCTGCAGAGTATCGCGACGGCTCCCGACGCGCTCCGCGCGGCGCTCGAGGTGATCACCGAGACGACGGCGCGCTACGCGGCGGCCGCCCTCGGGGCCGGCGCCGATGGCCTGTTCTTCGCCACGCAGGCCGCGAATGCGGAGGCGGTGACCGAGGCCGTGAGCACCGGCTGGGAGCTGCCGTACGCGCGCCGCGTTCTCGACCGCGTGCAGGGCGCCTCTGCGCTCACGCTCCTGCACCTGCACGGCCGGGACGTCTACTGGGACGCGTGGACGGCGCTGCCGGTCCACGCCGTGAACTGGCACGACCGCCTGACCGCGCCGACGCTCGCCGACGCGTCGCGGCGGTTCAACGGCGGGCTTGCCGCCGGTCTCGGCGAGTCCAGAACGCTGCTGAACGGTCCGGCGCGCGCCGTGGCCGAGGAGGCGCGCGACGCCATCGCACAGACGCGGGGCGTCGGGCTCATCCTGACGCCGGGCTGCGTGCTGCCGCTCGCCGTGGCCGACACCCATCTCGCCGCCGCCGTCGACGCCGTCCGCGCCGCCGCGTCGTGATCCGCCGCGCGCTGGCCGTCGTCGCCGCGGTCCTGGCGCTCGCGACTCCGACGCCCGCCGCCGATCCGCCGTCCGAGCGAAGAGCCGAGCTGCGGGTGGCGATCCCGTGGACGCCGGAGAATCTCGATCCGACCATGAACCTCTCGTCGATCCGCGCCGCCGTCGGCGCCAGCATGTTCGACTCGCTCGTCGGCCGCGACGCCTCGGGCAAGCTCGTGCCGGAGCTGGCGGAGTCGTGGAAGCTGATCGACGACACGACGTGGCAGCTGCGGCTGCGCCGCGGCGTCGTCTTCCATGACGGCGAGCCCTTCAACGCCGAGGCCGTGCGCTTCACGGTGCAGCGCGTGCTCGACCCCGAGCAGAAGTCGCCCAACCGCGCCACCATCAGCGAGATCGCGCGCGTCGACGTGGTCGACGATCTCACGGTCAACCTCGTGACGAAGCAGTCGTACGCGCCGCTGCTGAACCGGCTGATCGATTTCCCGATCCTGCCGCCGAAGTACAGCGCGGAGAAGGGCAGCGCGGCGTTCGCGCTGCGGCCGGTGGGCACGGGGCCGTTCCGGTTCGTCGCGCTCGTGAAGGACGAGCACCTGACGGTCGAGGCGTTCGACAGGCACTGGCGCGGCGCCCCGAGGATCCAGCGCATCGTCTTCAAGCCGATTCCGGAGCCCTTCACGCGCTCGGCGGCGCTGCGCAACGGCGAGGTGGACGTGATCACCACCGTGCCGCCGAGCCTGGCGCGCGAGCTGGAGAGCGTGCGGGGCGTGCGGGTGCAGCGCGTGCCGAGCACGTGGCAGATCTATCTCGGCCTCAACGCGCTGAAGAAACCGTTGAGTGACGTGCGCGTGCGCCAGGCGCTCAATTACGCGACCGACGTCGACGCTATCGTCCGGAACGTGCTGGACGGCAACGGCCGCCGCCTCGAAGGACCGTACACGCCGAACGTCTTCGGCTACGACGCATCGGTGAAGGGGTATCGGCCCGATCCCGCGCGCGCGCGCCGGCTGCTGGCGGAGGCCGGCTATCCCGATGGGCTCGACGTCATGCTCGAATCCCCGGCCGGGCGTTATCAGGGTGACAAGGAAGTGGCGGAGGCGCTCGGCGGTCAGTGGCAGAAGGCGGGCTTCCGGCCGAAGGTGCAGGTCGCGGAGTGGGGCGCGTACTTCAAGCGCTATCTCGGCAAGCAGTTCCAGGACGCGTACCTGCTCGGCACGGGCGGCCCCATGCAGGACGGCGACGAGCTCTACAACCTCGTCTCCTCCAAGGGTCGGGGGCTCTACTACAAGAACGAGAAGGTCGATCAGCTCTTCGACCTCGGCCGCTCCACGCTGGATCCGGCCGCGCGCAAGAAGATCTACGCCGACCTCGCGCGTGCCATGGTCGAGGACGCGACGTGGGTCTTCCTCTTGCAGCAGGTCGACATCTATGCGACGCGCGACCGGGTGACGTGGACGCCACGCGCCGATCAGTGGATGCTCTTCCACACCGCGACGCTCAAGTAGCTGGCACCCCGTTTGCTCTCTCCGACCCGCGGAGGGATTCCATGAAATCCGTCGCCGGCATCTTCTCGTCACGCGACGCCGCCGAGCGCGCCATACAGCGCCTGGCGGCGTCCGGCATTCCGCGCGAGCATCTCACGCTGTTGACTCCCGGCACCGACGTGCGGCGTCTCAGCTCGGTGCCCGTCGACGAGGGCGAGCCGCCGGGCACCGGTGCCGCCATCGGCGCCGTGACCGGCCTGGCCGCCGGTGCGGGCGTCGGCGTGCCGATCGGCGCCGCCGTGAGCCTCATCGTGCCGGGGATCGGGCCGATCCTCGCGTTCGGCCTGCTCGGCGCCGCGCTCTTCGGCGCCGGTGGCGCCGCCATCGGCAATGCGCTCGAGACCACGCTGAGCCAGGGCGTGCCGCGCGACGACCTCTTCGTCATCGAGGACGCGCTGCGCTCGGGCCATTCCGTGGCGCTCGCGCTCGTGGAGGACGAGGCGGCCGCCAAGCGCGGGCGCGAGGCGCTGCGCGCTGAGGGCGCGCTCGACATGGAGACGGCGCGTGACCGCTGGTGGGCCTCGCTCACCGAGGCCGAGCGCGGCGTGTTCAACCCCGTCGAGGAACACGCCTACCGCTGCGGCTTCGAGGCGGCGCAGTGGTGCGACAACCGCGAGAACGTGCGGTCCCTGCACGGGGACATGATCGACGAGCCCGCGTTCCAGCGCGGCTGGGAGCGCGGGCACGACTACCGGCACGCCCGCTCGCTGCGCAAGAGCGCCTGATCGGGTCGCAGTCACCGGGCGTCCGAGCGGGTGCGAGCCCGTTCAGACGCCCGGATGCGTCGGCCGCGCGTCGTTCCGCTCCTTCATCCCGCACCTCCGTGTACACTGGGCCGCGCGCCATGACCGCGAGCTCGCCGCCCCGCGCGGCCCACCCGTACTACATGCACGATGCCATCTACGCGCAGCCGGGCGTTCTCCGTCTGGTCGAGCGCGGCAACGAGACGGCGCTGTCCGCCGCGGCCGGCGCGCTGCGTGGCGCGAGCCGCGTCTGGCTCGCGGGCGTCGGCTCCTCGTGGCACGCCGCGCTCGTGGGCGAGCATTTGCTCGCAGGCCTCGGCAAGCTCGGCGCGAAGGCGCGGGCGGTGATCGCCTCCGAGTGGACGGCCTATGGGCCGCCGCCGGAGCCGGGCGAGGCGCTGGTCGCGATGAGCCATCGCGGCTCGCGCGTGGCCGCGGAGGCGGTGACGCTGGCCGCGGGCCGCGGCGCCGTCGGCGTCGGCGTCACCGGCAAGGGCGTGACCCTCGCGGGCGTCACGTACACGCTGCACACGGCGGACGTCGAGACATCCGGCGCCCACACGGTCGGCTACACGGCGGCGCTGGCGGCGCTGGCGCTGCTGGCGACGGAGGTCGGCGGCGCCGACGCCGCGCGCCGCGCGCTCGGCGCGATCCCCGATCTGCTCGCGTTGCTGCTCGGTCAGGAGTCGTGGGACGATCTCGGCGCCCGGTTGGCGGCGCGCCGGCGCTTCTGGTTCGTCGGCGGCGGGCCCAACGCCGCCACCGCGCGCGAGGGCGCGCTGAAGCTCTCGGAGACGGCGTGGCTGCCCGCGGTCGCCTTCGAACCGGAGTCGTTCCTGCATGGTCCGTCGACGGCGCTGGAGGCCGAGGACGCCCTCGTGCTCATCGCGCCGCCCGGGCCCGCGCGCGCCCGCGCGCTGGACGTCGCACGCGCGGCCCGCGCGATCGGTGCCGAGGTGCTGGTGCTCGCGCGCGAGGACGACCGCGAGGCGGCGGCCGTGGCCGGCGAGACGATCGCGCTGCCCGAGGTGGACGAGGCGCTGTCGCCGATCCTCGCGGTGGTCCCGCTGCAGCTGCTCGCCTATCACGTGGCCGTCGCGCGAGGGCGCAACCCCGACCTGCTCCGCGCCGATGACCCCGCCCACGCCCGCGCGCGCGCCGCGCTCGCCTCCTGATCCCGCCGCCGATGCGGCCCGATCGCCTGCTGGTCATGCTGTGCCTGACCACGGGACTGCAGACGTTCTCGATCGGCGCGTTTCCCGCGCTGCTCCCCGAGCTCGGACGCGGGGCCGTGCTGGCCGACTGGCAGCTCGGCGCCGTGGCCGGCGCCTTCGGCTTCGCGCGCATGCTGACGGATCTGCCCGCGGGACTCTTGATGACGCACCACGTGCGGCGGGCGCTGCTCGCGGCGCCCGTGTTCGTGCTGGCGGGCGTCACGTGCCTGGTCGTCGGAGGCTCGTTCGGCTGGCTGCTGCTGGGACGCGTGCTGATGGGCGCCGGCCACACCCTCGGCATGCTCGGCGCGCTCACGACGATCTTGCGGGTTCGCGCCGACCGCCGGCTCGCCTCCGCGCTGGGCGCGTATGAGTTCAGCGCCATGCTCGGGATGCTCGGCGGCGTGACCCTGGTCGGCACGCTGCCGCGCGCGCTCGCGTGGCAGACGGCGTTCGTCATCGCGTGCTCGCCGGTGCTCCTGGCGCTCGTCTTTCTCCGGGCGGTGCTCGCGCTGCTTCCCGACGACGGCGGCGACCGGCCGTGGTTCGCGCGCAGCGCGGCGGCGGTCGAGAGCCATGTGCCGGCCGGCGACCGCGCCACCACCGCGCTGGCGTTCGCCGCCGGCGGCGCCGTCGCGCTCGCCTATTCCACGCTCGAGCAGTTCCTGATCCCCGTCCGCGGCAGCCGTGAGTTCGGTCTCGAGCGCTCCGGCATCGCGCGCCTGCTCATGCTCGCCCAGCTCTGCGACACCTTCGCGCTGCTGCCGGTGGGCGCGCTCGCCGATCGGCGCGGCACGGGGCGCGTGCTCGGCGTCGTGCTGCTCACCTTCGCGGCGGCGGTGGCGGCGATCGGCCTCGGGCCGCTGCCGTTGGTCGTGACCGGCTGCGTCGTCTTCGGTCTCAGCATGGCGGGCTGGATGCTGCCGGTGGGGCTCCTGCGCTCGGCCACTCCCGCCTCGCAGGTCGCGTGGCGCACGGCGCTGTTCCGCGTGTTCGTCGACGGCGGGATGTTCCTCGGGCCCTTCGCGAGCGGGCTCCTCGGCGCCACCCATCCCCGCGTGCTCCCGGCCACGCTGGCGGCGCTGCTGCTGACCGTCGGCGTCGTCCTGCTCGCCCGGCGCGCGCGCAGTTAAGCGGATCTCGGCCTAGGGCGATCCGTTCGAGCGCCGGCTTCGCCGGCGCAATCCTCTGCTCTGGGGGAGGCAGGGAGGAGCACGCGTCAGCGCGCGACGACCGTCGGAAGGGGGGCGAAGCCCCCCTCCGAGGAATTTAGCGCGCGGTCGCCGTCAGCACGACGGTGGTCTCGCTCGTCGACTGCTCGCGCGCGACGCCGAGGATCTGGCGGGTGATCGCGTGGGTGTCGATCGTGCTGCCGGCCAGCAGCACCGCGCGGCCGTCGGGGACGATCACGTCGGTGGTGGCCTCGGTGAACTCGATCGTGCCCGAGCCGTCGGCCGAGACGTAGCTGATCGTCGGCGTCAGGCGCACGCGGATGCGGTCGCCGGACAGCAGGCTCGCCCGGACCTTCAGCGCGGTACCGACGTCGCGGAAGGCGATCCCCGAGGCGATGTAGCCCGCGCCGGTCGCGTAGTCGCGATAGAACGAAACTTGGGGATAGGGCACCTGGCTGGCCACGGTCAGGATCGCCTCGCCGCCATCCTGCACGAGGGTGAAGATTCCGGTCGACTGCTGCACGCGCGTCTCGGTGCTGCCTGCCCCCACGCCGCCGCGTGGGCGGACGCTGCCGCCCGGGCGGACGACGACACCGCCGGCGGCGCCGGCCGCGTCGCGGCTCTGCGTTCCCGTCTGGCGAACCTGGACGTCCACGCGGATCTGACGCGGCGTCTGGCCGGCGGCCGGCGCCGCGCCGACGGCGGCGGCCGCGAGCAGGACGAGGAGCACGCGCGTCATGCCGGGATGATAGCTCGCTGGCACTGTGCTTGCTCGTTGACACGGCGAGGAAGAGCATGCGGAATCTCGTCAGAGGGCTCGGCACCTGGTCCCGCCGCCACTGGCTGTGGTTCGCGGTGCCGGTGGCCGTCATCGTGGTCCTCGCCGTGATCGTCTCGTTCTTCGTCGACGAGCCGCTGCGGCGCATGACCGAGACCGAGATGAACCGGAAGATGAAGGGCTACACCGCCCACATCGGCAAGCTCCACTTCCATCCGATCGGGTTCGCCGTCGACTTCTACGACGTCCAGTTCATCCAGAACGCGAATCCGGATCCACCCGTGATGCGGATCAAGCGGCTGAGCGCCAGCGTGCAGTGGCGCGCGCTCGTGCACCGCAAGCTCGTCGCCGACTTCACGCTCGTCCGGCCGCTCATCTACGTCGACAAGGCGCACTTCGAGACCGAGTTGAAGGACCCGACGCCGGTGAAGGACCACGGCTGGCAGGACGCGCTGCAGGCGATGTACCCGCTGAAGATCAACGAGTTCAAGATCGTCGACGGCGAGGCCACGTACGTGGAGACGGGGCAGGCGCGGCCGCTGCGGGTCACGAAGATCCAGGCGGTGGTGCGGGACATCCGCAACGTGCGGTCGGCGGAAGGTGAGTACCCGTCGCCCCTCAAGCTGGAGGCGGTCGTCTTCGACCGCGGCCAGCTGAAGGTGGACGGCAAGGCGGATTTCCTGCTCGAGCCCTATGCCGGCGTCAAGGGGCACGTCGACCTCCAGAATGTTCCGCTCGACTACTTTGCCCCGGTGGCGGCGCGCGCCAACATGGTCGTGTCGCGCGGATCCGTCAGCGGACGGGGCGACATCGAATATTCGCCCAAGATCGCGACCGTCTGGCTGGAGAACCTGCGTGTGGACGGTCTCGCCGCCGACTATCACTACAAAAAGGCCGATGCGGCCGCCCACAAGGAGGTCGTCAAGCAGGGCGCGCAGGCGGCGCAGAAGGTGAGCAACGCGCGCGACGTGGTCCTGCACGTCGAGGACGTCAAGGTCGTGAATGCCACCGTCGGCTTGGTGAACAAGAGCGCCACCCCGCAGTACCGCGTGTTCATCGACGAGATGAATCTGAACCTCAGGAAGTTCAGCAATCAGCGCGACGAGGGCTATGGCCACGCGACGCTGACCGGCCGCTTCCTCGGCAGCGGCGCCACCACGGTGGAGGCGACGTTCCGGCCGGAGACGAAGGGGCCCGACTTCACGCTCAACGCCAAGATCGAGAACACCGACATGCAGAAGATGAACGATCTCCTGCGCGCGCACGCGAAGTTCGACGTGGCGTCCGGTGTCTTCTCGCTCTACTCGGAGCTGCGGGTGCACGACGGACGCATCGACGGCTACGTCAAGCCCCTCTTCCACGACCTCAAGGTCTACGACAAGGAGCAGGACGCCGACAAGACGTTCGGGGAGAAGGTCAAGGAGAAGGCGATCGACGTCGCGAGCAAGATTCTCAAGAACCATCCCCGCAAGGACGTCGCCACGAAGGCGGACATCTCGGGACCGCTCGACAGCCCGCAGACGAGCACGTGGCAAGTTCTCGGGCGACTGGTGCAGAACGCGTTCTTCAAGGCCATCCTGCCCGGCTTGGAGCGGGAGGCCGGGCCGTCGCGCAGCGGGCGCGGCTAGCCTCCGGCCCGGCGGCGCGTCAGGCCAGGATGACTTTCCAGGCGCGCGCCAGCAGCCCGAGAAACCAGATCGAGCGGGGGAGCCAGTGCGCGCTCTGCACCCACACCGCCGTGCCGCCGCCCGCGATCACGATCGCAGTCGCCATCCAGTCCGGCAGGCTGAGCCAGCGCACCACGGGGAGCACGAAGCCGCCGAGCATTGCGATCGCGAAGACCAGCAGCACCAGCGCGACGAAGAGCGCGAACGGCGCCAGGAACAGCGTGGAGAAGACGAGGATCAGCGCGTCCGCCCGGCCGAAGTGAGGCTCGGAGAACGCCTGCGACACCTCCGGGCGAGTGGCAAACCACACCGCGATCTCGCGCGGCTTCATGAGACCGGCGTACATGGCCATCGCGGTCACCGAACCGACGGCGATGATCCATTGCGGCAGGCGCCACGTCGTCGGCGCGAAGGCAGCCATCATCGTGCCCCTCCTCGGAGATCCACCGCGGTGGTATTTGGCAAGTAGGGTGCCACGCTCCCCGTCAAGAAAATCAGGAGGTTGGGGTGTGGTCGCGCCTCGGCCGTGTCGGCGGTCTGACATGGGGGGTGCCAGACCGCGCAGCGCGTCCGGCGGAGCCCGCTGGAGTACGATACCGGCACTTCCGCGGAGGCGATCATGACCAACGACCTGCTCGAGAGCGTCAAGGATGGCGTCGCGGTGCTCACCCTCAACCGGCCCGACCGGCTCAACGCGATGTCTGGGCCGATGCTCGACGCGCTGCTCGAGGCGCTGCCCCGTCTGGCCGCTGATGCCGCGGTGGGCGTGGTGGTGCTGACCGGCGCCGGCCGCGGCTTCTGCGCCGGCGGCGACGTCAAGGCGATGGCCGAAGGCCGCGAGTTCGCCGAGACGGGCCTCGAGGAAAAGGCGCACGGCCTGCGCAGCAAGATGGAGGTCTCGCGCCTGCTCCACGAGATCCCCAAGCCGACCATCGCGATGGTGCGCGGCGCCGCTGCCGGCGCCGGCCTGTCGATGGCGCTCGCGTGCGACCTGCGCGTGGCCGGCGAGAGCGCGAAGTTCGCGACGGCCTTCGCGCGCGTCGGCTACTCCGGCGACTTCGGCGGCTCGTGGTTCCTCACGCAGCTCGTCGGCACCGCAAAGGCGCGCGAGCTCTACTACACGGCGGAGATCGTCGACGCCCGGCACGCTCTGGCGCTCGGCATCGTCAACCGCGTGGTGCCCGACGAAAAGCTCGAGGACGAGGCGCTGACGCTGGCGCGCAAGCTCGCGCAGGGCCCCCGCGTCGCGCTGCGATACATGAAGCGCAACATGAACGCCGCCGAGACCCAGACGCTGGCGCAGTGCCTCGACCTCGAGGCCATGCACCACACGCGCACCGGGTTCACCGAGGATCACAAGGAAGCGGCGCGCGCGTTCGTGGAGAAGCGGGAGCCTGTCTTCAAAGGACGCTGAGCTCGGCGGGCGGCGGCGGGCGCGGCGCGGCCGGGCGGGGGCGCGGCCCCGTTCGACCACGCAAATCGACACTGCGCTGCGCCTGTCATCGAGCACCGTTGAAATAGCCGGATCCGACGCGATACCCGAAACACGGGTCTTACGGGGCCGCACCCCCGCCCGGCCGCGCCGCGCCCGGCTCTCGACACCCAGAGCTCGGCGACATCTGAGCGCGCCGCCGCGAATTCACGACGCACCCGTCGGGCTTCAGAACATGGAGTAGGCGCCGTCGATGATGAAGGTGTCGCCGGAGTGGTAGCTGCTGGCGTCTGACGCGAGGTAGACGGCGATGGCGCCGAAGTCGGCGGGGACGCCCCAGCGGCGCATCGGCACGCGCGGCAGCACCTTCTCGACGAACGTATTCCACGCAAACGCCTTCTCGGTCATCGGCGTCTCGATCCAGCCGGGGAGGATGGCGTTGGCGCGCACGCCGTGCCGCGCCAGCTCCACCGCGAGCGCCTTCATCATCGAGATCAGCCCGCCTTCGACGCCGCGTAGTGTGCGCCGCGGGCCTGGCCCGAGATGGCGGCGAGGCTCGCCGTCACCACGAGTGATCCGCCGCCCGGCCGCGACACCATGTGGCGGGCGGCGGCGCGGAGCGTGAAGAACGCGCCGTCGAGATTCACCCCGAGCACGCGACGCCACTCGGCCGTCGTCATGTCGACGAAGCCCTGGCCCGCGCTGCGTCCGCCGACACCGGCGTTGACGAAGCAGGCGTCCACGCGGCCCAGCGTCGTCACCGTCTCGGCGAACGCGCGCTCCACCGCCGCCTCCTCCGCGACGTCGCAGTGCTGCACGAGCACCCGGCCGCCGTGCGCGATCAGCGCGGCCGAGGCCGCGCGGTTCTTCTCCGCGCTCGTGCCCCAGATCGCCACGGCCGCGCCCGCCTGGGCCAGCGCCGCGGCCATGCCGAGTCCGATGCCGCTGTTGCCGCCCGTGACGAGCACGACCTTGCCGCCGAGATCGAATCCTGGATACGCCATGCGGTGGACTGTACCGCACCACGTGAAACGTGCGTGATGAGTGCGCGGGTCAGCCGAGCAGCGCGAGGAGCTCGGCGACCGCCGCTTCGGCGAACGCCGCATCGGCGCGCGCGCCGAGATCGTGACCCGCGTCCCGCACGGCGAGCAGCCGCGTCGGCCCCGGCATCATCCCGCGCGCCTCGTCGAGCTCGTCGATGAATCCGAACGGATCGCGCGTGCCGTGCACGAACACCGTCGGCGTGCGCAGCGTGATCAGGTGCTCGGTCCGGCGGCGCTCGGGACGCCCGGGCGGGTGCAGCGGATAGGCGAGCAGCAGCAGCCCCTGGGCGAGGCCGGGCGCGTCGGCGAGCAGCATGCTGGCCTGGCGGCCGCCGTACGAGTGACCCCCGAGGACGAGACGACCGGGACATCGGCGGGCGAGCGCGGCCAGCGCGCGGCGCAGGCCCTCGCGATCACGCTCGGCCCAGGCGGGCGAGGGCGGCCCTTTCGGTCGCGCCTGGCGGAACGGCAGGTCGATGCGCAGGGCGGCGATGCCCTGCGCGGCGAAGGCGGTGGCGACCGCGCGAAGTACCGGGGACTCGCGATTGGCGCCGGCGCCGTGGGCGAGGACGACGCCGTCGCCCGTCGGCGCGCTCGGCCGGTGCAGGATGCCACGCACGGCGGCATCGCCGTCGCGCTCCTCGAAGGACTCGAGTTGGGCCACTCCGATTCAGCATAGCGCGGCGCCGGCCCCGGCGTGGCAGTACGATAGACGCCGAAGAGCGAGAGGAGTACTCATGCGAACCCTGGTGCTGGCGTTAGTCTTGGCCGTCGCGGCGGCGGGCTGCGCGACGAGCGAGACGACGCCATCCGCGTCGGTCACCACCCTGATGCCTGACAGCGAGCGCTGGTTCAAGCTGAGCTGGGAGGTCGCGCCGGACAAGCAGAGCGACCAGCGCCGGCTGCGCGGCTACGTCGAGAACACCTACGGTGAGGCGGCCAACAGGGTGCAGCTGCTCGGCCAGGCGCTCGACAACGCGGGTGGCCTCGTCGGCCAGCGGATCTGGATGCTCGCGGGCGTGGTGCCGGGCTTCGGGCGCGCCTACTACGAGATTCCCGGCCTGCCGACGGCCGATCACTACCGCGTGACGGTGTGGTCGTACGAGCGCGTCCAGGGCCGCAACGGCTTCGTCCTGCGCTAGAACGCCGAGCGTGACGCTCGCGTTGCCGGCGGTGGCAGTCATGGCAAAGGCGCCGGGCTTCGCCAACGTGAAGTCCCGCCTGCAGCCGCCGCTCACCGCCGACGAGGCGCGCGCGCTCGCGACCGCCTTCCTGCTCGATCGCCTCGACGGCGTCGCCGCGCTCTCGGGCGTCGTCCCGCTCCTGGCCTTCACGCCGCCCGCGGCGGCGTCAATCTTACGGTCGCTGGCGCCGTCCGGCGTGGGCCTGCTCGCGCAGCGTGGCGACGGGCTCGGCGAGCGGTTGACCTGCCTGTTCGACGATCTCCTGGCCGAGCATCGCGCCGCGCTCGCGCTCGACGCCGACAGCCCCACGCTGCCGATGACGTGGGTCGCCGAGGGCGCCGCGATGCTGGCGGACGGCATGGCCGACGTCGTGCTCGGGCCGAGCGAGGACGGCGGCTACTGGTCGGTGGGGCTGCGCGCGCCGTGTCCGGCGCTCTTCACCGACGTGCCGTGGAGCACGGATCGCGTGCTCGAGACGACGCTCGCGCGGGCGCGCGCCCTCGGGTTGCGCGTGCGTCTGCTGCCGCGCTGGTTCGACGTGGACACGGAAGCGGATCTGAAGAAACTGTGCGATGAGCTCGCGGCGTCGGGCGGACCACGGCGCACGTCGGCGCTGGCGCCATTGCTGGCGGCGCGGCTCGCGACGGCGTCGGTACGATGAGACATCCTGCAATGCCGAGGCGCGCCACGGCTCCGCAGGGGCGCGTCCGAGCGTCGGCCGGGGGAGTCCGAGGGGGGCGTAGCCCCCTTCGCTTGAACAATCAGGGGGGCCATGTCGGGGCCC
>Ga0137418_10003001_pt1 | contig 15489 bp, 10 predicted proteins | sample CZODoug3_1_2_16f_FD_122242 | JGI IMG/M metagenome (GOLD analysis project Ga0137418, IMG submission 122242) | Vadose zone soil fungal communities from Angelo Coast Range Reserve, California, USA - CZODoug3_1_2_16fungal (Hybrid Assembly) | ecosystem: Environmental > Terrestrial > Soil > Vadose... | reverse complement strand
GTGAGCGTGATGATGCAGCGGAGCTTGGGATCGAACTGCTCGATGCGCTTCAAGTAGATTTGTGCAAGGCGCTCGGAAGAAAGCTTGCGTTGCTCGATCCAGCGGGAGAGTTGGGTGACTGGGGCGAAGGCGATGTCGGCATCGCTGGATGGCAGGGGGCCGGGGTCGGTTTTGGTACGGATGAATTGATTGCGCTGCGGGCCGCTAGACTGGCCGGGGAGAACGGAGTGGTAACGCGAAAAGGGTGCGAGCGTTGGTTCGAGGGCAACGGCTCGGGGGCCGGTGCGGCGTTCGTAGAGAGAGGCGAGATTCACGCGCCAGGAGGCTGCGGCTTGGGCGCGGTCTGCGGGGGATAGATTTATTTGGACGAGTTTTTCGGCTTCCGCGAAGGTGGCGGGAGAGACTTCCGGGCCCACGGCGGGGCCGGTGCCGAAAGCGGGCGGGGCGCCGGGAGGAAGCTGCGCGGGGTCCTGCGAAAGTTCGCCGGCATCAAGCTGCACGGCGGCGCTTGAGCCGACGGCTGCACCGAGAATGCCGAGCGAAGTCTGGGTCAGAAAATTCCTTCGGGATTTGGACATGGATCCTCCGCGCAGCATTGTAGCTGAGTCTTGCGCGAAGGCCGAAAGTGGCGGGTAGAAAGAAAGAGAAAAGCACGGGTCTGAAGACCCGCCACTACGAGAGCGGACGGCCCGCCGCGGGCGGGTCCTTACTGCAGGCCAAAATCTCTTGTCGCACGCTCCCGCGCGATTTTTGCCGCAGGCTCGCGCCGTTATTTTGCGGCTGGAGCAGGGGAGCTACCGGCGTCGAGGTGGTCGAAGTTGAGCAGGGCGTTGAAGACGAGGAAATAGCTGCCCATGGTTTCGCCGCGCCACATGGGATTGTTGGCGAATAGGATGACGTGGCCTTTGCCGTGGGGAACGTCGACGACGGCGGGTTTTTCGGCGATCTCGTTACCGCCGGTGATCATGCCGCTGAGGAGCAAATCTTTTTCGGCGGCGAAGCGGAGAACTACGCGCGGCTGTTGATCCTTCGGAGGAAGCGCAAAACGGGCAAATTCCTGCAAGTCTTCGGGGACGTAGAGCTCTTGCTCGTGCGGAGTGCGCTTCACGGGCTTTTCAGGCGCTTCGTACTGGCGGGCCTGAATGATATCGGGGTCGGTGGCAGTGCCGCGTCCGCTGGAGCGCCCAGAACCGCCGGGGCCTTCGTCGGCGCCGCCACCAGGGCCGCCGAAATTGCCGCCGACGGTGATGACGGGGCCGGAGCGGAAATAAACGTAAAGCTTGTCGTCGTAACCGTAGGTGATGGGGCTTCTCTTGTCGTCAATGGTGGAAAGCACGACGCTGCCGGGGGCTTGCATGGTGCGAGCGTCAGAAACGTTCACCATTTCAGTCATGCCGCCAGCAACGGGAAGAGCGGCGCTGGTTTGCACGGCGATGAGCAAGCCGCCTTCGCGAACGAAGCGCTCGAGATTGGCAAGGCCCTGATAGCCGAGACCGCCACGAATATCTTCGGCGGAGTCCAGACCGGGCGCGACAAAGTTGGGAGTTTCGGCGGAATTTTTCCAGGGGCGCGGATCACCGCGCATCGGCAATCCGCGAATGATGGCGCTCAAACCCGCAGGGCCGCCACCACCCATGGGCGGAAGAATGATGACGTCGAATTTTTCGCGGAGATTCTGGTTTTCGCGCAGCCAGGTATCGGCGACGTAGGTGTAGGGAACTTTCAGTTCCTCCATGGGAATGCGGAACCAGCCGTCGTTCTGGGTATTCTGCCAATTGTGAACGAGGGCGACGCGAGGGGTGGCGAGAGGATGCGTTTTGACGTTCGGCGCGGCGCTCGCGGTATGAATTTTGATTCCGAGATCCTTGGCGGATTTTTCGAGTTGGGCGCGGTCAGTATTGCGGATGACGAACGAACCGGCTTTGAACTTTACGCCGTCGGCTTCGAAAGAATCTTCGGCGGCTTCCATAGAAACGCTGGAGAGGCGGAAGCGGAGCGCTGCGAGAGCATTGTCGGTGTTGTGCTGAATGAGGAAGATTTTGCCGGAACCGTCGATTCCTCCGGAAGGCTCGATCTTGCCGATTTTCTGCATGGGAGCGCTGAGAACGGAGAGATCGGTGACACGCGTGGTTTTTACGTTGCGCAACGCGCCGAGTGTCCAGCCGGTGTCGTCATAGGAGCGCGGATCACGCGAGCTGTAATACTGCGTGTCGAGGGCCATATCGGCGAGGCGGCTGTAAGGCTGGTCCATGCGGACGACGTAGCTGCCCGCGGGAATGATGGTTTCGGCTGGTTTCTTTTCTTCTTTGGGCTTGGCGGCGGTATCGGATTTTTCGGCTGATTTTTCCTTGTCTTTCTCTTTATCGCCGGTGGGTTCCGGCGCGGCCGGGATGCGCAATTCCTTTTCGAGGCGGTGAACTTCCACGCCCTGAAGCTGGAGAAGAGTGAGGAGATTGGCCTGTTCGGCAGGACGCGGATCGTCAGCGGGAAAAACCCAGGCGGCGGGGCCTTCGGTGCGGGCTTTGGCGACGGCGCGCTTGCTCTTCAAATAAAAATTGTTGAGAAACTTCTGGCCGTTGGAAGCGAGATTGTTCATGCCGAAGAGAATGGCGCTCTGCTGCATGTTGATATTGTCGCGGGCGGACCATTTCACTCTAGGGAGAGGCGGATTGGGGCGATACCACTCGCGACTGGTGTCGGGCGGACGAAGCAGGCGGACGCGGGTATCGGCGCCGCCATTGCCGAAAGTTTCGTAGAAGCGACCGATGGAGTTGTGATTGTTGGCGATGGAAAGCAGATAGTTGGGAGCCCATCCGTCGTAAAAGCCGTGAGTCCAGACGCCAATGACGCCGCGCTTGGTCATCTCTTCAATTTCGTGATAGGCCATCTCCTGCCATTCGCTGATGACGATGGGATCGAGCCAGGCATTGTACGGACCGGTACCGGTCATGATGTAAAGATAGGGGACGGATTCGTGGAGATCGTGCATGACGGTGGGATGCCAGTCGAGGTAGGTCTTGAGCATGTTGCGGGAAAGAGCGAGGCTGACGCCGAGGTTGTCGCGATTATTGTCGTGAGAAACGTAGTGGCCCCACCAAATAAGCGGATAGGGCGGCTGGTCGGGATGTTTTTTGTGCTGCATGTAAATGTCAACCATGCGGTCGTGGCCGTCTACTTCGACGATGGGAGTGATGAGCACAATGGCATCGCGGCGGATTTTTTGGATGAAGGGCGTGTCTTCGACGGCAAGACGGTAAGCGAGTTCCATAAGCATTTCCGGAGCGCCGGTTTCCGGGGAGTGGATGCTGCCGTCGGCCCAGTAGATGGGCTTGCCTTCGGCAATGAGCTTTTGCGCTTCGGCATCGCTCAGGCCACGGGGATCGGCGAGGCGGGCGGTGATTTCCTTATAGCGATCGAGTTTCGCGAGATTGGCTTCGTCGGAGACGGCAGCAACGAGCATCTCGCGGCCTTCTTCGGAAGTGCCAATGCTCCAGACTTTGACGCGGGAGCTCTTATTCGCCAACAGGCGGAGATAGGCGTTGATGTCCTTGGTGTAATCGAGAACATCGGGAGCGCCCACGATGTGATGAAGGAAGGCATCGGGAGCGGGAACGCACGAGCTGAGAGGAAGATGGTCGACGAGTTCGGTGCTGAAAAAAGATTCGGTGGTGAATTCTTTGATCTTTTTGGCGTACTCGGCGTGGTCGGAAAGCGTGCAAGGACTGGACTGGGCAGAGCCAGTGGTTGCGAAGAAACAGAGCGATACACAAACTCCGAACAAGCTGCGAATCATATAGCACCTCAGGGCAAAACAATCGTGGAGGATTATATAGGCTATTCGGCACAGGGACGCAACCGGGTGGTCGACGATGCGAGGGCAATTGGCCTATGATTGGCCGCCGGCGGTTCAGGGAATCGAGGAGAGAGAAGAATGGAAGAACAACTTAGCCTGGATTTTCTGCGCGTGGTGGAAAACGCGGCGATCGCGGCGGCGCGCACGATGGGATTCGGGGACCGGCATCACGCCGATGAAGTGGCCGTGGAAGCGATGCGCAAGACGATGGACTCGGTGGAGATTGACGGAACGATCGTGATTGGCGAGGGGGAGCGGGATGAGGCGCCGATGCTGTATATCGGAGAGAAGGTAGGGTTGGCAACGCACGCGCCGAAAGCGCTGTTTCCGCAAGTGGATATCGCGGTGGATCCGCTGGAAGGAACAAATCTTTGCGCGACGGGCGCGGCGAATGCCATTGCGGTGCTGGCGGCGAGCGAGCGCGGAGGATTGCTGCACGCGCCGGACTTGTATATGGAAAAACTGGTAGTGGGGCCGGCGTGCAAGGGCGCGGTGGACCTCGATGCGCCGGTGGCCGACAACTTGAAGGCGATTGCGAAGCGGCTGGACCGCGACGTGGATGATCTGGTGGTGATCGTGCTGGACCGGCCGCGTCACGAAAAGCTGATTGAGGAGATACGCACGGCGGGAGCGCGCATCCGGTTGATTGGCGATGGAGATCTGTCGGCGGGAATTTCCGCGGCGGTGGTGGGTACAAGCGTGCATGCGGTGATGGGCACGGGCGGAGCGCCGGAAGGCGTGTTGACGGCGGCGGCGCTGCGCTGCTTGAATGGACAAATCCTGGCGCGGCTGGTGGTCAGCAAGCCGGAACACGCGGAACGACTGGCAAAAATGGGCGTGACGGACTTAAAGCGCATTTACGATACGGAGGACCTGGCACCGGGGAAGAAAATGATTTTCGCGTGCACGGGCGTGACGGACGGCAACTTGCTGAAAGGCGTGCGGTTTTTTGGAGAAGGCGTGCGCACCAGCTCAATGATCTTGACGCTGGATGAGCGGCAAGTGCGCTTCATCGATTCAGTACACTTGGAGAAGCGGCCGGATATTAGAGTGCGTTTTAATTGAGGAGGCTTGCAGTATTAAGTTCTGAGTCAGGGAAAGAGACATTCTGGCGGCGATTGCTCGCTCTGAGCTAGCCGTGAATGCCGGTCTTACCGGTTTGCCACGGATACGCCCAGCTGAGAGTTCAAATAAAACAAGTTCAATGCTGCTGATTCGCAATCGCCAGGAAAACGCGATCGTCGACCGCAACCGAGCGGGTGAAGAGCGTGGCTGTGCTGGCGCCCGCGATGGCCACGTGGCGGGCGTTGCCGGTCAAAGCTGGACCCACGGGCGGTGAAGCGGCGCCCGTACCATCGCCTGGCTGAAGCGAAATCCGGGTCGTCTTAGGCGTGCAGTTCGTGGCGCCCAGGCAAGTGTCGCGGATAAACACCTGGCGGAAGCCGCTGTTGCTGCTGCTCCCGGCGGCCTTCGGCTGCGCGGAAACTCCGGTTGAAGAACGACTGGGCGTGATGGCCAGAAACGCGACGAAACGTCCCGAAGAGCTGACGGACGGAAGAATGCTTTCCGCGCCGACCAAGGCTCCGTTGGGATCGGTGGAGATCAAATGCGTCGCCGACTTACAGGAATCGCGCGCGCCCGCGCAAGTATCAAGCAAATAGACTTGGCGACCCGGGGGCGCATTCTCGACGAGATTGGTGGCGGCCGAACTGAAGGCGATGTAGCGTCCATCGGAACTCATCGAGGGCGCGTGGCTGTCTTCATTCGCCGGAGTGCCGTCAGCAGCCACGGAGAGCATCGTGGTGCGCGGCTGGCATCCTGAGGAAACGCCTTCGCAAGTATCGCGAAGAAAAATCTGCGCGTGGTCTTCCTGGACGGCGGTGTAGGCAACGTAGCGTCCGTCGAGACTGACTGAAGGAATTTCCTCGGCGACAGTGGCCGACGCTTGAGGGTTTGCCTGGCCCTTCGCGGCTAACGGACATGGGGCAGATTGGATCGTCAGAGAGGTCGCAGCTGAAGTTCCGCCCCCGGAGCCGCTGCTGCCGGGAACATTGGACAGAGGCAACGAAGGCGGATTGAAAACGGTGACAGAGGCGGAGCCGGCTGCGCTGATGTCGGCCTGCGGAATCGTGACCGTGATCTGCGTCGCGGAGATGGTGGCGGCGGGAGCAGTGAATTGAAAATGAGACCCGTTGAGAGTCCAATTCAAGCTAGATACCTGGGAACTGCCGGCGGCGCCGGTAAGGAAATTCGCGCCGGTGACCGTCAGCGGGAGGTCGGCTCCGGGGGCGGCACAAGTTGGAGAAACGGAAGAGACGGTAGGAGAGGGATTGGAAGGATTGTTGATGATGAAGGTGATGGTATTGGAGAGTCCGTTGTTCCCTGCGCCGGATGCAGGATTTATGGTGAGCACGGTCGCAGTGCCGGGCTTGGTGAGCATCGCCGCCGGGACGACCGCAGTGACGACGTTCCCGAGAGCTGCTCCGGTGCTGTCCACGGGGACCGTTGTGACCAGTGGTTTGCCATTCCATTGGACTACAGTTTTTAGCACGAAGCCAAAGCCATTCAGCGTCAATGTCAGATCTGCGCAGGTTGCGCCTTGTGCTGAGGTGCAAGCGGGGATTTGCGAGGGCGACAGAAAGGTCAGCGCAGCACCCGTATTGTTCTGAAAGGTGTTGCCGTAGTCGTTGCAACCCGTGACGCCGACAAATGCAACCAGTGCGACAGCCATGGCTGTCCAAGACCGCTTCATTGAGACTCCTTCATTTTTTCCGGTGACCCCAGCCATGCCGGGGCCAACTTGCCTGCGCAACCGGGAAGAGCCCGGGGCGCCAGCGTGCTTTGGGGTTGAGATGCCAAATTTGTGCTGCGCGTTTGCCGCGACAATGCTGGGTTCGGGGGATTGCCGCCCAGCCCTTACTCCACCCCTGCGTGCGACCGCACTTTGCCTCGAATCCTACGGCTCGGGCAACCCTACATCATTACCATCTGGAAGGGGAGAAGGTCAATGCGCATTCAGGACGAAAGGGAGGGCAGGCAAGTCTCTCAGGGCAAGCCCAGTGCAGCGATGGAGGCGCGGACCAGATTTTGGAGATGGGATTGACAGTCCGAATCCTGAATCGGCAAGGCAGCCGCAACTCGATAACTGGCCAAGGCTTGCTGCTTTCGGCCGAGCTTGGCGTAGAGGTCGCCGCGCGCCAGTTGAAAGAGCGGATTTGCCGGGTACTTTTCCACGAGCGGGACGAGGACGCCGAGCGCCTGTTCGTATTGCTGATCGTAGCGATGCAGATTCAGGGCGAGATAAAAGCGCGCGACCTGGGAGGTGACCACGCCTTGCGCCATGGCGTGTTCGAGCTGGCGAACGCCGGCTTGCTTCGAGCCGCCGGGGATGCCCATGAAAAAACGAAGCATGCGGGCGACGGCACTGAGAGTGTCGACGTAATAGTTGTAAAGGCCCAGTCCCATATCGGCATCGGCGAGATCGGGATCCAAAGATTTGGCGCGCAGAAGATGTTCTCGGGCGCGCACGCCGGAGCGGGCGGCGTTGCGATACTCGCCGCGCAGCGCATAAAGCCGCGCCAAGGAAGCTTCTGCCATGCCGGCATAGAATTGCATTTCCGCGGAGTCGCTCTGCTTGATCTGCGCTTCTGCCAACAATAAGACCCTCGCAGACAACTCAATGTAGTGTTGATCGGATTCCACCTTGGGGCGGCGGCGGACATCGCTCATTCCGTACTTGAAGTCGGCGGAAGTACACCAGGTGCGCCACCACAATGCTTCCGCTTCCAGCAAGTAGCCCAGCGGGTGGGTGGGCCGTTCCTGCTGTATGCGCTTGGCGGTCTCGATGGCGCCACCGAGGTCAAAGGAATAAATTTTGTCGAGGATGGCGGGAGTCTCGAGCGGCAAAGTGAGTTGGGAGGCGCGAGCGGGCAAAGACAAAGCCGCAAGCAGGAGGAGGCCAGCCAGTCCAGCACGGCAAACAATTCGCAAGGCGATGATCGTCATCTTCCAAGATCTTCCAAGAAAACATTGAACAGGTGCAGGTACTGCGCGGGACGAGTTTAAGCTGTTCGAGAAAAGTGTGAAATGGTTTTTGCTGGAAGAATCAGGGTTAGGTGGTGCGCGGAGCATTTGTTATTCTCGGCGGACCTGTGAAAACGAACACCAATGCGGCAAACCCGGCGCTGGAGCGCGGTTTAGGCCTGAAAGAGGCCGTGGCGCTGAACATGATCGAGATTGTGGGCATCGGCCCATTTGTGGTCAGTTCGCTGGTAATAAGGGCGATGGGAGGTCCACAGGCGCTGATCGCGTGGCTGGCGGGGGCGTTGCTGGCGACGCTGGATGCCTTTGTGTGGTCGGAACTTGGGGCGGCGATGCCGAAAGCGGGCGGCACGTACGTCTTTTTGCGCGAAGCTTATGGCCCGGAACGCTGGGGCCGTTTGATGTCGTTCTTGTTCGTGTGGCAAACGCTTGTGCAGGCGCCGCTATCGGTGGCCTCGGCATCGATTGGTTTCGCAAAATATGCGGGATATTTGTACCCGTTTACGCCGCTGCAGACGAAGGCGATTTCCGGGGGGCTAGTCGTTTTTATCGTGATTCTGCTGTACCGGAAAATCGCAACGATTGGAAAAATTTCTGTTTTGCTGTGGATTGGCGTAGTAGGAACCATGCTGTGGCTGATTTGGGGCGGGGCGACCCATTTCAACGCGAAAATCGCGTTTGATTTTCCGCCCGGCGCGTTCGACCTTTCGTGGGTGTGGTTCGCGGGGCTGGGGTCGGCGATGGTCAGCACGGTTTACAGCTATTGGGGTTACTACAACATTTGCCATTTGGGCAGCGAGATCAAGGATCCCGAACGGAATATTCCGCGGGGGATTTTTCTTTCGGTGCTGGGGATCGCCGTGCTGTATCTGGCGATGCAGACAAGCCTCTTGGGAGTAGTGCCGTGGCGTGAAGCGCAGAATTCCGATTTCATCGCCAGCTTGTTTGTGGAACGATTGTATGGGCAGGCCGCCGCTCGCTTCGTTACCGGAATGATCTTGTGGATCGCGGTAGCTTCCGCGTTCTCCGTGTTGCTGGGCGCTTCGCGAGTGCCGTATTCGGCGGCGCAGGACGGGAATTTTTTCCCGGTATTCGGCAAGGTTCATCCGACGAAACATTTTCCGCATGTTTCGTTGCTGGTGCTGGCTGGGCTGGCGTTTCTGTTCAGCATCTCGTTGAAACTGAAACAAGCCATCGCCGGGATTCTTGCCATGCGGCTGCTCGTTCAATTCATCGGGCAGGCTGTGGGAGTGATGCTGCTGCGCAAGCGCCGGGGAACGGTGGGGCTGCCTTTCAAAATGTGGCTGTATCCTGTGCCGGCCGTGCTGACGATGATGGGATGGGCCTGGCTGTTCTGGCAAACAGGGGCGACGCGCAAATGGGGGCTGGCGGAGATCGCGCTGGGAGCGCTCGCGTATCTCATTCGCGCGCGGGAAATGCGACAATGGCCTTTCGGGAGTTCCCAGTCGACAGTTAAGAGTTGAGGGTGAGAAGAGATACCCATTTTGTTGCGGAGGCTACGTGAAGCGATTGTTCTATTGGACGGCAGCCGCAGTCTTGATTGGCGGTGGATTGAGCCTGTGCTTGCAGACCTCGGCGGTTGCGCAGTTTCCTCCCGCCCCTGGGACTGGACCTGGACTGGCGGAAACAATTGAGGCCATCGATAGCGCGCGAGTGACTACGCGCATCCTTTACGTTACCGCGCATCCCGACGATGAATCAGGGGCTGTGCTTACTTACTTAGCCCGCGGACTTCATGCGGAAGTGGTGCTGCTCTCTCTGACACGCGGCGAGGGCGGGCAGAACGACCTTGGCCCCGAACAAGCTCCGCAACTGGGATTGATCCGGACGCAGGAGCTGCTCGCGGCCACGCGAGGCTATGGCGTGAAATTGTATTTCACGCGGGCGAAGGACTTTGGCTTTTCGAAAACACCGGAGGAAACGGAGAAAGTCTGGGGCGATCAAGTCCTGGAAGACATGGTCCGCGTGATTCGGGGATTTCGTCCGACGGTGGTGATCAACGGCTGGGGCGGCGTACATGGGGGGCACGGACATCATCAAGCCTCGGGATTGCTCACGCCAAAGGCGGTGCAGCTTGCGGCGGATGCTTCGTTCAAGCTGAGTGGCTCCGCAGTTGAGGAAGAAGACTTGGCGCCATGGGGCGACCGCAAGCCAGTGCTCGTACTGGACCTGGATCGAAGCGACGCCCCCAAGGGCTACCTGCTTCCCGTGGATCAAATTTCACCGCTCTATGGAAAGTCCTGGCGTGAAATAGGGCTCGACGCCTTTGCAAATCATCACTCGCAGGGAATCACGGGATTTCTGAACTCGCCATTTTTGCGCCGCGCCATCGCGCTTCGGCCGGAGGATGGCGGTGAACTCGATCCCGCCCTGCTCGCACAGCCGCTCGGCCCGCTGGATGAAGACTACGAAGCCGGAAGCATGGGAGTTGACCCGCTCATGAGAAGTGTGGATGCGGCGCTAGCGGCGGCACGCGAAGCAGCATTGCGGCTCGATTGGAAGGCGGCAGCCAGTTCGCTGGTTACGGCTGGCAGAAAAATCAATGAAGTGCCATCTCCATCGGCTTCTTCCCAGGCTCCCGCCCCGGTCGTCTCGCTGGCGCGAAGCCTCAAGCGGAAACGCGGAAAAATAGACGCAGCTCTTGCGCTCGTCGCAGGACTGCGTCTGGAGGCACTTGCCGATCGCAGCGAACTCGTCGCCGGTGAATCCTTCGCGGTGCGAGTCGATTCTCATCGCCGCCCGGAAATTGCGGGGGATTTCAAGAAGCCCACGCTTTCGCTACCCACCGAATGGAACGTCACCAAGGAAGAGACGGAAACCAATGGATCGTTTCGCTTTGACGTTATTGCCGGACAGAATCCGCAACGCAAACTGAGCCCCGCAGTTTCAATCCTCCCGGAACCTCCGCCACTCGTGACCGTCAGGCAGGAAGTGGTGATCGATGGCTACACGCTGGCGGTCCATTCGCCGGTCTTGCAGCTTCGAGCGACTTCCACGCGGGCCGACCGCATGCCGCTGCAAATCGTTCCGGCTTACACTCTGGCAGTTGAGCCGAAACAAGCCATCGAGATTACGACCAAGCAGAGCAAGCCCTTCGATGTATTGCTCCGCGTGCATTCCTATGCGACGCAAGCGGGCGAGGTTCACGCGGGGCTGACAGTTCCACGGGGATGGAAGACCGGCGCTGCCGTAATCTTGAAATTTGACGGAGCGGGCGATCGCTACGCGCGATTGACGGTGACGCCGCCAGCCAAACTGGGCAAAGGGAACTTCAAGATCGCGGCGTACGCGGAACGCGGAGCAGACCGGGCGAGAGGGGAGAAGGCGGAAAAATTTACTACATCGCTGGAGCCTTTGCCGACGTTGCCGACGCAGCTTTGGAGCGAACCGGCCCAGTGCGCGGTGCACGCTTTTGACGTGGTTGTTCCGGCGAATCTCCGGGTTGGCTACGTGACCGCGGAAAGCGAACCGGTCCCTGAATCGCTGCGGCGTTTGGGGATCCGCGTTGATCTGTTGGACGCCGGGGCCCTGGCCTTTGGCGATTTATCTCAATTCAATGCCATCGTGGTCGGGGTGCGCGCGTACGAACTTCGGCCGGAATTGGCGGGAGCGAATCAGCGGCTGCTGGACTATGTTTCCAAGGGTGGGACGCTCGTCGTGCAATACCAGCGGGAATTTGCCTGGGATAAATTCCAGTACGCGCCGTATCCCGCGCAGATCTCGCCGCCGCTTCCGCCGGCGAAGGAGGGCGCTCCTCAAACGCCGCGGCCTTTGCCGCGCATCACGGACGAGAATTCTCCCGTCGGATTCCTGAAGCCGGATGATGCCCTGCTGAATACCCCGAACAAGATCACGCCGGAGGACTTTAAGGGCTGGGTGCAGGAGCGCGGGCTGTATTTTTGGACGCAGTTCGATCCGAAATATACGGCGCTGCTGTCCATGAATGATCCTGGCGAGCCTGCCCTGAACGGCGGTCTCGTGTACGTGCATTCCGGTAAAGGCATTTACATTTATACCGGCCTCGCTTTTTTCCGGCAGTTGCCGGAAGGAGTGCCTGGGGCTTACCGGTTGTTTGTCAATTTGCTCAGCGCATCGGCGCGGAATCGCACGGCGCGGCCGGCGGGGAAAAAACCTCACGCCTGAAAGCCTGAGCTGCAACTGCAGCAGAGTGGTAAACCAACTGGGCACATCGCTACCGGGTGCAAATCAGCGTGGTATTCTCTTCAACCGAGGGGTAAAACGCGAATGAGCGATCATCATGGAATTTGCATTGCCAGGAGAATCACTCGCAACATTCTTCTATTGCTGGCGGTACCCGCGCTGGTATTGACCTGCGTTTCTCCCGCCGCGGCACAGAAAAAGAAAAAGTCCGACCCTCCTCCGTCCACAGATAGTTCCAAGATGCTGGTTTCCCTGAGCGACGAACAGCAGATCGATTACACGCTTTCGGAAATGCTGGGAGCCTGGCAGCTCGGAGACGTTGAAAAGCTACACGGAGACTATGCGGACGATGTGGCCATCGTGAACGGCTCGTGGGCGCCGCCGATTCTCGGCTGGACCAATTATCGGGCGGTTTACGAACAGCAGCGCGCGCGCATGCAGCAGGTGCGCATGGATCGCACGAATACGTACATCAAAGTGAGCGGAACGGTGGGTTGGGCTTGCTATCAATGGGACTTCCAAGCAGTTGTGGACGGCCAACAGACGGTCTCCCAAGGCCAGACGACGGTGGTGTTACAGAAGCGCAACAATAAATGGGTGATCGTGCTCAATCACACAGCGCTCGCACAGAAGGTGCCATCGGCAGCTCCTGCCACCGCGCCAGCACCGCAACAACCCGCGAAGCCGAGCGCCCGATGAAACTTACCGGCCAGGCGGCGATGGCAATGGGGAGTTAGAAGAGACCTTTGAGGCCTGGCCTGAGCAGCATCCCGGCAATTACCAGAAGCAAGACTCCAGCAACGATGCCGGTTCCCATCAAGGGCCGCGAGAGCTTGTTGATTTTCACCACAAGTTCTCGTTGCTCTCTGGCCATGTGTTCTTCCGCCGCATCAAGGAAGATCTGATCGTCCTCGTGGCTGGTCAGAACACTCCGCCAAATGAAGAGAACAATAAAGACAGCTGTGGCAATGCCCCATGCAACAACCATGTAAAGCATTGTCCCTGTTAGCAGCGTTTGTGGTTCCATGGTGACCTCCCATTGGACCGATCCGCGGTGCCGGGCTACGGCAAGGGGTAAGTAGGGGAATCTAGGGCGGAGTATAACACTTTGGATTAAAAATTCTAGTGCTGTGAATAAGCGCGACCGATAGTTCGAGTGGGCTTGCTAATGCCGGGGGAGCCAGGCTCGGGTAACCTGGGATATGGCGGCAAGACTAACAAACTAAAGCGGATCGTTGTTACGCTGCGCCCCCTATGCGCGGCGGATTTGGCGAAGTAATGGTCATCGCATTGCCGCACTTTCTGCCGCGGCGGCGCTCGCAGGCAGTCAGGCTCTGCATCCGTTGACAAAGCAGGAAGCGCCGGGCAAAATGAAAATGCTTGCTCTTAAGTGTGACCCTGACGGTACTGGTGTCAGCATGGCAAGCATCACCGCAAAACGGTGAGCCCTCATTTGTGCCCGAATGGCGGAATTGGCAGACGCGCTGCGTTCAGGTCGCAGTTCTCGCAAGGGAGTGGAGGTTCGAGTCCTCTTTCGGGCACCAATCTCTCTGAACATCGCTCCGTGACGGATTGACGGCTTGTGCCGCAATCCGTTAGGGTGTGGCTTCGGATCGCTCCAGACCACAACGGAGGTGTCCCCATGATTTTCTATCTCTTGGCGTTTTCGTTTCCCGAGTGGAGACCGCATTTCTCGTTCCTTGATACGCCACACGCCAACGAAATGATGGCGATGCGCTGGCTGCATCTGGTCTTTGGAATCATCTGGATCGGGTTGCTTTATTTTTTCAATCTGGTGCTGACGCCGGCGATGAAAAAGTGCGACCCCCAGTTGCGTATCAAAATCTATCCGGAGCTGATGCCCGGCGCGATGGGATGGTTTCGCTCGTCGGCGTTCGTGACTGCGCTCGTTGGCTTGCGCTACTTCACGATTCATCTGGCTGCGGATGCGAAACTTGCGGGCGATCGTTCGCTGATTGGCAGGTGGTTCGGGTGGTGGCTGCTGGTGTGGGTCGCCGCGTATGTTTTCATTTACGCGTTGCAGCTTCCCGCGAAAGGATTCCTCAATATTGTGTGGGTGCGCGTCATCGGAGTTTCCTTCGTGGTGATTGCGGCATCCTGGCTGGTTCTTGCGCTGAACGGCGGCCCCAACGTTTCGAATGCGCACCTCGCCATCAGCGTTGGCGGCGGGCTAGGTCTGGTGATGCTCCTGAATACCTGGGGAGTGATCTGGCGCATACAAAAGCGCCTGATTGCCTGGACGCGCGCCGCCGCGGCACAGGGCACGCCCATGCCGCCGGAGGCAGAGCGCTTGATGCGCTGGAACTATCTCACCGCGCGCACTTCGTTTTGGCTGTCTTTCCCTATGCTTTTCTTCATGGGCGCCGCCAGCCATTACCCATTCTTGAGCACCGTCGCTCGATAACGGATGCAGGATGCTCTCATGTCGGACGAAAAAAATTACAACGTCCTGACGGCTGCGAATGGCGCGCCCATCAAGGCTTGGACCAAAGGCGTCCAACTCGAGGATCAGGCGCGCCAACAGCTTCTGAACGTCGCACAACTTCCTTTTATTTATAAGTGGGTTGCAGCCATGCCCGATGTCCATTGGGGAATCGGCGCCACGGTTGGCAGCGTGATTCCAACAAAAGGTGCAATCATTCCTGCCGCTGTAGGTGTGGACATTGGCTGCGGGATGATGGCGGTGCAGACGGATCTGAACGCGCGTGATCTTCCGGACAATCTGAGAGGCATTCGCAGCGCCATTGAAAAGACGGTTCCGCATGGGCGCACGAATCACGGTGGGCGCGGCGACGTGGGCGCATGGGGGAAAATCCCGGCGCGCAACAATGAAGTTTGGCAGACCCTCAAGCCTCGTTATGACGCCATTCTCGAAAAGCATCCGAAGCTGGACCGCGGCAATCATTCGAATCACCTCGGAACGCTGGGCACCGGCAATCACTTCATCGAAGTTTGTCTCGATGAGGCGGAAAACGTCTGGTTCATGCTGCATAGCGGTTCGCGAGGAGTGGGCAATCGCATGGGCAGCTATTTCATCGAGGTCGCGCGCCAAGACATGCAGAAATTTTTCATCAACCTGCCGGACAAGGACTTGGCGTATTTCTCGGAAGGCACCGAGCACTTCGACGACTACTTCGAAGCCGTCGAATGGGCGCAAGACTTTGCCCGCTGGAACCGCCACCTGATGATGGAACAAATTGTCAACGCAGTGCGCAACACCGGCGAAGTGCGCCCGTTCGTTGCCGAATTGAAGGCGATCAACTGCCACCACAATTATGTGGCGCGCGAACGCCACTACGGCCAAAACATCCTGGTCACGCGCAAGGGCGCAGTCCGCGCCCGCGCAGGCGACATGGGCATCATTCCCGGCAGCATGGGAGCGCGCTCCTATA
>Ga0137418_10003000_pt1 | contig 15493 bp, 12 predicted proteins | sample CZODoug3_1_2_16f_FD_122242 | JGI IMG/M metagenome (GOLD analysis project Ga0137418, IMG submission 122242) | Vadose zone soil fungal communities from Angelo Coast Range Reserve, California, USA - CZODoug3_1_2_16fungal (Hybrid Assembly) | ecosystem: Environmental > Terrestrial > Soil > Vadose... | reverse complement strand
AGCCAGAATGTCATTATTTACTCGCCCGATACGGCCACTCATATACTGCGCATCAATGCAGACGGCAGTGGGACTTCGGAAGTCCTCACTTTCACCGACAAGGACGAGCAGACGCAGCGCTGGCCCGAATTTCTTCCCGACGGAGACCACTTTTTGTACTGGGCGGGGAATTTTTCCAACTCCAAGGACGACCGCTTCAGCGGCATCTACATGAGTTCGCTCAGCGGCAAGGACAAAGACAAGAAGTTAATTGTGCTCTGTCGTTCCAGTTTTGGCTACGATGCGCAGCACCTGTATTACGCGGATGCGCAGCGGCAGTTGGTCAGCTTGCCGCTGGATGTCTCAAAGGGTACGGTATCGGGCAGTCCCGCTGCGGTCGCGAATGTGGTTGGCGTTCAGCCCTCAACTTTCTGGGCGGCTCTCGCTGTATCAGAAAATGGAACGTTGATTTACAACACGGGAGTAGGTGCGGTGCTTTCGGTTCTGACCTGGATGGACCGGTCGGGCAAAGAACTGGGGAAAGTCGGTGAGCCGGGCGTGATTGCCAATCCCACGCTCTCGCCGGACGGCAGCCGCGTGGTCGTGGATGTTGCCGACCTCAAGGCCAATAACGTCGATCTATGGTTGGAGAGCACTACCGGTGGAGGCAATGCACGGTTCACTTTCGATCCTGCGGAAGAGGTGAGCGGGCTTTGGTCGCGTGACGGAACCATGATTGCATATCGGATCGCCAACGAGGATGGCGCCGCCGTGGTTGCCAAACGCGCCAGCGGCATGGAGCGTGAAGAGACTCTCGTGCAGAGCAATCCCATTAATGACTATGTTCTGAACTCCTGGTCGCCGGATGGCCAGCAGATTCTGTGCACGCTGCAGGAGCCATCCCACTATTCCCTGGTGCTGGTGCCGGCGGCGGGAGGGCCCAACGTTCCGTTCCTGGCTGCCAAGAATAACCAAACCGATGGCCAGATCTCTTCCGATGGCAAGTGGGTGGCGTATGCGTCCGACGAATCGGGCAACTGGGAAGTTTATGTGACCTCGTTTCCCGGCGGGGCAGGGAAGTGGCAGGTTTCTCGCGGTGGCGGGATTGAGCCGCGCTGGCGGGCGGATGGCAAGGAAATTTTCTACCTGGCTCCGAGCGGGATGCTGATGGCCGTGCCCGTGAGCAATGAAAACGGCTTCTCGACGGGAACGCCGGCGCCATTGTTCCAAATTCACGGCAGAGCGCCCATCTCAAGCACCGACGTTTTTACCTACGACGTGACCAAGGACGGCAAACGATTTCTGGTGAACCGGTATGTGAGCCCCGATCATGTGCCGCCGCTGACGATCTTGCTGCATGCCGGGGAGGGCAGTGCGGCGCCCTAGCAGATCAGTGAGAGATCATCGAGTTCAAGGCGTGAAGTTCAGGGCTTCGAAGTTCAAGGTGTGGAGTTAAGGCGTGGAAGTTCAAGGTGTGAAGGCCTATGCTGCTCGGCTGTGGTAGACGGAATGCAGGTCGACGCCGTGGGCGGGGTTCTTAGGTTCCATCAGAGCGCATTCCAAACGCCGCCGCCCGATTCGTGCGGTCCACGTTGCCGCTGGTGTGGCGCGTCGCTGCTGTGGCCTGTCGCTGCTGTGGCCTCGCCCAAACCCGCGAAACCTTGTAACCTTGAAGGTCGCAAACCGAGAAATCCGAGCCGAGTCCCTATGAAAGCCCTGCACCTGAACGGAAAAACCCTCACCTTGGAAGAAGTTCGCGAAGTTGCGGTCGAGCAACGGCCCGTGCTGCTCGACCCCGATGCTCGCGCGGCCGTGATCCGTGCCCGTGCCGTGGTTGATGCGCTCGTCGAAAAAGACGAAATTGCTTATGCCATTACCACGGGTGTTGGCAAGCTGAGCGATGTGCACATCAAGGGCGACCAGATTCGCGAATTGCAGATCAATCTCGTGCGGTCGCACTGCGTGGGAGTTGGCGAGCCGCTTTCCGTTTCAGAAACGCGGGCGATGATGGTGTTGCGCGCGAATTCGTTGGCGAAAGGATTCTCCGGAATTCGACCGGTTACGCTGGACACGCTGTGTGAGATGCTGAATCGCGGGGTTACGCCGGTGGTGCCTTCGCAGGGGAGCGTGGGGGCCAGCGGCGATCTTGCGCCGCTCTCGCACATTGCCCTGGCGCTGGTGGGCGAAGGCGACTGTTGGGGAGAGAAAGGCTGGGGCCGGGTGGTCTCGGCGGAGGCTTTGAAGAAGACAGGGATTCAGCCCGTTGTCCTCGAGGCCAAGGAAGCGGTTTCCCTCATCAATGGCACCCAGGCCATGCTGGCGTGCGGTACGTTGGCGCTGCTCGCTGCGGAAATTCTGGTGGACTCGGCTGACGCGATTGCCTCGCTCTCGCTGGACGCGCTCAAGGGTACTGATGCGGCGTTTGATGAGCGTATTCACCGCGCGCGTCCACATGCCGGGCAAGTTCAAACTGCCGCCAATTTGCGGAGGCTGCTGGAGGGCAGTGCTATTCGCGAATCCCATCGCGAGTGCGGCAAGGTGCAGGATGCCTACTCCCTGCGCTGCATTCCTCAGGTGCACGGTGCGGTAAGGGATGCGCTGGCGTATTGCCGTTCTGTGTTCGAAATTGAAGCAAACTCGGCAGTGGACAATCCACTGGTATTCCCCAAGAACTCCAGGCACGCGGACGGAGAAGGCGATGTGATCTCTGGCGGCAACTTCCACGGCGAACCGATCGCATTCGCGCTGGATTTCCTGGCCATTGCGCTGAGTGCGCTCGCGGGAATTTCCGAGCGCCGCCTCGAACGCATGGTCAATCCGGCTTTGAGCGATGGTCTGCCGCCGTTCCTCGCTCCCGGTGCGGGCCTGCATTCCGGATTCATGATGGCGCAAGTCACCGCCGCTGCGCTGGTGAGCGAGAACAAGGTCTACGCCCATCCCGCGTCTGCGGACTCCATTACCACGTCCGGGAACAAGGAAGATTTCGTCTCCATGGGAATGACCGGCGCCATCAAGCTTAAACGCGTGGTCGAGAACACTCGAAATGTAATAGCAATTGAAGCGATGGCGGCGGCGCAGGCGGTGGATTTCCTGGCGCCTTTGAAGCCCTCAAAACGAGGTCAGGCGGCGGTGGCGGCCATTCGAACCGTGTCTCCGGCGATTGAGAAAGACCGCGTGATGTCGGGTGACTTCGAGCGCATCTCAGCCCTGCTCGCTACCGGAAGATTAGCGGAGTTAGTGCGGTAAAGACCTTAGCTCTTCGCTCGGATCCCTGTGGTACTATTTCCCGTCATTCCCCGCAACCATGCCTCGCGCGGGATACGGAGCACGCATGACCGCAAGCAGTATGAAGGACACGCTCGGAGTCCTCTTGGCCGGCGGGGCCGGCGAACGGCTGTATCCTCTCACCCGTGACCGCGCCAAACCTGCTGTAACCTTCGGTGGCAACTACCGAATTATCGACATTACACTTTCCAATTGTGTAAATTCTGATCTCCGCCGCGTTTACATTTTGACGCAGTACAAGGCGCTTTCGCTCAACCGGCAGATTCGCGAAGGCTGGAACATTGTGGCCCGCGAAATGGGCGAGTTCATCGAGATACTCCCACCGATGAAACGCGTTAGCGACAACTGGTATATGGGCACCGCCGACGCAGTCTACCAGAATATATATTCCATTGGCTCGGAGCAGCCCAAGCACGTGTTAATCCTCTCCGGCGACCACATTTACAAGATGGATTACCGGAAAATGCTGCAGCAGCACGACGAATGCGGAGCCGACATCACGCTGGCCACGCTGCTCATAGCGCCGGAGGACTGCGCCCGGTTCGGTGTCGTCGAGGTCGACGCTGACAGCCGCATCACTGGATTCGACGAAAAACCGAAGGAAACCAAGATTCGCTCGCCCTACAATCCTGCGATGGTCTCGGTTTCGATGGGGATTTATCTGTTCAACACAGATGTTCTAATTCCGGTCTTGTTGAAAGATGCGGAAGACCCTGCGTCCAGTCACGATTTCGGCAAGAACATCCTGCCGAAAATGGTGGATGAGTATCGCGTCTACGCCTACAACTTCGAGGACGAGAACAAGAAAGAAGCCCTCTACTGGCGCGACGTAGGAACGCTGGAAGCTTATTACGAAGCGAACATGGATATGGTCGCCGTGTCGCCGGTGTTCAATCTGTACGACGCCGATTGGCCGATTCGCACGCACCAGCGGCAGTATCCGCCGGCGAAGTTTGTGTTTGCCGAGGAGGGGCGCACGGGCACCGCGCTGGATTCTATTGTTTCGGCGGGCTGCATCGTGTCCGGCGGCATGGTGAAAGGCTGCATTCTTTCGCCCAATGTGCGCGTGAACTCATACTCCGATGTTGAGGACAGCATCTTGTTTCACGACGTGAATGTTGGCCGCCACTGCAAGATCCGGAAAGCGATTATCGACCGCGATGTACACATCCCCGAGGGTACAACCATCGGATACGACAGCGCTGCCGACAAATCGCGGTATTTTGTCACCGAGTCCGGGATCACGGTCGTCACACGCGACTACTCGCTCTTCGAGAATCCGGTGACGGTAGACTACTTCACGCCCGAGTAACCTTTTGCTCCAAGAGGCGACTTGCTCCAAGAGGCGACGCATGATCTCCAGCGGTCGGGCTGTTGAAGGCGCTCCGAGTTGGGGTTCCTCACTACTGTCATCCAAGGCGACTGCAATCCAAGGCGTTGCGCCTGTTGTCCCGTCGGCGTAATTGGGGATCTGATTGGACGCGGTGGTTCCATCCTGGGTTCACGGTTGATCTTTTCACCGGCCCTCTCGCCGGCCTTCTCTGGATGTACGTTCTTCCGCCAAGGGGTGCGGCTCTCTGGAAAGTCTGCTTCCCGGGTATCGTTCCGAGCACGGTTCATCCGCTACCCCACTTCGCGCCGAAAGACTTGGCATGAGATGCGGAACCTGGTTACGCATACCGCTCCCTCATGAATTCCTTCACGGCTTGGTAAGCCCGCCCCAATATCTCCTCATTCGGCAGAAACACAATCCGGAAGTGCTTCGTCCCAGCCTTCTGTCCAAACCCGCTGCCGTGAACCGTGAGGACGTGTTTCTGCAACAGCAGTTCCTTGCAGAAAACGTCGTCGCCTTCCGGAATGTCGATACGGGGAAAGGCGTAGAACGCGCCACGCGGCGCCACGCAACTCACGCGCGGACTGGAATGGCACCACTGCGCCGTCAGGTCGCGCCGCGAGCGCATGCGGGCGCGCACGTCGATCAGGTGGTCCTGCGGGCCTTCGAGCGCGGCTTGGATGGCGTACTGCATAGGCTGATTCGCCGAAAGCCGCGAGCGCAGGAGCTTGTGGATGCCATCGATATAGGGCTGCAGCGTGGCCGCTTCGCCGCTGACGATGCCCCATCCGATGCGCCATCCCGGCGCCAAATAATTCTTTGACAGGCCACCAAACGTCACGCAGGGAACATCCGGGGCCAGGCTTGCAAATGCGACGTGCTCTTCGCCATCGTCTAAGATCAGCTTGTCGTAAATCTCATCGGCAAAGACGACCAGGTTGTGCTCCCGAGCGAGTTCCGCAATCTCTTCCAACTTTCGCTGCGAATAGAGAGCCCCGGTTGGATTGTTGGGGTTGATGAGCACGAGCCCGCGTGTCCGCGGCGTGATCTTCTTCCGGATGTCGTCGATGTCCGGCTGCCAGGCGTCGTCTTCGCTCAGGTCGTAAAGGTTGAGCGGAATCTCGAGTTTGGCTAAGACCGCCGAATAGAGGGGATAGTCGGGACACGGAGTGAGTACGTTCTCGCCCGGATTCAGCAGAGCGGTCAGGCAAAGGTCCACGGTCTCGCTGACGCCTTGCGTGACGAACACACTTTGTACGTTCGCAATCTTCTTGCGAGCGGCCTCGTGGCGAATGGCCACCAGAGCCTCTTCGATTCCAAGCGACGCGGCATACCCGTTCTTGCCGTCCCGCATCGCCTTGTGCACGGCCTCGATCATGTGCGCAGGCGTAGAGAAATCGAAGCTCAGCGGATCACCAATGTTGAGAGGAAGAATCTTGTGGCCGTCCCGCACCAGCTGATCGGCGAGGACTGCCATATCTCGAATGGCGTAGCGGACGTTTTCGAGGCGCTGGGCGGCCGTAATGTCGCGGGTGTGGGTCGTGGGCATCATCAACTCCGTGCACCCATTGTACGGGAGGCCCTGCCCATGGAAGCCCGTTCGACGGACGTCAGAGTTCCGCGATCAGTTCCTCGATCTTTCGCTCGGGCAGGAAGTACATGGCTGGAATCAGGAGAAAAATAATGAAAGACAGTGAGATGTGAACGAACGCCAGCGGCACGGACGAGGCATAGAGCAGACTCGACCACATGCTCTTGCGCAGCGCGCGACGGTTTTGTTCCTGGGTTCCAGCGTGGCCATGATGATCCGCGGTTACGGCCAAGCGCAGGAGCGTAAAGCCCGCCGCGCTGAACGTTAGCACCAGGCCATACCCGGCTACTGCCAGGGGCGCGCCGTGCGTCTGTCCCAAATACGCCGTCACGAAGGGAATCAACGACATCCAGAACAGCAGATTATTGTTCGCCCAGAGGAGTTTGGCGCTGGCGTGCTTGGCCAAATGCATCATGTGATGATGATTCACCCACATGATGGCAATGATGAGGAAACTCAGGGTATAGCTCAACAACGTTGGAATCACTGCTTTCACGGCGGAGAGCGTGGTGCCGGCGGGAACCTTCAATTCCAGAACCATGACGGTGAGAATAATGGCGATCACGCCGTCGCTGAAGGCTTCAATCCGGTTGGTGCCCATGGTTTGCATATGCGCGAGCGGCAGCACCTGATTGTAAATGGACGCGAACGGTCGCGTGTTTCCGAGGGAACCGGGGAGGCGGCGAAGAAAAATTTGGCAAATTCTTCTTGACAGGATTCTAACGGTAAGCTAACACTTACCGTTAGTGGATGCTTACCTACAAGCCGGATTCGAGGCCCTGGGGGATGCCACCCGCATGGCCATCTTCCAGCAGCTCGCCAGCGGGCCTATGGCGGTGAATGAGCTGGCTGGGATGCTGCCGGTAAGCCGGCCTGCCGTTTCGCAGCACCTGCGCGTGCTGAAGGATGCGGGTCTGGTCAGCGACAGTAGGGCCGGGACGCGGCGCATCTACCAGCTCAACCCGGAAGGAATGCGGCTCTTGCGGCTCCATTTTGACCAAGTCTGGCAGCAGGCGATGCGAGGGTTTCAGGCCGCTGTGGTCCGCGCCTCCGCTGCCGAAAGTTCGGCGGCTCCAGCACCCTCGAAATCTTCGGAAAAAGGAGTGCAACATGGCAGGAACAGCGGAAGAAGCCGTCGTTCATAAAAGCGTGCGCGTCCAGGGATCCGTCGAACGCGCATTTTCCATCTTTGTGGAACAGATGGAAACGTGGTGGCCTGCCGAACATCATATTGGCAAACAGGCGTTTCAATGCATCATCGTTGAACCCCGCGTCGGTGGGCGCTGGTATGAGCGCGACGCCCAGGGCAGCGAATGCAACTGGGGCAGCGTGCTGGCTTGGGAGCCGCCACAACGCGTTACGCTGGGCTGGCATTTGGGGACGGAGTGGAAATTTGATCCTGATCCGGCGAAGGCCAGCGAAGTGGAGATCCGCTTCAGCGCCAAGAGTCCTTCGAGCACCCAGGTGGACCTGGTCCACAGCAAACTTGAACGCCATGGTGGGGGATACGAGCAACTGCTTGTGGCTTTGCGTGGTCCCGAAGCCTGGTCGAGGATTCTGGCCGACTTTGCCCGGGTGGCGGACCGCAACGCAGTTCTCTAACGAAAGGCAGGGGGCCCCGATGAAATCGGTGATCTTTCTTCGCATCGCATCCGTGCTGACGCTCATTCACGCCGTGCTGCATACGATTGGCGGCGTCTTCGGCAAACCCGATCCGGGCGTGCAAGCTGCGACGGTGTTGGTGATGAAAACGAATCAGTTTCTGCTGATGGGTGCGACTCGGAGCTACTGGGATTTTTATCTCGGTATGGGCCTTTGCGTCAGTATCTTCCTGACGGTCGAGGCCCTCGTTTTCTGGCTGCTCGGTTCGCTGGCGAAGACGCACGGTCGGGAGTTGCGCCCGATCCTGGCTACGTTTGCCGTGGGCTATGTGGCATTAGCCGTGAACTCGTATGGGTTCTTCTTTCTTGGGCCGGTGGTGGTGGAGATCATCATCGTGTTGTGTCTTGGGATGGCGATCTTTGCCGCCAAGCCAGGCCCCGCATCGGTTCGTTCGTAACTGCAGCGTCGTGCTCGAAGCTGTCGCAGGGGATCAGGCTGACCACCGGGCCGAAGATTTCCTCCTGCGCGATGCGCATCTTTGGTGCGACATCGCCAAATACGGTTGGTTGGACGAAGTAGCCGTGCTGCAGGTCGCCGCCTTCCATGCGCTTGCCGCCAGCCAGAAGCCTGGCGCCTTCGGCTTTGCCGATGTCGATGTAGCTGAGGTCGCGGTTGAGCTGCTCTTCGTTGATGGCGGGGCCCATTTCGATGCTTTCGTCGAGGCCGTTGCCAACTTTGATTTTCAGGGCGCGCTCGACGAAGCGCTTCACGAATTCTGCGTAGATGTCTTTGTGAAGAATGATGCGGCTGGTGGCGGTGCAGCGCTGACCGGTGGTGCCGAATGCGCCCCAGAGACCGCCCTCGATGGCGAGGTCGAGGTTGGCGTCTTCGAGGACGATCATCGGGTTCTTCCCGCCGAGCTCGAGCGAGCAATGCTTGAAGCTTTTGGCGGCGGTTTGGCCGATCAAGCGGCCGACTTCGCTGGAGCCGGTGAACGAGATTGCCCGGACGTCTTTGTGTTCCACAATCGGCATCCCGGCTTCGGGGCCGTGTCCGGTGACGATGTTGACTACGCCATTCGGCACTCCTGCGTCGGCTAAGGTGCGAACGAAGTTGAGCGTGGAGAGGGGAGTGTCTTCGGCAGGCTTGATGACGCAGGTGTTGCCGCAGACGAGCGCAGGAAAAATCTTCCACGACGGGATGGCCATGGGGAAATTCCACGGCGCGATCATGCCGCACACCCCGACCGGCTGGCGAATGGCCATGGCGAATTTGTTCTTGAGCTCGGACGGGACGGTGGGGCCGAAGAGTCGGCGGCCTTCGCCCGCCATGAAGTAGCCGGTGTCGATGGCCTCCTGCGTGTCGCCGCGGGTTTCCTTGATGACCTTTCCCATCTCGCGAGTCATGTCGCGCGAGTATTCTTCCTTGCGCTCGAGGAGCATTTCCGAAGCCCGAAAAATAATTTCGGCGCGGTGCGGGGCGGGGACGAGGCGCCACCTGGCGTAGGCGCGCTTAGCGGCTTCGACGGCAGCGTCGACATCGGCTTGGCCCGAGCGCTGGAAGATGCCGACGACATCGCGCGTGTCGGCGGGGTTGCGATTCTCGAAAGTCTCGCCCGAGGAGGAGGTGACCCACTCGCCGTCGATGAAGTTCTTATAGACTTTGCTTTGCGTCTGGCCGGTCATGATGGCGGGCGTGGAAACGGTTTCAGTAGCCATGTGGGGGTTCTCCTCGAAACATGCGTCGAATGCTTAATGCTACAACTGGCGCCGGGGGCGGGCAAGAGCGGGTGCCGGACGGGCGGGTGCCGGGTGCTCCTGTCCTTGATGCCATTGCGGCGTATGACCTGGTTGCGCCGGGATATCGCGCGCTGAGCGAGAGGCGCCGCGCGTATCTCGATGCCGTGGATACCGAGATCTTGCGCCGGGTGCCCAGTGGCGCGGCCTCGCTGATGGATGTGGGTGCCGGGGATGGGCGTCGCGCCTTGCGGATTGCCAAGCAAGCGGGGGTTCCGCGAGTTGTGCTGGTAGAGCCGAGCGACGGTATGCGGGGGTTGATTCCGGCGGGCTCTGAAGTCTGGAATGAGCGGATGGAAGCGCTGCCGGATGCAGGGCCGGAATTTGATGTGGTGTTGTGTTTATGGAATGTGCTGGGGCATGTACCCGGCTGGGAGTCGCGGGTAGGGGCGTTGAGAAACCTCGGACGGGTGTGTTCTGCGGGTGGCTTGATTTTTCTGGATGTGCTCAATCGGTACAACCTGGCGGAGTGCGGAGTTGGCGTGGTATTGCGGAGGGTTCTTTCGTCCCACCATGGAGATGTTCCGGTGAAGTGGCGGATCGAGGGAGATGAAGTCAACACGCAAGGATATGTATTTTCGGCGAACGAGATGGACAAGCTGTTTCGGGACGCCGGATTGAGAGTAGTTGCGCGAGAAGTTTTGAATTACCGGACAGGGCGGCGCGAACCGTGGTCGGTTGCGGGGAATTTGTTCTATGTGCTGCGGGCGGATGACCGTTGAGCAACCCAGGGTTGCTTTCCCAAACAGCTGCGCGCCTACCTGGCTGCGCCTTCTGGGGTTTTTGGTACTAAGAACTCATCCAGGTAGCGTCGAATGTTCTCCCGGTGAGCGTCTCGATAGGGCACGTAGTCTTTCGCAATGTCGGCATCCACACGGTCGAACAGAACATACGGTTCGAGCAACCCAGCCTCCTGAATCTTGATGAGTGCCTGCAGCGACGGGTCCAGATCCTTGAGCGTCTTCTTATAGTCTTTCTCTTCCTTCAAGACGTTGATCATCATCTCTAAGCAATCACTCTCCTCTTTCAGAGTGCGCCGATAGGTGGGCTCGTTTGGAAACTCTTTCTTAAACTTGTCTCCGTGCCACAGGGACCGGTTGCCTCCATAAACGATCCACGCCGGGGTCGCGGGATCCCCTTTCCCCAGCAGCGAAGCCGCGGAAATGTTCATCGTGATGTTAGTTCCGCCGCCCTCCTTGGGAGTAACCGTCGCCCCGTCCTTGAGCTGGACAGTATGCAGCGCCAGCTTGTGGTGCTGTAGCCAATTGGACAGCCCGACGGAGGAATTGCGGTTGTAAGGATCCGCGACCACGGCCTCCATGTATTTTGCGCGGGCTTCGTCGTCCCTTCCGAGAGCCGCAAGAGAATCGCCCCAGTAGCGGTAAGCCGTTTCGCGATTGGGGTCGATTTTGATCGCTTGCGCAAACCATTCCCCGGCGCTGCCAAACACGTGTTGCTTGAAGTAGACGTCGCCGATAAACAGTGCGGCGTCATAGGTCTTCGGGTCGAGAAGGAGGGCACGCTCATAGCCTTCGCGTGCCTTGTCGAAGTCGCCGCGGACAAAGTCGGCCTCGGCGGCCTTCATCGTGTCATCGACTTCGCGCCGATCCGAGAAGTTGGATTCGGACCCATCTTCCGGCAACTCCAAGATCACTTGCAGGATCTGGCTGTTGTCGCCCAGCCTTTTCGCTTCCAGGGCTATGTTGCGGGCGCGCACGCGGGCTTTCTTGCGGAGTTCGGGATCCGGGAAGGTTCTGGCATTCGCCATCACACAAAACGCCCAACTCTCCCTCAGGCCGGCATCCGTGGGATGATCCGCAACCAGTTTTTCAAACAGGGGCATGGCCTCGACAAAGTTGCCTTGCTGATAGAGGTCGATCGCTTGCTGGCGCTCGCGGTCGTCTTTTTGGGGCTTCTCGTCGGGCTTGATCGGCTGGGTGTCAGATGCCTGTGCGAAGGCTGGAGGACGACATATGGACAGAAAGAGGGCTAGGAAAAGCCATAGCACGCGAGTGGTCACGCGACCCATCCTTTGCCTCCGGCTTTGCACGGGCGAAGCTCGGACTCATTCGCTCCGAGAATAGCAGAATGCCGTCTTATCCGTGGAACGGAGCGAGGGACAGGGACACATGATAGGGACACATGGAGGATGGTCCGAACCGCTTAGTCGAACCACTGGCTGCGGTAGGCGATCCACCAGCTTGCGAAAGCGATGGGGATGGTCGAGAGCAGGGCCCACCAGATGGGGAGGGCGAAGTCGGCCACGAGTCCCAGAACCGTCATGGTAATCCAGAAGATCTTTCGCTGCATGGATTGATTCTAGTGCTTGGAGCTCAAGCAATGGTGGTTACGTCGGTGTCAGAAGGCCCAGGAAGGTGGAGCAGACCTCTTCGATTTGGTCTTCGGTTAAGCCAACGAAGAAGGGCAACGCCAGGACGCGAGAGGCTACGGATTCGGTGACGGCGAGGGAGCCGCTTCGGCGATGGCGGTCCTGGAGTAGGGGTTGGTTGTGCAGGGGAGCGAAGTAGCGTCCCGCGCCGATGCCGCGGTCGAGTAGCGATTGCCAGACGCGGTCGCGGTCCTGGCGAGTAGAGTTTTCGGCAAGTTGGACTGCGTAAGCGAACCAGCTAATGCGGCCAAAGGGGCATGCGGACAGCGGTGGGCGGATGGCTGGATGGTGGCGGAGGCGGGCTTCGTACGATGCGGCTAGTTTCTGGCGCTGTTCGAGCCGCCCATCCAAACGTGAGAGTTGTGCAGTGCCGAGCGCGCAGTTGATGTCCGAGATGCGGTAGCTGTAGCCGATTTCGGTGTGTTGTCCGGCCCAGTCGAGGGAGTCATCCTTGCCTTGGCTGCGGAGGAGTTTCGCGCGGTGGGCGACGGCCGGGTCGGCGGTTACGAGAATGCCTCCTTCGCCTGTGGTGATTTGCTTGTTGGGATAGAAGGCAAACAAGGCGGCGTCGCCGAAGCTGCCGACTTTTTTCCCGCGCACCTCGGCTCCGAGAGCCTCGCAGGCGTCTTCGATCAACCTAAGCTTGTGGCCGCGGGTAATTTCGCGGATGACGTCGATTTCGGCGGGATAGCCGAAGGTGTGGACGACCAGGACGGCGCGAGTGCGCGGCCCGATTGCCGCTTGAATTGCGGCTGGGGTAGGGTTGAGCGTGCGCTGGTCGATATCGACGAAGACTGGAGCGATGCGTTCTTGTAAGAGAACATTGGCAATCGCGGCGAAGGCGAAGGAGGGGACGATGACCTCGTCCCCTTCGTGGAGGTCGAGACAGCGCAGGGCGAGGTGGAGAGCTGAAGTGCCGGAGTTCACGGCGACCGCGAAAGGGGAGCCGAGATAGGCGGCGATGGCTTGCTCAAATTCCGCTAGCCCGGGGCCCATCGCTAGGTTTGGAGTGCGGAGAACCCGGATGACGGCTTCGACGTCAGAGTCGAGGATTGCGGGCTTCGCCAAGGGGATTCTCACGCGTGGGAGTGTTCCATGGAACTGCGTTTGAAGAGCAGTTTCTCTCCCAGAGGGACGGTGGCAAGCAGTGCCACGATTTTGCCAGAGGCGCGGCCGTCGCCGTAGGGGTTCTCGAGATGCTGGACGGACTTGCGGAACTTGGGGGATAGGGCTTGGGCAATCGCGGCGCGAATTGCGCTCGCCGAGGCGGGGACATCGAGGACATTGGCGGCGTGGTCGCGGCCTTTTTGCCGGATGCCGATGTTGACGACTGGCAGCCCGACAGAGGCGGCTTCGATGATTCCACTGCTGGAATTACCGACGAGCGCGGCGGAATGGCGGAGCAGACTTAAATAGGAACGATGATCGAGATTGACGAAGAGCCGGCTGCCGGGATGTTGGGCCAGAAATGTTTCTGTGCGGGCTATGAGCGTGCGACTGCCGGCATCGGCGTTGGGATAGACGAAGACGAAATCGGCGTCGATTCCGGAGAGCGCCGTGAATAGAGCGGAGGATTCGCGCGTGGTGTCGCGGAGCATGGTTACAGGATGCTGGACGACCACGATGGTCTTGGCAGTGACGGGATGTTTCAGCTGGCGCACGACCTGGGCGCGGTTGAGCAGGCGATTGCGCCGAAGTTGGTCGAGCGAGGGGCTGCCGGTGAAATGGACCCGCCACGGTTCTTCGTTCATGTGGATGATGCGTTCGCGCGCGTTTCGCGTGCAGGCGAAGTGGAGGTGAGCCATCTTCGTAATGGCGTTGCGAACGGCGTCGTCGATGGCGCCTGCGCTGATTTCTCCGCCTTCGATGTGGGCGATGGGGATGCGGAGAGCGAGCGCAACCGCGGCGGGGGCCAGCATTTCGTAGCGATCGGCGGTCAGGAGAATGATGTCGGGCCGCATTTCTCCGAGAGCGTCCGCGAGACCGAGGGTCGCGACGCCGATGGTTTTCGCCATGCCGACGTCGGTGTCGGAACTGAGCAGGCACTCGACCGCGACCTGAGGAGCCAGGTCTTTGCGGTGGAGTTCCTGGCCGCTGTGCCCGAACTCCGGGGAGAGATGTGCGCCCATGCTGACGATGCGCACATCGACCTGAGGATGCGCCGCCAGGTCTTTCAAAATCCAGTGCAGGTGACCGGCGTCGGCGCGGGAGGTGGTGACGACGGCTATTTTGCGCGGTTTCATGCTTCTCTATAACAACAATACTTTGGGCCGGGCGAAATTGACATCCCGGGAAGCGCCGTTTAGGCTGAGGCCTCTAACCTGAGGAGGTACTTTATGAAATCTAAACTCGCGGTCCTTGCTCTTGCGTTGGCCACCCTGCTCACCTACGGCGGGTGTTCGAAACAGCAGGATGCGGCCAAAGATGCCGCGCAGAATGCGGCGGATGCGGCGCAGCAGGCCGGTGATAACGCCAAGGACGCGGCTGGGAAAGCCGTGACGTCGACCAAGAATGCAGCTTCCAGGGCAGGCGAAGCCATGAAGGAAACCGTCGCGCCGACCGTGATTCCGGCGGGCACGACCTTGACGGTTCGGTTGGGTGAGACGATCAGCGCCAAGACCGCCACGCCAGGGCAGTCGTTTACAGGCACGCTGGCACGAGCGGTTAGCGTAGATGGCAGGGAAGTGATTGCTTCAGGTTCGAACGCGAGCGGGGAAGTTACCCAGGCGCAGTCGGCAGGGAAGTTCAAAGGTGCGGGTGTGCTGGCTGTGCGGCTTACGTCCGTGGAGGTCCAGGGCAGGACCTACAATATTTCTACTTCCACCGTGGCGCAGGCGGTGAAGGGTAAAGGTAAGCGCAGTCTTGTTGTAGGCGGTGGAGGCGCAGCCCTGGGTGCGATCATCGGCGGCTTGGCGGGTGGCGGTAAGGGTGCGGCGATTGGAGCTTTGGCTGGGGGCGGTGCTGGAACGGCGGGTGCGGCCTATACGGGGAACAAAGAGTTGGCTTTTCCGGCGGAGACTGCACTGTCGTTCAAGTTGAAGGATCCGGTTCCGCTGAACTAGCTTTCGCTGTCAGAACGTTGGTGAGAAACCAGACCACCCGGGCCGGGCGGCGCCCGTGCCACACCAAGCTTCTGCCCAACAGGCTCGAAGAAAAGGGCCGGTCCCTTGACGAGACCGGCCCTTGGTTTGTGTGACGGACGGCTAGTTCACTGCGAAGACCAGGTCGTCGTGGTCGTCATAGGCGCCGGTGCTGCAGGAGGCCGCGCTTCCGAGGTAGCGGAAGTTTGCGCGTATCGCTTGCAGGGCTCCGGTTGGGAGCGTGTAAGTTGTCGACAACGACTGCGCTCCGCCTGCCGCAGGCTTGATCGTTCCGATCAAGGTCCACGCTGGGCTGTTGGCGTTGGCGGTGTAGTAGACATCGAGCGAGTCGCTGGAGCCGGTGTTCCAGGCCCAGACCGTCGCTGTCACTTTGACGACCTTGCCGTGTGTGAGGGCGCTGCCGTCGGTGGTGGCCAC
>Ga0137418_10002997_pt1 | contig 15508 bp, 9 predicted proteins | sample CZODoug3_1_2_16f_FD_122242 | JGI IMG/M metagenome (GOLD analysis project Ga0137418, IMG submission 122242) | Vadose zone soil fungal communities from Angelo Coast Range Reserve, California, USA - CZODoug3_1_2_16fungal (Hybrid Assembly) | ecosystem: Environmental > Terrestrial > Soil > Vadose... | reverse complement strand
ACGCAACTGTGGGTTCAGGGAACTCAAGCGTCATCGACGCGCAAGCAACGGACAGCAACGGAAACCCCGTGACGCTTGCCAACGGGAACAACGCTTTCTGTATTAAGGATGCCTTCGACGCTGCTGGCAACACGCTCGTCGGTCTATCTGGCCCCGACGGTCAAGCGGACGGCTTCGTTGATCCACAGCGCATCTACAGGGCTATGGAGTTCGAAGTCAACAAGTCGATGTCGAGAGGCTGGCAGATGCGCGCGAACTACCGTATTGCTAAGTTGCTTGGCAACTACGAAGGTTCGTTCCGCAATGACAACGGCCAGAATGATCCGAACATCAGTTCGCTGTTTGACTTCACGCGCGGCGATTTCAACCTTCTTGGGCAGCAGTTTGTGCCTGGCGTGTTGAACACCGACGTTCGTCACTTGGCGAACGGCTTCGTCAGCTACACGTTTGGCGGCAGCCATGCCAAAGGCCTCACGGTCGGCAGCTCGGTCCACTTCCAGACTGGCATTCCGATCAATAACCTGTACGCGCACCCGGCTTACCAGAACGCTGGTGAGGTTCCGTTCTGCGCGGACGACACTACGAACTGCGCCTCCGCGCGCGGCTCACTAGGCCGGACGTCGAATTTTGGCAGCGTGGATGGACACTTGGACTATCCCATCCGCATCTCCGAAGGGAAGCACCTGCGTTTGATTGCTGACCTGTTCAACATCAGCAACCAGCGCACGCAACTGCGAGTCGATCAACAAAGACAAACCCGGTTTGCCGTCGGCAATGCTGATTTCTTGAAGCCAACCGGAACCGGTCCTTCCGCTGTCAACGGCAACACGAACCCTGGCTACCAGCGTCCGTTCTATGCCCGCTTCGGCGTGAAGCTCGAATTCTAGGATTGCTAGAGTTCTCTTCCAAGGGAGGGCATCTTGCCCTCCCTGTTTTATTTGCGGTAACCTAACTACGCCTGCGCCGAGGGAGGTTTCCATGTCCCGCATTGTCCGGACCCTCGCGGTTCCACTGTTTCTTGCGGTCGCGTCTGTTCAAGCATGGGCGGGATTTATCCGCGGCCAAGTGCGCTACGGCGACCAGCACCCAGCAGACCACGTCATTGTTCGTCTGCGCAGCGACATGGTTGCGTACCAGACGGAAATGTCGACCGACGACCAGGGCAGATTCAACTTTGACGGCCTCCCCTTAACCACATTTCACCTGACGATTGAGGGACAGGGCTTCAAGCCTTACGAGAGCCATATCGACATCAGCATGTCGAAGATGGCGTACGAGCTCATCACACTCCGCCTCGCCAAGGAGCCGGAGGCCAAGGCCGTCCCCCCAGAGGGTCCAAAGGGTGCCGTCGACGCTCGAACTGCTCAGATTCCGCCCTCCGCACGCAAGGAATTTGGCCTAGGCGAAGAACGGATGCAGGCCCACGATAGTCCGGGCAGCATCGAACACTTCCAAAAGGCAATTGCTATCTACGCGAACTATGCCGAGGCCTATCAGCTGCTCGGCGTGGCCCATTTGGAGCTAGGAAAGGCAGTCGATGCTGAACCGGAATTGCAGAAAGCCGTCGAACTTGAACCCAAGCTCGCTACGGCCTATTTCGCCTTGGGCATCTGCCGCAACCAACTGGCAAAGTACCCGGAAGCCGAGGTCGCGCTAGCGCACGGCTTGGAGCTTGCGCCCGACTCCGCCGATGGCCATTACCACATCGCCGAAGCCTATTGGAACCTGGGCCGCTTCGACGACTCTGAGCCGCATGCCCGCAAGGCGCTGACTCTCAACCCAGACATGGCCCCTGCGCACGTGTTAATTGGCAACAGTATGCTGCGCAAGCGCAATGCTCCCGCGGCTTTGCAAGAGTTCAGGGAGTATCTCCGCCTGGCCCCGCAAGGCGAGTTTGCCCCTGGCACACGCGCCGCAGTAGAGCGCCTGGAAAAAGGCTTGCAACAAGCAAAGCCGAGGTAGCGCGAACTAGCATGGGGACGGCAGCCCTCGGCCGTCCAAGGATGCACCTTCCGCGCGGCTTTACCGCCCGAACGCCGGCCAATGGCTAGCCGCGCCCATCAGAAACAGCAGCGGAAACGACAGCCAGAAATTCGTCCGCGAGGCCAGAAACGCCATCCGCCCCAGCGCCGCCGCCTCAGCCGGAATCGCTGTCCCATGCGCCGCGAACTCCTGATGCCAGCGAATCAACTTCTTGTTGATCCTCCAGATGATGCCCCAAACGTTCATCATCATGATCCACCCCAGCCCGCCGCCAATCCCGATCGCGAGCACGCGGTTGCTCTCCCAACCGTGGTTGTTCAGCGCGAGATAGAGATACGTGCCGGCGGCAATCAGCACCGTCACACATAGGCCCAACAGCGCGCCATGATTGATCTTCGCCACCATGATCAACGCATAGATCAGCGCGAACACAATCGTCCAGATGGCGAAGAAGCTTCCAAAAGCCGCGCCCGGCGAGGCCGCAACTCCTGTCGCCGCTGCGGCGTTACGGGCATCGCTGCCCGTAGCGCTCATCCAATACCCCAGCCCCGCCAGGACGGTCACCACCGAACTCCAGCGAAACCACCACAGAGCGCGCGACATCAGCGCCGGAAACACCTTGCTCTTCGTCGGCGCATCCAGCTCTTTCAGAAACGGAACATTCACCAGATTAAAAAAGTACAGCAATCCCACCCAGGCAATCCCCGCCACGAAATGCACCCAGCGCAACAGCATCAAGTGGTTGGTCGGCAAATCGGAGGGCGGCAGGAAGGGCAGAGCCAACGCATGAACGGCAAAAACAGAAGTCATGAAAGGCCTTTCAAGGAAACTAGGGCCCCGGCAGCGCCGAAGGGCCCATCTGGCGGGCAATTGTACCAAGAAAAAAACAGAAGGGAGTTGAAAACTCCCGCCGAAGGCCGTATTGTACGAAGTAATTCTTTCCCAATAGGCCTTTGGAACTTGGCTCGGATACCGATACATTGTCCAGGCCCTGTTGGAATCGCCCGGCGCTGGGCTACCCCTGGCCAGCGCAAGTTGCAGAAAGCGTGCGCAGCTGGGCACGCGCAACAGCAAGGAGATCGGCGCAATGGATAAGCCGGCGCAAAATATTCAGGATTCCTTCCTGAACTCGGCACGCAAGGAAAAAACCCCCATCACCATCTACCTGTTGAGCGGAGTCAAGCTTACGGGCCGCATTCGCTCGTTTGACAAGTACTCCGTCGTGCTCGACGCCAACGGCCAGGAGCAGCTGATTTTCAAGCACGCCATCTCCACGCTGGTCATGCCGAAATCGCATGGTGAACGCTTCGGCCTGCACCCGGCGACGGAAGTTCGCCCGGTGACTGAGCCCGCGACCGAAGCCGCCGCAGCAGGATCGCGCGGAGAGTCGTAAACTGTTGTTGCTTGCGCAAAGCAGAATCCAGACTTCCCAGTCGAACGCTGGGTCTCGCACCTCGCCACAACGGCCACGACACCCGTCGCGGCGTCGAGCGCGCGTTCCTGGTTGGTGTCGACTACCGCCTGCGCGGCGCGAAGACCAAAGTCCCTAAGTCCCCACTCCCAGCCGGAGCCACCGCGGCCCGCGATTCCGCCGCGCTCCGCACCCCGGCTGCCAGCAAACCCCGCATCCCCGAATTCAGCGCCGAAGAATCGCTAGCCGAACTCCGTGCCCTCACCGAAAGCGCCGGTGCCGAGATCGTCGGCGAGGTCCTCCAGCATCGCGACCGCCCCGACCCCGCCACGCTCATCGGCCGCGGCAAGCTCGAGGAAATCGCCGGCGCCGCCGCGTCGTCCGAAGCCGACGTCATCCTATTCGACCACGATCTCACACCCTCGCAACAGCGCAACATAGAAAACGCTCTGCACACGCGCGTCATCGACCGCACCCAGCTCATCCTCGATATTTTCGCCCGCCACGCTCGCACGAAAGAAGGCCAGCTCCAGGTCGAACTGGCCCAGCTCAACTACATGCTCCCGCGTCTGACAGGGCGTGGAATTGAGATGTCGCAGCTCGGCGGCGGCATTGGCACCCGCGGCCCCGGTGAAACGCAGCTCGAAACCGACAAGCGCAAAATCGCCCGCCGCGTCCGCCACGTCAAGGAGCAAATCGAGGAAGTCCGCCGCATCCGCGCCCAGCAGCGTCAGCGCCGCGAATCCGTTCCCGTCCCGACCGTTGCGCTCGTCGGCTATACGAATGCCGGCAAGTCCACGCTCTTCAACGCGCTCACGCAGGCGGGCGTCCTCGAATCGCCGCGCATGTTCGCCACACTCGACCCAACTCTGCGCTCCATCACGCTACCGTCAAAGCGCAAGGTCCTTCTCTCGGATACGGTCGGATTCATCCGCAGCCTGCCGCACACGCTCGTCTCCGCCTTCCGCGCCACGCTCGAGGAGGTCCAGCGCGCGTCTTTGGTCCTCGAGGTCTCCGATGCCAGCAGCCTCACCTGCGCCGAGCAGGATGCCCAAGTCGAAATCGTTCTCCGCGAACTCGAAGCCGACAAAAAGCCGCGCCTCCACGTGCAGAACAAGCTGGACCTCGTGCCAGCCGCTGAGCGGAGCCACCTGGCTAACGACGTCGCCACCGTTTACGTCTCCGCCACCAAGCAAACCGGCCTGCCCGAGCTGCTTGCCCGCATCGATGCCCTGCTCGACCAGGACCCCATCCAGCGCGTAAGGCTGCGCGTTCCCCAGAGCGAAGGCAAGGTGCTGGCCGAGCTCGAAGCCAAGTCTCGGATTTACGCGCGCAGCTACCGGGACGGCGCCGTCGATTTGGAGTTGGACGCGCCGGAGTCGGTGCTGCGGCGGGTGGAGAAGTGGGCTGTCAGAAGTCAGGCGAAGGGTAAGCGGTCAGACGCTGCGTCCTCTACTCGTCCCTAGCAGACGGCTGCAGAGTTTCGTAAACTTCGAGCCAACGACCGCCATCCTCCGCCACAAGCAGGCTGAAACGCCCTCCCATCGTCCCGACGAATGTGCGCGTCGTCGAATGTGCACATCAATGTTGTCGTTTTCCGAATCGCAGGTCTTCGCATGGGCTGATGTATCGGATGTTCATTGCTTCCTCAGTGTCAGGCGGCCGACCGCGTTACCTCACATACCCTCCATTGTGCACTTCTACTCAACCCGGAACGCCCTCTGTGCCTTACGCTCCTGCCATCCCTCCTGCGCAATCAAGCGATTCGCCTGCGCCCGCCGCTCGGAAGGCTCGGGATGCGACCGGAAATAGCCTTCGAGGCTCTGTAAGGCAAGCTCGGAAAGTTCATCCTCCGGAGTCTCCGCGTGAATCACGTATTCTTTTTGCAAATTGCCAAACTTCTCGAACAAACTCACCGCTCCGTAAGGCGAATACCCGCCAAGAACCGCCAACCGGATGCCCTCGCGATCCGCCTCCAGCTCCTCGTCCTTGCTGTAGCCCGCCTCCCACACCGCCAGCGGAATTTCGAGCAGCGTCCCCACCATGCCGAGTTGCAAATGACGCAACTGTGCTTCAATCTGCACCCGCTCCGCGCAGTGGTAGTGATCGATGTGTTCCACTTCGTGCCCAAGGACGGCCGCCAGCTGGTCCTCGCTAGTCATCAAGTTGGTCAGGCCTTCACCCACATAAATCGCCCCGCCTGGAAGAGAAAAGGCATTGATCATGTTGCGGTCGGGTACAAGGTGAAACGAATACGGCAATCGGCGATGCGCCTCGAGCGCCAAGGCGCCGCCAACGCGCTGCATGTAGCTCGCGAGCGCCTGCTCCTCAGGTGTGAACTTCCCGTTGGTCTCGGCATACTGCTGGGCCAGCTGATTGCCGATCGCAATCTCCTCGCCGTCGGACAGCCGTGTAACCCGCATCGGCGCGCGGCTCAGGTCACGCTGCGCGTCCGCCATCATCGCCACCAGCGCGTTGGCGGAAACTGTCGTAGGCTTCTCTCGGCGCTGGCTGAAATAAATAGCGGTGATACCCAGCCCCAGAACCACCAGGAACCCCACGGCGCGTTTCATAGGAATTGGCGAATCGCCTCCTGGTACTTGGTGTACAGGAAGTGCACCAGCAAAAGCGCGACGCCAAGGATGATAAACGTGAGGTACTTGTCACGCGGCGCCAGCCCCCAAGCGTCCTTGAACAAAATCTTTCCGACGCACAGCAAAAGGATGCACAAACCAGTCAGCCGATAGCTCCTCTCCCGCACCGCAAGCGCGAGCACGATGATGCCAACGCCCTCCACTCCCCACGCCACGGTTACCATGCCCGCGCGCATTTTCAGCGCCAGCATGATCGTGAGCAAAGCTACCGGCGCGAAGAAAACAAACTGCTCCGGATTCCGAACCAAGGCACCCAGCCAACGGGTGGAAAAGGAACGGGTTTTGTACCGATCCCGCAAGCGAAAAGCAAACGGCAGGCAGGCCAGCAAAATAGCCACAGCCGAGCCCAGCACAAAATATCGTCCCGTCCAGTCGTCCCCGCTAAAATAGCTGGCGCCAAAGCAGTTGTAGGCAATCCCACGCCCGCAAACGCCTACCGTCAGCAGTAATGCCTGATGCAGAAAGATGGCGCGGTCCAGAAACAATGCCAGCCCGCAAAGCACGAACACAACCGCCGCCCACGCCGTCACCAGCCAGTCATTCGTAAATTGGAAATATAGCAGGGCCACCATGCTGCCCGTGCCCTGGTATGCCAGCAGCGCGTCGAAGGGTAATCGGCTCATTTCTTGCCCCTGCTGGAAGTGGCTTCCCGATCGGGCGTAGACATAGAAAAGAATCAGCGTCACCGGCAAAACCGTATACATCCTCGGACCCCAAAGTTCCCCCGGCTCGCCAGCAGTAAAATTCGCGAAAAAGAGCCGCGCAAAAGCAGCCGTCAGCGCCACATAGGCCTGCCATCGAAACTGCCGAACCTTCCGCAGCTGTCCCAGCTCGAAAAGGACCAATCCGAACACAGCCCAGCCCACGGCCACGCTCAGCGGCTGCAGTTCGTACCAGAGTAGAAGCGAGACCATGGTCGACGCCGCCCAGGAGTAGACGTGGTGGAACTCCCGTCTGCGCCACGCCTCCGGCACGCGCACCAGCCGTGACAGCGCGTACAGCACAGCCGCGACCATCACCAGCGACAACAGCCGCACACTCACGCCATGCCACGTCTCCGTCTCATACAGATTGACCGCGACACTCTGCCACAAAGTCAGCGCTGCCAAGGTGTGCACCTGCCAGCCAAGCTCGTCGAGTTGGAAGCGCCAATCTACCAGCGCCAGCAGCAGGGCAAATACGGCCCAGACGGCCGCGAGCCACCCACCTGGCGCTTCGTACCAAGCCAGCAACCCCAGTAACGCAGTAGCGGCGGCGCTATGCCCGTACGCCGAGGATTGGAAATACGCCGCGCCCTGTTGCATGGGCTTGCGCGCAATCCGGTAGAGCCCCGCGGCCACGCATGCAACGGTCACCATCCGCAACGAGATTCCGTTCCAGTAGGCCGGCGCCAGGGTGAAGTTGTAGGTATAGGCGCGAACAATAGCGCACACAGCAACGGCATCGGCGTGCCAAGCCAAGGGCCGGTAGGGAAGCCAGCGCGTGGACTGTGCCAGCCCGACAGCGAACACGATCCAGCCAACCGCCACCCACGCCACCGGGGCCTCAAAGTAAATGAGCGCAGTGATGAGCAACGAACCAGCGCCGGCGAAGAGTCCGCGCAAATTCAGCCCCGCCCCATGGTCCTTCGGGTCTGTCCACAACGCCGTGAGATAAAAAGCCCCAGCCAGCACCGGCAGGGTCAGCAGCCGCATCGAAACGTGCACGCCGGGCGCCTCACTGACATGCAGATTCATCGCAAGAACCCGATACAGAGTCAATGCCCCCATCAACCCGAACTGCACCCGCAAATGCACGTATTGCAGCTTCCGGCCAAGCCCGGCCAAGCCCAGCATGATCCCAGCAAATCCAAGTGCCGTCCAATCCCCAGAACAGATCGCCCACACCGCGGCCGCACCAGCAAAGCTCCCCAAGTAAGAATGAATGCTCAACATCTGGGCGTCCGGCGAGCCGCCGAAAAACTGTTTCCACTTCTGCCCCGCCACCAGCGCGTTCGCATAGAACACAAGCGCGCAAAGCCCCAACATGACCCCCGCATCCAGAACCAAGTCTTCCGTGGTCCCGCGCGTCGTCATCAACTGCACAAAGTCAAACCCAACCAGCCGTACTCCCACCAGCAACCCGATCAGCAATCCCAATCGCCGGAAGACAACCTCGCTGGCCAACACGCCAGCCGCTAGCAACACCTCTCCGCCGATCAACCAAAGAATGGCAATGTTGTTCCCCGAATACCGGAACGGCACCGCCGCAATCATCAACGCCGCCCCCAGAGTGCTCAGAACAACAAACGCCTCGCGTCGCCTCTTCGTGATGGGCAACTGTCCAGCCGCGAACTCCACCGCGCCGATCCCGAGCAGCGCCAAGAACGCCAGTTCCGGATGCACCGACTGGAACTTCATCGAAGCCAGCAGCAGCAACGTGTTCAGCAGTGCCGCCGCCGTCGAAACGTGCTCCAGGTAAGGCGACTTTGTTTTCCGCACCACATACGACAGTCGATAAATTAACCAATAGAACAGCAAAAGCGTCGTGCTCGCGCTGTATTCCGGAAATGCCTGTCCGTGTGCGCCCTCCGCCCCCAGCAGCCGATACAGCCAATACAGGTGGTTGAGATAGCCCGACACAAGGCCAAACACTTCCAGCTCAAACCATTCCATCTTGAGCACAATACTGACCAGACCAATGGCCAAAATCACGCCCGAAGCCAGGCTGTAGACACTGTCGTGGCTCAGCGCCACCGTGCTGTAAGCCAACAGGAATGCGAGTCCGGTCACCAGTTGGGACTTGTAGCGCAGCGTGTGCACAGCCATGGCCAGGGCTACACCCAGCATGAGGACGAGGTCGGTGGTCTCCGACATCATCACCCGCATGGCGGTTACGTGCTGCATTCCGTATGTGGAAAAGAACAGAAGCGCCCACCCGCCGCCAATCCCGGTTCGGCCCAGAACCCGATAGCGCCCGCGCTTCTCCAGCCAGACGCCTCCCCCCAGCAGTGTCATAGAGACGGCGTAGGAGAGCGCTACCTTCCCGCGAGGCCCCAACTGCCCCAGTTCGTAAATCCCGAGCAGCGCGACGCCGAGCACCAGAATGACGATGCCCAGCTTATTCAGCCAATTCGTCCCCAGTGCTTGCTCCAGCGCAAACACCCTCTTCATGCGCTGTTGTGCGGTCGGCTTTGGCGTGGAAGGGCGCAAGGGAGCTACAACACGGGACGTCGTGACGCGCACGGATGCCGCCAGAGGCGCAGTCGCAGGCAGCTCCCACGGGCGCGGTCTCGCCGTCGTCGGTACAGGCTCTGCGGGCAGGCTGGGAGTTGCCGCCGCCACTGGCTTCAGAGCCGGCGGCACAGCAGCAACTGTAGGCGCCTGCGGCTTCGGCTCTGGCAACGACGGCGGAGGAGGGATGGCGCCAGGCGCCGCCCGAGGCGGCATGTCGGCGACCAGTTGCACCGTCGCCCGATGTTCCACTTCCGGTGCAGGTGCCACAGGAGGAGCCGTAACCACCCTCGCTGCCGCAACCGGATCCGCGGCTGCCCCATCCATCTTATGCCGGAGCTCCAGCAGCTCGCGCCCGAGCGCATCCATTCGCGCCGCATTGCGCTTCTCGAGTGCAGCGAACTCCTGCCGAATGTTCCGTTGTCGCCAGAGGAGGATGAAGCCAAAGAGTACGAGTACGAGCTCCGCCAAGGGCACTCTCCCGTAGTTGCGTGGCCGTGCGATCCCAATGGTAGAACGGGGAGGGGGCGCGAGTCTTGCACATTATTTTGGGCGGAACCGGCAGCCTATCGAAGAACGGGTGCACCGTCCTTGTCGCGGCTCCTCGAGTGCGACCGCGCCTCGCCCCGAGCGAAGTCGAAGGGGCGGGCTGTGCCGACCAGGTTGGGCGGGGCTGCCTTCCTACCTCCCGACCACCAGCACCTCAAACTGCCCAGCTTCGGCCGTAGACAAAAAGAGCTGGTGCGTTTTGGGATCAAGCGCCATGGTCTTCGCTCGCGGCAGGGTCTTCACCGTCTCCACCGCGCTGTATTTATCAGGACTATCCTGATGGATCACCGAGATCGTCCCTTCACCGTTGGAAAAAAAGATCAAGCGGGAATCTTCGTCAAACGCGGTCGCGTCCACATGGTCTCCAATGGGCAAGGTTGCGACGACTTTTCCGGATTCAGAATCAATCACCGCCATGATGCGGCTGCGGCACCCAATAAACAAGCGGTGATTGACCCGGTCCATGGCCATGCTGGAGGGGGCTTCGCAAGGCGCCACCGGCCACCGCTGTTCCACGGTCCGCTTACGCGCATCAATCTTCAGAACTTGGCTCTTGTCCTCAAGATTGTTGTAGACGAAGCCCTTGCCGTCGGCGACGGCGAACTCGGGGCCTCCGCCGAGCGGAATGGTTCCTGCGACCTTGCCGTCCGCGGCGGAGATGACGGTCGAGCTTTCACTGTCGCCGTTGAAGGCAAAGACCTCGGACGTTGCCGGATCGTAAATAATCGCGTCCGGCTTCTTGCCCGTAGGCACATCGCCGATCTTCTTGAGCGTCTTCAGGTCAAAAATCGTGACCGTGGAGGCCTGTCCATTGGTGATGAAGCCCCGGCCCAGCTCCGGCGCGACGGCAATGCCGTGAACGCCTGGAGTGTTGGGGATGGTGCCGACGAGGCTCTTCGAGTCGATGTCTAGAACCTCCACCTGGGTGCCGTGCGAAACGTAGAGGCGGCGCGCACCTTCATCCACGGCGAGGTAGTCCCAGCCGCCCTGGCCGGGAATAGCGATTTTCTGCGTGATGGCATGGCCGCCTTGGGGAAAGGCTGGGGCCGCGAGCAGAGTCGAGCAAACCGCCGCCAACGTGAGCAACGAGATCCTGCGATGGAACGACATAAGCGAATCCTTTCAGAATTGCAAATACCTTCGAGTGCTACCCCGCCCTGGTCGCGTCCTTTGCGACAGGGCGGGGGTGTTGTGAACGGCAGCGCGCCATGGACTCATGCTGTGCACAGTTCTAGTGGCAGGTGCCTGTTCCCGCATCAGCAAACGTCTTACCCGCCTCCGGAACAAACTCCCAGTCGTAGCTCTCGGCATGCAGCGTCAGCTTCAAGACGCCATAAGCATCGTCATTGCGCGCCTCGCTGTTAGGCTTGGCAGGGCCAAACACCCGGTGCGAATCCTTCCCCCCGCTGCCCACAACAAATTCCCGAATGCCGCGGTCTTGGTCGAGCTTCCCGTCAGGATCCTGCGGCGCGAAACGCTCGTAGTCGTGATCGTGTCCGTTGATGACCACGTCCGCCCCGGCTTTGTAGAGCGTGTCCCAAAGCGGCTTCATCACGGGATCGTTCCCGTGCTTCCCGCCAGAGCTGAACAGAGGCTTATGCCAGTAAGCCAGCGTGCACTTCGCAGAAGACGCAGCCAGATCCTGCTGCAACCACTTTCCCTGCGACGAGCCGGCATCGCACCCGCCCACCTGATCGCATTCGCTGTTGATGACAATGATGTGCCACGCCCCAAGATCGTAGCTGTAGTAGCCCTTCTTAGGATCGCCCGCCGCCTCGCCAAAATAGCGCGCGTACCCGGATGCCCCATCGCTGTGATATTCGTGATTCCCAACCGCAGGCCGGGTGCGATCCTTAAATCGGCCCCAGGTCGGCCCATAGCAATTGGCGAACTGGTCGTCGGAACCGTCCGGATACGCGAGGTCACCCACGGCAAATACCGTTCCCGGAATCTTGTCGATGAGCTTCGCCGTAGCCTCAGCCCCTTCCAGCTGCCCGCACGTCGCAATATCTCCCGCGCCTACGAGAACGGGGTCAGAAGCGGCGGCCGGAGGAGCCTTCTCAGATTTTTTCTGCGCCACGCCGGACGCTGGAAGACACGCGACGAGACAAGCAATACCAACGGAAACAACCAGACTTCGTAACGTCATCCACCGCCTCAAGCCCACTCTACGCCCGCACCTCTGAAGATTGCATGAAGCTGGGAGAGAGCTGCATCGGCACGGCTCCCCCGCAATCCGCAGAACTCTACTTCGGTTCATTCGACAAGGTGTAACGCAAGCCAAAGGAATAGGTCGGTTTGTAGAACTCACGCTGCAGCACATTCGTCGTGCTGCCGTTGTAAAAGCCAAACACTTCGTTGGTCAGGTTCAACCCGGAAACGATGAGCTGCAGCCCACGATACATTCGGAAGCTGCCCTGGGCGTCAACCTGCGTGTGAGCGTAGAGATACTGGTCGCCGTTCGGGCCTGTCTTGCCGAGCGGCGCACCATCCTGATACGCGTAGCTGAAGATGTTGGCGTCGTTGTGGGAAATGCCAAGGCGACTTGAGAACCGACCACGATCATAGGTTGGACTGATGTTCCAAGTGTTCGGCGCCTGACGTTGCAGCCGTGGATTGTCCGAACGCCCCGGTACGTTTTCGGCCCGCGAGGCGGTATATCCGTAGTTTGCGGAGATTCCAAAGCCTTTCAAGGGTCCGGGCAGAAACGCGAGGTGTTGCTGATAGGCGATCTCGAAACCGTAGACTCTCGCGTCCTTCCCGTTGGTCATTTGACCCAGGAAGTCAGTTCCGGGGTTCTTGTTAACGTAGTCTTGCAACAAGGTCGCATACAACGGATTCTGTTGAATGACCTGAGCACTAATAACGGTTTTGGTAAAGTAGGTTGTGTCGGACAGCTGTTTATAGAAGAATCCTGCCTGGAGCAGTCCCAAGGGCTTTAGATACTGTTCAAACAGGAGATCGTAGTTGTTGGCGTGGGTCGGCTTGAGATAGGGGTTGCCGACGTCAACTTCGTTGGCGTTATTGGTAGTGTTGAAGGTCGGCGGGAGATCGCCGAAGTTAGGCCTCGCAATTCCTCTGCCGTACACGGCGCGGATGGCGGCGTCGTGAGGCAGCCGAAAACGTACCTGCACGCTGGGCAGAGGGTCGAGGTAAGAAGACGATACGGGGAGCTTCGTCACGGTTGGGTTTCCTGTCCCCGAATCAATCCCCACGATATTGCCCACCAGGTTCTCGTGCGTGGCCTCAAAGCGCAGGCCGGTTTGCAAACGGACACGTCCGAAATCGATGGTATTCATCAAATAGCCAGCCGTGACACGCTCAGTCAGGGTGTAACTGTTCGAATCAGTATTCAGCGCTGTCCCCACCGCATCCAGGGTGAAGAAGTTTGGGTCAGCACCATGGGCGGCGAAGTATGCTCTCACTTTGTTGTAGTCCACGGTCGGCCCCAGGGTGTAGCTCTTGTCGTAATAGTCTGAATTGGTGAAGGTGCCCAGGAACTCGCTCATGGCCGGGCCGTTCACGGAATTGTAGGCGGGGTCCAAGGCATCCTCAAACTTATGCGCGTTACGCACCTTTGCGCCGATCTCGAAGGTTCCGAAATGGCCTCCCAGGGTGTAGGTTCTGGCTGTTGAAAAGCCTCCCTGAAGATTGACCTGTGGGCTATAGGTCTGTCCGATATCCAAGCCCCCAAGGAAGTACTGGGTGGGGTCATAGACGCTGCTGAAGCCGCCGACCGGAAGCAGCTTAGGGCGCAAGGGGTTTTTTGTGTCGATCGCAAACTGCACGCCAGTTTGGGGGCCGCTGAAGCCCGCCGTCGAATAACCGTGGTCCTCCTCGCTCGAGCGCGACAGAGACAAGTTGTATGCCAGCAGCCACTTTGCCCAAACATGCTTTCCCCCCGCCTCCAGGCTGCCGATAACATCAACCGGACGGCGGATCTGAGCGTTGAACGAATAGCTGCCGTTGTTATCGGATTGACCGGGTGTATTCCAGCCGCTTGTCAGTGGATCTCCGGCGGAGTCCGTGGTCCCATTCAAGCTCGGGCTATACACCCATCGATCTCCGAAGTTGTCAAAATGAGAGTAAATCCCACGGATATAGAGGCCCGAAATGTCTCCCAGTTTGTAATCGATGCTGCCCGACAGGCCATAACGGGTGCGGTAGTATCGATACTCGCGAAGGTCTTGGGTGCTGTAGGTAGCAACGTACGGTGCTGTGCTGCTCGGGTGAACGCAACCGGTGGGGCCGGGATCACATTGGATGGCGGTCGGCACCGGTTCCACATCATCAATGCCGCGGCCGTTCCAGTCGTAGCTGCTGCCAATCAAAATCCCCAGCTTATGGTTGGTTCCAAAGCGCTTGCCAATGGTGCCATCAAGCTCCGTGAGAGAACGTCCGCCCACAATCGGCGTGTAGCCGCCAATGCCGTTCAAATACAGCGTCGGTTTCTCCTCCGCCGTCTTCGTCACCAGATTCACCGATCCGCCAACGGCGTCCCCATCCTGATTTGCCGACAACGTCTTATTGATCTCCACCGAATCCACCAGATTCGCCGGAATCGTATCCAGCTTGATCTGCCGCACTCCAGCTTCCGGCGATGGAACATTCACACCGTTCACAGTAACGTTGCTCAGCCGCGGCTCGAGTCCGCGAATCTGTACGTACTTGCCTTCACCCTCGTCACGTTCCAGCGTTACGCTCGGCAACCGCCCCAACGCATCCGCAATGTTGGTATTCGGCAAACTGGTGATCACTTCCACCGGTAGCACTTGAATAATGTTGTCCGAGGCGCGCGTGCGATTAATCGCCTCCGCCTCCCCGTGCTCGCGCTCGGCGTAAACTACCACTTGCTCCGTCTTCGACGCTGCCCCCAGCACCGCCTCGAAGCGCGCCGTTTGTCCAGCGCTCACCGCGACCTCCTTACTGGTCGGCGCAAACCCAACGTACGAGACCGTAACCGTATAATCGCCCGGCGCCAGATTCAGGATCGTGAACTCTCCTTGCTGATTGCTCACGGCGGGCGCCGCCTTCGGTTCCAACCCCACCTGTGCGCCCTGCAACACCGCACCCGACGCATCCGTAACCCGCCCGCTGATCGACCCCGTGCCCCCTTGTCCCCACGCCTGCCCGATCACGCCAACCATCACTGTCCACAAAACCGCCGCCAACAGGGAAGTCTTCGCCATGTCATCCTCCGCGTTAAGAAATCCTTCCGCAGACGCACCCGCAGCGTCGCACGCACAGATGCACAACAATCTGTCGGAACCGAGGATTTTATGAAGTGAATGTGAATCGCGAGTAAACAGCGCGTGAATGTTTTTTCAGATTCGACGTGGTAAAAAAACAGGCAAATCAGGGGTTGAGAAATCAGGGGTTGAGAAATGAGGAGAAGCTGCGAACCGGGAGCCCGCAAATGTCCAGCGTCTTCTTAGGGCAGACCGCTATTCCGGCAAATCGCCCGACCCCAGCCGCCGGTGGAAGAGTTCCAGCACCAATCCCCAGCTCTGCAAGGCCAGCGCCGGATCATACCGCGGACCTTCATCGCGCAGGAACGCATGCGCCCCGTTGAACTCATGCCAAGTAAACCGTATCCCCGCCGCTTCCAGCCGTGCTTTGATCAGATTCCGACCCTCGAGCGGGATATGTGGATCCTGCCGCCCCCAAATATGCAACAGCTCGCCGTGAATTTCCCCAAC
>Ga0137418_10002995_pt1 | contig 15512 bp, 13 predicted proteins | sample CZODoug3_1_2_16f_FD_122242 | JGI IMG/M metagenome (GOLD analysis project Ga0137418, IMG submission 122242) | Vadose zone soil fungal communities from Angelo Coast Range Reserve, California, USA - CZODoug3_1_2_16fungal (Hybrid Assembly) | ecosystem: Environmental > Terrestrial > Soil > Vadose... | reverse complement strand
GGGTCTGCCGCCGGCAATCAATGCTCGCACGAGTTTTGGCGAAGTCCCAAATGTCGGCGGGCATTCCGCGGCATCCAACACGGCCATACGGCCGCTGGAACCTGCCCCGACATAAATCAGCCGCCCCTCGTTCCGAATGCTGCTCACGACGGCGTCAACCGCTCGCGCAATGGCGGGAAGCTCTCGATTGACTGCGGCCGCCACTTTCCCGTCTTCGCGACTCATCAGCCGCACAATCTCTTTCGCGGTCATGCAGTCGAGGTTCCTGGATGCGGCGTTGCGATGTTCCGAGCGTCGATGTTCTTTGGGCTGGGAAGGCATCTCGGAATTATAACTGTGCGTTGAAGCTCTCAGGAAATGCGTCGACGAAACAGGAATCGACCTTGCCAACAAGTCGTTAACAGCTTCGCGAAACTCCTTGCTTCGTATTTACGAGTAGGAATCGAGAATCGGCTATCATGGAAAATAGTCTGGATGCGGTGATTGTGCACAGTCGCATGGACGGAAATTAGGTCAATGGACGTTCTCAACAGGCTATTCGAGGAGCATTTTCGTTCGCCGGCGAAGCGGGTTCAGCCCCTGCAGGGGGAGCTTGGCGGCTCGGGACGCAAGATTATCCGGATTTCCAACGAAAAGGCCAGGGCGATTGGCATTCTCTATGGCATTCGCGAAGAAAATGTAGCGTTCCTGGAGTTCTCAAAACATTTTCGGCGGCACGGGCTGCCCGTGCCGGAAATTTACGGCGAAGACTTGGACCAGGGCGCTTATCTCGAAGAAGACCTTGGCGACACGACTCTCTTCGAGTTCCTCTCGAAGAATCGCAAGGGCGAGAACATTGCTTCGCCCGTAGTGGAAGCCTACCGCAAAGTTGTCGAAATATTGCCGCGCTTTCAAGCGCAAGCTGGCTGCGATCTCAACTATGACGTGTGCTATCCGATCGGGAGCTTCGACCGGCAGTCCATCGCGTGGGACCTGAACTACTTCAAATATTACTTTCTTCGGCTGGCGGGCATTCCCTTCAGCGAGCAGGCGCTGGAAAACGATTTTGGCCGCCTGACGGATTTTCTGCTGAGCGCTCCTCGCGATTATTTCCTTTATCGCGACTTTCAATCGCGCAATATTCTCCTGCGCGACGGCCAACCGTTCTTTGTCGATTATCAGGGCGGTCGCAAAGGCGCCTTGCAATATGACATCGCGTCTCTTTTGTTCGATGCCAAGGCGGATTTGCCCGCGGAACTGCGCCAGGAGTTGCTCGATCATTATCTCGAGGCGCTTGGCCGTTACGTGAAGCTCGAGCGCGATGCGTTCATGCGCCACTACTATGCTTACGTTTACGTACGCATCCTGCAGGCTTTGGGCGCTTACGGGTTTCGCGGGTTTTATGAGCGGAAGGCGCATTTCCTGCAAAGCGTGCCGTATGCGCTGAAAAATCTGCGTTGGCTGTTGCACCACGTCGACCTTCCGGTTGAATTGCCGACGTTGATGGGCGCGTTCCGGAGCATGCTCGCGTCGGAGAAATTACAGGCATTGGCGAGCGAAGCGGACAACCTGGTGGTGCGGATTTTCAGCTTTTCGTTTCACGTTGGCTTGCCAAAGGACGAGACCGGTAATGGCGGGGGATTCGTTTTCGACGGGCGGAGCTTGCCGAACCCGGGGCGCGAAGAGCGCTTCAAGGCGCTGACCGGCAAAGACGCGCCGGTGATCGACTATTTGAATCAGCAGGAGAGCGTGCATCAGTTTCTCGCCAGCGTGTTGTCGTTGGTGGACGCCAGCGTGGGAAGTTACAAGGAACGTGGCTTCAAAAATTTAATGGTTTCGTTCGGATGCACCGGCGGGCAGCATCGATCGGTGTTTCTCGCGGAGCAGTTGGCCCGTCGTTTACGCGCCAAGAATGGAGTTGAGGTGGCGGTGCGGCATCTGGAGTTGGAGAAAATGGGCAAATGAACGCCGCCCCAACGATGGCGCCAAGATGAAAGCGATGATTCTGGCGGCGGGCCTGGGGACGCGCCTGCGGCCGCTCACGGATAGTCGCCCCAAAGCGTTAGTCGAACTCGCCGGTCGCACCCTTCTTGAAATAACTCTTGCTCGCCTGCGCGCCTTCGGGATTCGTGAAGTCATCATCAACGTGCATCACTTTGCGGATTTGGTCGTCGAGTATTTGAAGGCCCATGATGATTTCGGGATGCGTATTGAAGTTTCGCGCGAAGATATCTTGCTCGATACGGGCGGCGGCCTAAAGAAGGCCGCCTGGTTCTTTCTCGAGGAGGATGCAGGCAAAGATGAGCCGTTCATCCTCCACAATGTCGATGTCATCAGCACCATCGATTTGCCCCGAATGGTAGAAGCTTACGAAACCAATCATGCACTAGCCACACTCGCCGTGCAGAAGCGCGAAAGCAGCCGTCAACTCCTGTTCGACGAGAATCTGCAACTCTGCGGTCGCCGCGCCGGACACGACCGCGAGCCCGAAATAGTGCTCCCCGCGCCGCGCATGGAGCCGCTGGCCTTCTCCGGAATCCACGTGATCTCACCCCGCATTTTGAAGATGCTGACCGAAGAAGGCGTTTTTTCTATTGTTACCTCGTATCTGCGTCTTGCCGGCGGCGGACAAAAGATCGAAGCTTTCCGCACCGACGAATACTATTGGCGTGACCTCGGACGGCAAGAAGATTTGAGACAAGCTGAACTGGACTTGGAGCAGAAAATCCTTCAGTGATTCAGCGTGCCGGTGCGACCGCCGTTGCGAAACCCAATGCTTGCATTAGGGCGTCGTGGAAGGCGGGGCGGAGCTTGGCTATTTTTTGGTTTTCGCGGGTGGGGTGGACGCGGTTCGTTAGCAGGACTACGAAGATCTGGCGGTCGGGATCGATCCAGATGCTTGTGCCGGTGAAGCCAGTGTGGCCGAAGGCGTGTGACGAAAAATAATGACCGCTGGAGCCGCCTTCGGTGGGCACCGCCCAGCCTAGCGTGCGCGTGCCGCTCGAGAGCTGCTGCGGCGTGGTGAATTGCGTGATCGTTGCGCGGCGCAGGACGCGATGGTGCGCGTAGACTCCGCCGTTCAGTAGCATCTGGCAGAATGCGGCGAGATCGGGGGCGGTGCTGAAGAGGCCGGCATGACCTGAGACGCCGCCGATGGCGAACGCGTTTTCGTCGTGCACTTCGCCATGCACCAGGCGATGGCGGAGGTTGTTGTCGATTTCCGTCGGCGCGATATCGGGCCATAGCTTTTTCGGCGGGCGGAACATCGAGTCTTTCATCGCGAGCGGAGTGAAGATATAGGTTTTTCCTAGGTCGTCGAGCGTTCGGCCGGTCAGGCGCTCGATGATTTCCGCCATCAGGATGATGCCGAGGTCGGAATAGATCTCTTTTGTGCCGGGCTCGTATTCGAGCTGCTCGGCAAAGATTTTTGTGAGCGTGTCCTGCTTATTTTTCGAGGTACGCCAATATTCCTTGAACGCGGGCAGGCCTGAGGTATGCGTGAGCAAGTGGCGGACGGTGACCTGGTGACGCCACTCTTGCTGCGGGCCGGTGGTCCATTCGGGAAGATAGCGGTCGATGCGGGCGTCGAGGTCGAGCGGAACAGGGAAGTCGCCTTCGGCGAGCTTGGCGACGAGCGTTGTCGTGGCGACTCCCTTTGTGAGCGACGCGATGTCGTAGATCGTACGCGTATCGACCGCGGGCGACTTGGCGTCGTAGCTGAGATTTCCGAACGCGTGCAGCGAAACTTTGCCGCGGTAGCCGATGGCGACCGTTGCGCCCGGGAAAGCTTTGTCCGCGATGGCACGCTCGATGACCTGGAACGCGGGCTGCAGTTGAGCTTCGCCGCGGACGTCCATCGCCTGAAGTGTCATGGGGTTCTGCGGCAACTCGAGGCCGAAACCCAATTTCATGTCCACGCCGGGAATGGTTACGGGCAAATGTCCGCGTACAGGAATTTGGCCGAAGAGCGTGCGAGCGAGGGAAATCTGCGCGACGTCGCTGATGCCGAACGCAGCCAGCCAGGTCTGCGCTTGCGGGAAACGCTCGATCAAATAGGGGCTGCCGAGACCCAAGGTGATGACGGGCTTGCCGGTTTGGAACAGTTGGCCGGCGAGAGCCGCCTGCTCTGCGGGGACGTCGACATTGCCTTTGCGATCGCTTACGCGGACGAACAGCGCGAGCAGGGCGACATCGTAACTATCCGGCGACGGCAACTTCAGCGTGTCGGCTTTGACGAATTTGGTGTCGGCGCGCAACGTGGTGAGCGAATCAAAGCGGGAGCGCAGTTCGCGTTCCAAATCTTCGCCAGGGTATGGCTCGGGGTCAGCGTAAAAAGCCAGCAGGAGTGCACGCGTGGGCTTTGTGGCGTCGAGCGGCAAGAGATGCTGTGTGTCGCGAAGCAGAGTAACGCCGCGATCGGAAATATCTTGTGCTTCCGCTTGCCATGCGGTGCGGCCAAATTTTTGGTTGATGGCGTTGATGTCTACGAGGCGGTTTTTGTCGAGGCCGAGCTTGGCTTTTGCTTGCAGGATGCGGCGCACGGAGGCGTCGAGACGTTCGCGCGAAATGCGGCCGGATTTCACGGCGCCTTGCAGGCCTTCAAAGGCGGCGTCGGGAACAGGGGGCATTAGCAAGGCGTCGGCGCCAGCCTCAAAGGCGCGGACGGCGGCTTCGCCGGGGGCGTAGCGAACGGTGATGCCGCCCATGTCCATTGCGTCGGTGACGACCAGGCCCTCAAAGCGAAGCTCTTTGCGCAAGAGGTCAGTAAGAATTTTCGAGGACAAAGTCGCGGGCGTATTCGGGTCGGGCTCCAGCGCGGGAACGGAAAGATGGCCGGTCATGATGCTGCTGGCTCCCGCGGCGATTGCGGCGCGAAAGGGAATTAGTTCGAGGCGGTCGAGGCGATCGCGATTCGCTTGGATGACCGGGAGATCGATATGCGAGTCTGCGGCGGTGTCACCGTGGCCGGGAAAATGTTTTGCGGTTGCAAGCGCGCCGTTCTCTTCGACACCACGAATAAATTCCTTGACGAATTCGGCGACGCGGGCGGGATCTTCGCCGAAGGAACGCGTGTTGATAATGGGATTGCCGGGATTGTTGTTTACGTCGGCATCGGGCGCGTAGACCCACTGAATGCCGACGGCGCGGGCTTCGAGCGCCGTAACTTTGCCCATCGTGTAGGCGTCGCGGGTAGTTCCGGCGGCGGCGAGGGCCATCGCGGTGGGGAAGGAGGTGCCTTCGTCCAGCCGCATAGCGGTGCCGCGCTCGAAATCAGCGCCCACGAGCAGGGGCAATTTTGATTTCGATTGCAATTGATTGGTCAGCACGGCGGTGGGATAGGCCTGGCTCTTGACGATGCCGAGCGGCGAGCCTTGCGTGATGTTGATAAAGCCGCCGACGTGAAGGTCGTTTACGCAATGGAGCATTTGCGCGTAGGCCGCGGCATCGGTGGAGGTGAAGCTGCCGTGATAGGTTGCAAAAAGAAGCTGACCGATCTTTTCATCGACGCTCATTTTGCGGAGAGTGGATTCCACCCACTGCGACGCTGCGGGTGAGAGGCGGCGGGCCGACTTGGCTGGCGCGGCCTTTTTTTCGGCGGCGGCCGGCTTGCTGGCAGACGAGCGGCTTTGTGTTCGCGCGGTATGGGCCATAAGAAAAATGATTGCGGCGGGAATTACGACCAGAACGCCAAAGCGTCCTTTCCTCAAATGTGAGTCCCCCGAATTCGCTCCGGATGCAAGGTTTGTATATAACACACGCACATCGAGCGAACAACGCGAGTGAAAAAGGGAAGTTCCACAATATCATTGGTGTTTGCGCTCGTTCGTTTTGCGTACCAGGGGGCAGCGATTGTTTCAACGGGGTAGATTGGTTGCGTGCACCGGAAAATTAATGATTGGGCTGCTGGGTGTGGTGTTCTGCGCTGCGACTACGCTCCCAAGTCAACGGCACGGGAGCGCTAAGCACTCGGGGCGGCCGGGACGAGTGCAGACGGGGCTCGATGTCTTGGAAGCGCAGAAGTTTGCGCCGTTGCGGAACAAACACATCGGCCTGATTACGAATCACACTGGAATCGATTCGGAAGGGCGCAGCACGGCGGACCTGCTATCGCATGCCGCGGGCGTACATTTGGTCGCACTGTTCAGTCCCGAACATGGGCTGGCGGGCCGCAACGATGAAAAGGTTTCGTCGACGAAGGATGCCGCCACGGGACTTCCGATCTTCAGCCTCTACGGCGAGAATCTCCGGCCTACGGACGAGATGCTTCGGGGAATCGATACGCTTGTGTTCGATATTCAGGACGCGGGGGTGCGCTTCTACACGTACACCGCCACGATGGCTTACTGCATGGAAGAAGCCGCCAAACGCAAGATCGCGTTCTACGTGCTTGACCGGCCTAATCCGATTGGCGGGAATATCGTGGAAGGTCCAATGCTGGACGCCGACAAGACCAGCTTTGTCGCGTATTTTCCATTGCCGGTGCGCTACGGGCTGACGATCGGTGAGCTGGCGCAATTTTTCAACGCCGAGAATCACATCAATTGCGACTTGCACGTGATTGCGATGAAGAATTGGCACCGGAATTATTTTTTTGAGAGCACGGGCGCACGCTGGATTCCGCCTTCACCGAATTTGCGCACGTTGAAGGGCGCGGTTCTTTATCCGGGAATCGAGATTTTGCAGAACGCCGGCATTTCGGTGGGCCGCGGTACGGAAACACCGTTCGAGGAATTCGGCGCGCCGTGGATCAACGGGGAAGAAGTGGCGGCGGCGCTGAACGAGCGGCACCTGGCGGGCCTGCGATTTGCGAATCAGCCGTTTATCCCGGTGGGCGGATTGTATTCCGGGCAACGCTGTGGCGGCGTGGCGGTGCGTATCACGGACCGGCAAGCCGTTCGCGCGATGAAGATGGGGATGGAGATCGCGACGGTCTTAAAGAAGATGTATCCGGATAAATTTGATCCGGAAAAACTCCTGACGCTTGTCGGCAATGCGGAGACAATACGCGAGCTGCAAGCCGGCACGCCTCCTGAGAAAATCGTGGACGGCTGGAGCGCCGACCTCGGCGCGTTTGACTCGCTGCGAAAGAAGTATTTCCTCTACAAATAATCCCGGCGGCAGGAAAAAGATAACGCACCCTGCGCGGCGCGCTAAGAAGCTATCTTGCTGCCGCGTGCAGATGCGTGTGGTACATTTTGGTTATGCGGATTGTTTCGCTGCTGCCATCGGCTACGGAGATTTTGTTTGCGCTGGGCTTTGACCGCGAAGTGGTCGGGGTCAGCCACGAGTGCGATTTTCCGGAGCAAGCCCGCAACAAGCGTGTGGTGATTCAGTCGCGCATTCCGCAAGGGACGACGCCGGCGGAAATCGACCGGCTCGTGCGGGAGTTCGTTTCGCGAGGCGAGAGCCTTTATGCCGTGGATGCGCAGGCGCTTGAGGAGCTCGCTCCTGACCTGATCATTACGCAGGATTTGTGTCACGTGTGCGCGGCTTCGCCCGATGATTTGGGGGCAGCGCTGGCGAGGTTTGCGGAACGCCCTGAGGTGCTATGCCTCAATCCGCAGGACCTCGGCGATGTGTGGCGCGACATTCTTTGGGTCGGCGAACAGACGCGACGTGGGCGCGCCGCGGAGACTCTGCTGGAGCGAATCGGGGAGCGATTGGGCGCGCTTGAGGAGATGGTCGCTGATAGTGCTGAGCGGCCGCGTGTCGCATTTCTTGAATGGCTGCAACCGTTTTACGTCGGCGGACACTGGGTGCCGGAGATGATCGAGCTGGCTGGCGGGCACGATGTGTTGGGCCGTGTGCACACGCCTTCGTTTCGCGTGACACTCGAGGAGATTGTGGCGGCTGCGCCAGATGTCATTCTGGTTTCGCCGTGCGGGTATGGCGCGGAGCAGGCTAGAGACGAGTACCTGACAATGGCCCCTGCGGACGAATGGAACACCATACCCGCGGTGAAGAATGGGCGCGTGTACGTATTAGAGGCGAACAGCTATTTCTCGCGGCCTGGTCCGCGGCTGATTACGGGCATTGAAGCGATGGCCCGCGTATTCCATCCCGGAATGCCCGTCAGCGAAGAGGCGCGCCGAGCGGCGACGCACATTTCGGCGCGGTTGAGTAGCCGCGCAGCCACGGTTTAGTTTCTGTCCGACAGTCATTTCTGGTAATCGAGGCACGTTGGCCCTTTGCTTGTGGACCCCCCTCCCCTTTTTTCATAAGTGTTCATTCTGAAGGGACTTAAAGTCCTTTGTTTTGACACACTTTTGCAAGTGTTCATTCTAAAGGGGCTTACATTGGACCCGGATCTGTGTAAATGCGATGCGCTGAACCGCCATTCAGGAGAGGGACGAAAACAAAAAACGCCAGCAAGATGCTGGCGTTACGGTATCGGACGCGACTTTACCCAAGAAGTATTATACGCGGGAAATAACATTTTGTCAAGCCCAAAAAAGGAGGACTCATCGGATTTTGCAAACAGGAACGCAGCTCATTCAGACGCGGCTGTTGGCGGCATTGTGTGCTTGCCAGTGACGGTAGAAGGGGAGGCCGGCGAGGATTAGCAGGAGGCCTATGGAGCAGCGGACTGGGCGGTCGATCCAGATGTTGACGGTTAGGGCTAGAGCGCCGGCGACGAAGATGCCGGGGACCCAGGGGTAGCCCCAGCAGCGGTAGGGGCGGGGGAGGTTGGGCTCTGTGCGGCGCATGCGGAAGAGCGCTATTACGGCCAGGCCGTAGAAAATCCAGCCGGCGAAGATGAAGAGATTGGTCAGCTCCTCGAAGGTGCCGGTGAGGGCCATTAAGCTCGCTAGCACGCCTTGGAAAATCAACGCGCGGCCGGGAGTGCGGAACTTCGGGTGGATGCCGTCGGCGATTTTGAAGAAGATGCCGTCGCGGGCCATGGCGTAGGGGACGCGGGCGCCGCTTAGGATGGAAGAATTCATGGAACCGATTGCGGAGATGACCATGGCGAGGGTGATCCATGTTGCCGCGCCGCGGCCGGCCACGTGTTCTACGACGTCGGAGGCGATGTGTTGGGATGAGGCGACAGCGTTGAATGGCAGCACCTTCAGGCAGGCAGCGCTGAACAGCAAATAGATGATGGCTACGAGGGAGACGCCGCCGACAAGTGCGCGGGGAAAATTGCGTTGCGGGTCCTTAACTTCCGAGCCGACCAGGTTTAGATCTTCCCAGCCGTCATAGGCCCACAGGGCGGCAGCCAGAGCGGCGAGAAAGGCGCTGAAGACGCCGGCGCTGAACGTGGCCGGCCAGATCGGATCCGGCGCGTTTGAGGACACTGGAGCGAAGAGCGCCACTCCGATCACGATGACTACGGAAATGATTTTGATGGCGGTGAGAAAGACCTGGACAGCGCCGCCGAGGCGTACGCCGAGATAATTTACGCCGGTCATGATGGCAAGCCAGAGGACGGCCAGGGGCTGGCCCCAGGTGAAAACGAAGTCGTACGACTTTACCCAGGTGGCGAGACCGGGGAGCGCGATATGCATGGTGAAAATCGGCGTGGCTACAGCGGGGACGAGAAATCCCAGAAAGCGGACGAGCCCGGCAGCGATGGAAGACGCGGACGAGGGGCGGCCGACGATGGAGTGCATCCAGCCGAAGAGAAAGCCCCAGACTGGACCGAAGCCGCGGCGCAGGTAGGCGTACTCGCCGCCAGCCTCGGGAATCATGGCGCCTAGCTCGGCGTAGGAGAGTGCGCCGAAGAGGGAAAGAATTGCGCCTACGATCCACGCCGCGAAAACCACGGAAACGAAGCGGCCTTCGCGGGCCATTTCGGAAGGCTTGAGAAAGATTCCGGTGCCAATCATCGTGCCTACGACGATTGCGCCAGAGGCCCAGGCGCCGAGGCCGCGGACGAGATCGAGGCGTTTCTCGGCTGTCGTCCCGGCGATGGTTTCGGTTGATGGCATGATGGTGCGGCGCAAATATACTGCAAAGTTGTCGGTTTCAGGACAGAAAGCGATGGAAGCTTTCGTCGTCCCTCCGGGACTCAGGAATATCTGCGCGTCTCGGGCGTAGTGTTGAACGGCTGCGAAGGCAAGAAAAGAGCTTTCTTCAGGGGCTAAAGCCGATTGTCCGGCGGCTCGCGAATGCGGGGGCTAGAAGCACGCGCCTGCTAAAGAAAGAGCAATCTTACTGGGATGGGCTAACGCGCTCCCCTACAACGCTGGCGATTGAGCCGACTGCGAAGGTGACTAGAGCGCCGATCATGAAGTACCACGTATACGCGACGTTGGTAAATCGAAAGAGGCCGAGAATGGTGGCTAGTCCGACGAACATGCCGATGAGGGCGCCGAGAGCGTTCGCGCTTCGGTCGAGCGTGCCCAGTAGAAAAAGTCCGAGCAAACTGCCAAAGGGGAGCGACACTACCGTCAAACCGGCTTCGAGCAGCGGCCCCCATTTCATTAGGCCGAAAGCCATCAAGACCAAGCCCCAGGCGAGAGTCATGCGTCGCGATAGCTTCAAGAAGCTTTTGGAATCGAGCGACTTGCCCCACAGCCGCGAAAAATCGAGAACGCTGGAAGCCGCGAGGGAATTCAGCGAGCCGCTGGCGTTGGACATAGCAACGGCGATGATGGAGGCAAGCATTAGGCCGGCGAGCCCCGGGGGCATCTCGCGCACTAGAAAGAGCGGAAGAAGGCGATCGGTGCGTTCGCCGGGGGCGAGCAGGGGCGTGTGCTGGGCAAAGACGAAAAGCAGGACTCCGATCAGCAGGAATACCGTGAATTGAATCAGAACGATGACGCCGCTGGTCAGCAGGGCGCGGCGGCTGTCGCGTTCGCTACGGGCGGCGAGCAAGCGCTGCACGATGATTTGATCGGTGCCATGGGTGGCCATGGTCAGAAATGCGCCGCCGACTAAGCCGGACCAGAATGTGTATTTGCTTGACCAACTGAACGAGAAATCCAGAACTTGCAACTTGTGCCCGGCAGCGGCGGCTACTTGCGTGACTTCGGTCCAGCCGCCGGGAATGCGATGGAGAAGGAAGATTAGGGTTACGGCGCTGCCGGTCAGATAGATCATTAGTTGCGCGACGTCGGTCCAGATGACGGCCTTCATCCCGCCTTCGAGGGTGTACGAGATGGTTAGGGCAATTACCAGCAGAACCGCAAATTTTTCTGACGTGCCCAGGACGACGCTGACGACCAGTGCGATGGCCGAGACGCGGACACCCTCGGCTATCGCGCGGGTGATCAGGAACGTGCTGGCGGCGGCTGAGCGCATTTTTTCGCCGAAGCGCTTTTCGATGAGCGCGTAGGCGGTGAAGAATTCTCCGCGAAAATATCCGGGCAGGAGAAGCAGGACGATCAGTACGCGTCCAATTAAGTACCCGAACACTAGCTGAAGGAAGGTGAGGTTGCCCGCGTAGGAGATAGCCGGCGTTCCGATAATGGTGAGCGTTGAGGTTTCGGTGGCGACAATCGAAAAGGCCAGTGCCCACCAGGGCGCCGTGCGTCCACCGAGAAAATAGTCGCGAGCATCTTGTTGCTTGCCGCGGAAGCGCATGCCCAGGGCCGTGACGGCCAGCAAATAGGCGATGACGATTACCAAATCGACCGGGTGGATGCGCATGGAGGAGGGGATTATACGTACCTGCTATCTTCGGTACGTTATTTTTTTTGGTTGGTTCGCCGAGGGCTCGGATAGCTCGCGATTCTGGAGCGGAGCTCATCCGAGCTAATGGTCCGTTGCTCCTTGAGCGCCCTTAGCCCTTGTTCAATCAGGTTCTCTTGATAAGCCTGTAGGTCTAAATAATGGGCAACCGCTTCGTTTAATAGATAGCTCCGGCTACGATTTGAGGAGCAAGCGATTGCATCCAGTGCCTCAAGCTTAGCGGCGTCGAGTCGAAAACAAACCTTTCGCAACTTGCCCATGTTCAAAGTAATACCACATATTTTGAGCACCACGTCGCTCAACGATGTACTTCCTTTATTCGTTTTCGCGGGTATTCTGTTTTTATGCGGTACATCCTGGGTTTCGATGGCGGCGGGACGAAGACGGAGTGCGTGTTGATGAATTCGGCCGATCAGGTGTTGGCGCGAACGTTTGCGGGGCCATCGAATCCTTCGCGAATCGGAGTTGAGGCCGCCGTGCGAGCTATTGAGGAAAGCGCAGATTTGGCGCTGCGCGATGCGGGGCTGGAGCGAGGTGTGATTTCGGCAGTTGGCGCGGGGCTGGCGGGCACGGCTAAACCTGACATGAGAGAGAGGATGAGTTGCGCGCTGCAAAAATGCTTCTCGGGAGCCGCCATAACGGTGCTGACCGATCTGGAAGCGGCACTGGCGGCTGCTGGTGAAGGGCCTGCAATTATTCTTGTGGCGGGAACGGGTTCAGCGGCGTTCGGACGAAATGCTGACGGTGAAATTGCGCGCTCGGGCGGATACGGGCCTGCGTCTAGCGATGAGGGCAGCGCGTACGACATAGGCCGGCGTGCCATTGCAGCTGCGATGGAGCAGGGCGTTGGCGGAGCGGATTCGGTTTTGGGCAGAGAGATTTTGACGCAGCTTGGGTGTGCGGAATGGGATGGGGTGCAGCATCGCGCGCAAACTATGCCCGATGATATTTTTCCGCCGATTTTCCCGGTGGTTGCCGCTGCGGCGGACGCGGGCGATGCTATCGCGCAAGAAACTCTTTTACGTGCCGCGGAAGAGTTGGCCGCGCTGGTTGGCGACGTTGCCGGGCGATTGCATCTTACTGACAAGGAGTTCCTGCTGGTCAGGATGGGAGGCACGATGGGGCGCTCGCGGTTTTTTGACGCGCGCGTCGAGGCGGCGCTAAAGAAAGTGGTTCCTGACGCACAAATCGGCAAATTGCGCGTGTCACCCGCGGAGGCCGCGGCTCTGGTGGCGAAGGAATCGGATGCAGGGTAACGAAATCCATCGCGAGCGAGCGCGTACGGCTACCGGCGAAGAGTTGGCAGCGCTGCTGCACCATCATTCGCCGGAGGTACTTTTTGCACTGCTCGATAATCCTGCACTCGACGAAACGCAGCTCTGCTTGCTGCTGGATCGTAAGGATCTTCCCTCTGAGATTCTTGAAGAAGTGGCTCGTCGAAAGCCTTTGCTGAAGAATTATCGCGTGAAGCGGGCGCTGGCTTTTCATCCGCGCACGCCGAGACTGGGGAGCCTGCGGCTGATACGTGAACTGTACCTGATGGATCTGGTGCAGCTCACTCTGCTGCCCGGGACTTCCGCGGAGTTAAAGCGCGTTGCGGAGGAGCAACTCGTGGCGCGGCTTCCGCAGTTGCCGCTTGGTCAGAAAATTACGCTGGCGCGCCGGGGGACGGCGCGCGTCGCCGGCGCGATTCTTGCCGAGGGCCATGCACAACTGGTGTCCATCGCGCTGGACAATCCGGGCCTTACGGAAGCGCAGGTCTTGAAGGCGCTTTCGCGCGAACGCTTGCCGCCTGCGGTGACGAAAGGCATATCACAGCATCGCAAATGGTCGCATACGTACAACGTACGGCTGGCGCTTGTGCGCCATCCTGGGGCGACGCTCTCGACGATACTTGCGTACCTGCCGGAGCTTACGGTTTCGGATTTGCGGGAGCTGGCCGCGCCGGGCATCGTGTCAGAAACTCTGCGCAAATACCTGCTGGCCGAGATTCAACAACGAATCCGAAAAGGTGAAAAATCTGCGCAGGTTCCAGACACCACTGGTGGGCCCGGCACGTCTAACTCAGGCTGAGTCTTGGTCGGGCCCGGCTTTCGGCACTCGTCCGGCAGTTTAATACGAGCGTCACAGAAATAGTGCTAGGCTTGCGAGAAACGTACCGCTTGTTCCGGGTTGAGTGTGGGCAATTCCGGAGAGGCGATGAAATCGGCTCATGCAAGCGGCGAGCACCGCCCCGCCGCGGCTTGGGACCTTGGGCAGGGGGCGTTCCGTCGATGACTTCAGGGGAGCTTACGCCGCGGCATTTGGAGCGCCGCTGGGCGACACGCTATTCGTTTCGCGCTGAGCTGGAAATTGAATGGGGCTCGGCGGTGTTGCGCGGGAAAACTCGGGACATCAGCGCAAATGGCATGTTTATTGAATCGCCCGACACGCTATGGGTTGGGGCCGGCTTCACGGCGCGTTTGGAGTTGGATAGGCCCGTGCAAATGGATTGTTCCGTGAAGCGAATCGAGCCAGGGAGAGGCATGGCGGTTACAGTGACCGTGTCAGAAGAGCAGCACCAGCGGCGTTATCAGGATTTGATCGCCTCGCTTACTCGTCCGCAGCCATAATCGCGTCTGCTGCGCGGGCATAGACCTCGTTCTATACTAAATAGGATGTGCTTTTGGGTTGCCCGGGGGAACTGACCGCCGTTTCGGTCATCGACTGCGGTCCATTTCATGACGCGATGCCTTGATTGCGGCTCAGAACGCACTACTGACCAATGCCCTTCGTGCGGCCTGACCACAGCTGCTGCTGAGTTGATGTTCCGCCGCCGGCTGATGCGTCAGACGGGAATTTTTCTGCTGGGTTCGCTGGCGTTCCCGTACATCAGCCAGATTTATCCTCCGCTGGATCTTGACCTGATTCTGGTGTTTTTCGGGTTGATTTTCTTTGGCGCGCTTACGTTGGCCGTTATCTTGGAGCGGCGGGCGCGCAATCATCAGGAAATTGAGATTTTGAAACGCGTTTACAACGGATTTGTGCCGCTGCCCTGGATTTTAGCGGCGACGCTGTTTATCAACGGGCGGCTCGATTCGCAGAAGGATGTCGTCTACTACCCGGCTGCGGTTGTGGGCCGCTTTAATATGAAGGGGATCGTGAAAGGGAGTCGGCGTTTGGTGGTGCGCTCGTGGCGCGAAGGGCAGCGGGTTGAGCGGCTGGCGGTAGATATGGATGACTTCGATCGTTTTCATGAGGGCGATGGGATTGTGGTGGGCGTCGGGGCGGGGGCGTTGGGAATACCGTGGTATTACGGCGTATATCGCCGGTGAAGGCGGCTGCTAATTGCGTTAGTACGCGGGCTCGCGGTTGCGCAGTAGTGGGATTTGAATATCGAGATAGCTGCCGTTTTTTCCGAAGCGGAAACGGACGCGTTCCATGGGGCCGACGTCGCGAATTTTCCACTCGGTGGTCTCGACGGGTTGATCGGAAATATCGGCGGGGGACCACTCTATGTTTTCTCCCTGCGGCTTCACTTTTGTGGGGTCGACGTCGTAGACCTCTTGTTCTTTCACATCGACGAGCATGTAGCGCTTCCATAGGCGGACCAGCAGCACGCCGCGTTTTTCACCGTGATAGATATTCCAGGATGCGGGGGCGTCGTCGTTGAAGCGCACGATTGCGAATTCGACCGGCTTCCACAGGTGTTTTTCGGCGCCGTATAGTGAAGAGACAGCGAGCGTTGAAATCAGGATTACCGAGATGAAGAAGTTTTTAGGGCGCATGTGGCTTAGCGCAAATCCGTTCTTGATGGCGCAAAAGTTTGGCGTAGTTCTAGTTTCTTACTTCACTGAAGGCTTTGTCGAGGAGGCGAACGCCTTCGTCGACGTCGGCTTTGGAGATGTTCAGCATCG
>Ga0137418_10002994_pt1 | contig 15514 bp, 14 predicted proteins | sample CZODoug3_1_2_16f_FD_122242 | JGI IMG/M metagenome (GOLD analysis project Ga0137418, IMG submission 122242) | Vadose zone soil fungal communities from Angelo Coast Range Reserve, California, USA - CZODoug3_1_2_16fungal (Hybrid Assembly) | ecosystem: Environmental > Terrestrial > Soil > Vadose... | reverse complement strand
AGCCGAGCACGACGTTGCCGCCCTTCTCGCTTGTCTCGAAGCGGCCGGTGAGCCCCGCGAAGCCGGGAATCCCGTCGTGGGCGCGCGCGGCAAGCCTCGCGAAGCCTCCGCGCGCGCTGTAATGCTGCGGATCCTCCGCGTCGCCCGTCCAGGCGGCCTTCAGGTTGAGCACGCTGCCGCGCGGCTCGGTTGCCTCGAGACGCGCGCGGGCGGCCCGCGGAAACGGCAAGTACTCGGCGAGCCGCGCGAGCGGGGCCAGGTCGATTCCGTCGGCGTCGATCTCACCGCCCGCCGGCGTTGCGCCCTCGGCCGGCGTCCAACGCACGCGAAAATCGGCGGGCGGGACCACGATCCCGGTCCCAGTCTTGAGCGTGAGCTTGCGGCCGGAGACTTCGAAGCCCTTGCGATCCCGCTGGCCCGCGCCGACCCGCCCCTGGAGGTAATCGAGCTCGAGCAGCGGGGTGTCCTTGGACACTCGGCCCACGACCTGGGAGAGCGCGACGTCGGCCGTGAGCTCGGTGGAGGCTTTGCCCTGCAGATTCAGCCACAGGCGCACGCCGCCCTTGCCTGAGCGCAGGTCGAACGGATAGTCGACCCAGCGCCGCCAGGCGACGAGATCCGTGTACTCGAGCTCGGCGTAGATTTGCCCGACACACGCGCCGGGATCACCGGCGTCGAGTTTGTCCAGATCACCGCGCACATCGAGCGCGGAGGCGAGCTCGGTGGACGGCCTCGCCTTGAAGGCGAACCGGTGCCCCAGGAAGCCGTTGCGCAGGACGAAATTGAACTCCGGCAACTCGAGTAGGGGCGCCCCGCGTTGCTTGTCGTCCCAGCTGACGCTCGCGTCGCGGATGATGATCTCGCGCTGCGCCAAGACCCATCGCGCGATTCCCGCGTCTCCCGCTTGGTCGGTACGCAGTTCGATGCCCGCGACATAGAGCCTGCCTCCCTCGTCGCGCCTGATCTCGAGCCGGGGCCGGTCGAAGACGAGCGAATAGAACCGCGGCGATCCGATCAAGGCGGAAATCCAGGACAGCGTCGCTTCGACGGCGGGCAGGCTGAGGGCCTCGCGACCGTCGCGATCGAAGACGGTCACGTTGGCGAGAAGGAGCTCGGGCCGCAGGCCCTGCCAATCCGCTTCCATCGCGCCGATCGTGATGCGACTGCCCAGGACTTTCGACGCGTAGCGCTCGACGTCACCCCTGTGCTCCGCGACTTTCGGGAGGACCCAGTAGCGAAGGGCGAGAAGGGTCGCTGCGAACAGGAAGTAGAGGCTCAGTAGCGCCCAACCGAGGATGCGCGCGGCGACTCGCCAACGGCTCTTCGGCGGAATCGCTTCGGCTATCGTTTCCTCGATCGCCTGCTCAAGCTGCTCCAGTTTCTGTAGCGGTTGGTCCAAAATCAGTGCGCCCTTCGGCGTGGAAGTTCGACCCTACAGCAAGGCCGTGATCGGCAACCCAAGGATGAACGCGAGAGCAGTGCCTCGCGACGACAATCACCTGCAACGAGCGCCATTTTACCCGCAAGGCCTTGTCGCCGGGCGAAAAACGCGCTGACAACTCGCTGAAGCTCCTCGATTTTTGCGGGTTTCCGCTAGAATAAGGTCCTTTCGGATGCTTCCCGGAGATTCCCATGTCGATGGCCGATCGCGACGGATTCATCTGGTACGACGGCAAGCTCGTGCCCTGGCGTTCAGCGACCACTCACGTGCTCACCCATTCGCTTCACTACGGCCTCGCGGTATTCGAGGGCGTGCGCGCCTACAAGACCGTCGAGGGGACGGCGATCTTCAGGCTCGCCGACCACACCGAGCGCCTGTTCAACTCGGCGCACATCTACATGATGAAAATCCCCTACGGCCGGGAGACGCTCATCGAAGCCCAGAAGGAAGTGGTGCGCGCCAACCAGCACGAGTCCTGCTACATCCGGCCGATCGCTTTTTACGGCTCGGAGAAGATGGGGGTGTCCCCGATCGGCGCGACCGTGCACGTCGCCGTCGCCGCGTGGCCCTGGGGCGCCTATCTCGGAGCGGAAGCGCTCGAGAAAGGAATACGCGTCAAGACCTCGTCCTATGCGCGCCACCACGTCAACGTGACCATGGCTCGCGCCAAGATGGCCGGGACCTATCCGAACTCGATCCTCGCGAACCTGGAGGCGACCCAGCACGGCTACGACGAGGGCCTGCTCCTCGACGTGGACGGTTTCGTCGCGGAGGGATCGGGCGAGAATCTGTTCATCGTCAAGGGCGGAAAGATCCACGAGCCGGAGCTGACCTCGGCGCTTTCCGGGATCACGCGCGCCTCGGTCATCACCCTGGCGAACGAGCTCGGCTATGAAGTCATTTCCCGGCGCCTCACGCGCGACGACATCTACATCGCCGACGAAGCCTTCTTCACCGGTACGGCGGCCGAGGTCACGCCCATCCGCGAGCTCGACGGGCGCACGATAGGCGAGGGCACGCGCGGACCGGTCACGACCAAGATCCAGAAACTCTTCTTCGACGTGGTCGCCGGCAAGGTCGCCAAGCACAAGGACTGGCTTTCGCCGGTCCGCGAGAAGGTCTCGTCCAGGGTGTCCAGAGAAAAAGCCTGATGGGCGCGAACGATCCGGCGAACCGCGTCGTCGAGGTGACCGAAGCGGATCTTCCCTTGCATTGCCCCACGCCCAAGACTCCGGTGTGGTCCCTGCATCCCCGGGTGTTCCTCGACGTCGCCAAGGCGGGCCAGGCGCTCTGCCCCTACTGCGGCACGCGCTACGTCTACAAGGGCGGCAAGCCCAAGGGCCATTAGCGCCCGGTGCCGAAGATCCTCATCGTCGCGCCGAACTGGATCGGCGACGCGCTGCTCGCCCAGCCGCTCTTCGCGCGGCTGCGGAAGAAACTCCCCGGCGTTCTCATCGACGCGCTCGCCCCCGGCTGGACCGCACCGGTCCTACGCCGCATGCCGGAGATCAATGAAGTCTTGGCCGCGCCCTTCGCTCACGGCGAGCTGAAGCTCGCCGCGCGCTGGCGCCTGGGCCGGAGCCTGCGCTCGCGCCGCTACGACGAGGCGATCGTGCTGCCCAACACCTTCAAGTCCGCGCTCGTCCCCTTCTTTGCGAAGATCCCCCTTCGCGCCGGGTTCATCGGCGAATCGCGCTACGGCCTGCTCAACGTCGTGCACAAGCTCGACGCGAAACGCTCGCCGCTCATGGCCGAGCGCTACGCGCAGCTCGCGGAAAAACCCGGGACGAAACCTGCGCTGCCCTTGCCGGAGACGAGGCTCGCGATCGACGAGGTGAATCTCGCCATCGCTCTCGGCCGGCTCGGGCTTTCGCGCGCAAAGCGCATCGCTGCTTTCTGCCCGGGCGCGGAGTACGGACCGTCCAAGCGCTGGCCGGTCCGGCATTTCGCCGCGCTCGCGCGCAAGCTGGTCGCGCTGGGCCACGCGGTGTGGCTGTTCGGCTCGGAGAAGGACCACGCCATCGGAGAGGAGATCGCCGTCGCGAGCGAAGGCGCCGCGACCAATCTGTGCGGAAGGACCGATCTCGCGAGCGCGATCGACCTGCTTTCGCTCGCCGAGGTCGTGGTGAGCAACGATTCGGGGCTCATGCACGTCGCCGCCGGCGTCGGGCGCCCGGTGGTGGCGCTGTACGGCTCGTCCAGCCCCGAGCACACGCCGCCGCTCGCGCGCCGCTACCGCATCGTGAGAACCGGGATCGAATGCAGCCCGTGCTTCGCGCGCGAATGTCCGCTCGGGCACTTCAAGTGCATGAACGAGCTCGCGCCCGAGCGCGTGATGGAAGAGATCGCCGCGGTGCGCGGCGCGGCCTAAACGGCTGAGCCCGGCAACGGCAGGCTCGCGTGCGGCCGCGGTAAACGCGGTCGCGACGTTGGAATAACGGCCACCTCTCAAACGTTCGGTGTCATGTCCGTTGCGCGAGAAAGGAGGTCAGCGAATTTGGGCTGACCGGCGGCAGCGCCGCCAGGGAACAGCACGCCACTTAATCATCATCACTTCAAGAGGAGCACACATGAAGACAAGTCAATTCACGTTGATCATCATAGGTTTGGCTGCCTCGATGCCATTTCCGCTACCCGCCGCAGCGCACGACGATCATGCTGCGATGGTCGTCATCCGGGATGACTGCGCTCCCGGCGACCCGGGCTGGGCCCCCACAGGCGGCTGCCTGCGGAAAGAAGGCGACGTGTCGTTTGCCGAATTCGGGGCGGAGTTGTCTTCGCCGCTGGCGCCGACCTCCCTCATCGGACATCAGGCGTGGCGGATGGATCCTCCGTACGTCGAGGTCGATGCCGACGACAACCTGATGGTGCGGAACAGGGGCGGGCGAGTGCACACTTTCACCGAGGTGCGGAGCTTTGGCGGGGGGAAGATTCCCAATCCTGCCCTCAACAAGGGGCTGGTGACCGCTCCGGAGTGCCTGGTCTCGACGGACATCGCTCCGGGCGGCAAGACAGAGGTGAGCACGCTCGCCGAAGGCAATCACCACTTCCAGTGCTGCATCCATCCCTGGATGCGCGCGATCATCAAGGTGAAGCGGGAGGACTGACGCAGGCGCGCCTGGCTCGATCGCACCCCGCTCCGGCGGGGTTTTTGTTTTTCCCGCGACCCCTTCTCCCACTACTCCTCGGGGCCGCCGGTCGGCAGCGGCGGCGTGCTCTCGGGCGGCCGGCGGTGTCGCGTCGCCTGCTCGAAGGCGTAGGCGAAACCGATCAATTTCGGTTCGCTGAACGCGGGCCCGGAGAAGGTCACGCCGTAGGGCGCAGGCTTGGCGTCGAAGCCGTCCGGGAAAGGCGTCGGGGGGAGGAAGGGCGGCGGCGCCACCGCCGGATTCGCCACGAACCCGGCCGGTACGACGATGCTGGGATAGCCCGCACGCGCCGGGGCGTTGGCGCCGCGATTGGCCGGGAAGAGCACCGCGTCGAAATCCTTGTACACGACATCGAGCCCGCGGGTTTTCGCGATGTCGAGATCCTTCGCGCGGTCGCTCAGGTAGCGCGCGGTGTCGCCGCTGCCGGCGCGGGTGTCGAGCGAGTCGGCGGCAATGGCGAGCCCCTGACCATACTTCAGCCCCACCTGCAGGCCGTTGATCGTGAAATTGTTGTTGAAGGCGATCACGTCTGCAAGCGTGCGCACCGGAGCACCCGCGGGAAGCTTGGCCAGATATGCGTTCAGATCGCGCTTGAACCCAAAGAGCAGGACCGTGGAGCAGTTCGCCGGAAGCGGCAAGCCGCCGCAGCCGCTGAAGTCAAACAGCTCCTGCTGCGTGGGAATTTCGTGGAAGTCCTCCACGATCGCGCCCTCGGCCCGCAGAACCGCAATGGCGTCGTTCATGACCTGCTGCTGCTCAACGCTGAGGACGACGCGATGCAGGCTGTCGGTCCAATAGCCGAAATGCGGGACCGCGATGCGCGCGCCGCGCAGCGCATTCCTCTTCAGGAATCGAGTGTAATCACCGAAGCACTTGCCAGGCGTGAGGCAGGCGGAGGTGGCGGGGTCCTGAGGATCGAACCCGGCCAGGACCCCGAGAAGCTTGGCGGCGTCGGTCACGGTGCGCGCCATCGGGCCGGCGGTATCCTGATCGGCGGTGATCGGCACGATCCCCGTCCGGCTCACGAGGCCCACCGTCGGCTTGATGCCGACGAGGAGGTTCTGGGTTCCAGGGCTGAGGATCGATCCGGACGTCTCGGTGCCGACCCCCACGGTTGCGAGGTTCGCGGACACGGCGATGCCCGGGCCGGAGCTGGAGCCGCCGGTCGCAAGCGCCGGGCGGCCGTCATTGAACGCCTGCCTCGGATCGGTGCGGGGATCGAACGGGTTGAAGCCGTAACCGGCCCGCGTCAGGTCGCCGCCGCGCTGGAAGAGCTGCAGGCGCAGTTGCGAGCTGTAGCCGGTCGGCATGCCGGTGGAGCTGATGAAGTTGGCGAACTCGGTGAGGGTCGCCTTCCCGAGGATGATGGCGCCGGCGCGGCGCAGCTTCCGGGTGATGAAGGCATCCTTCGCCGGGATCGATCCGCCGAGCGCGACCGATCCGGCCGTCGTCGGCATATCGGCGGTATCGATGTTGTCCTTGAGGATGACCGGCACCCCGAACAAGGGCTTTCTGCGTCCGTCCGCCTCCCAGTCTTCGTCCCGGCCGCGAGCGTCGTCATCGAGATCGTCGACTCTCAAGGCGCGCGCGGCGGAGAGCGCGTGCTCGTTCACATGCATGAAGCTGTTGAGCTGTGGACCGGCCTGATCGTAGGCCTCGATCCGCGCGAGATACATGCGCACGAGCTCCTCCGGGGTGAGAATCCCCGAGCGAAACGCATCGTGAATGTCGCCGATGGTGGCTTCGACCAGCTGAAACCGATCGCGGTCCCGACCGTGCGCGATGCCCGCCAGAAAGAACGCGGCAACTGCAAGGAGAATCCAGGTGGGTAGGTAGGGGCGTTTTTTCATGTCTTTCTCCTCTCGCAGAAATGCTACCGCGAGGCGCGGTAGCAAGGAAATGATCCGGTCGGCTCTCGCCTGCGGTCGCACGGCCGCGCAGATTTCTGCGACGCGGCCCGCTCAGTACTGCACCTGTAAACCGAGCACGATCTGTTTCGCGCTCGTCTGCGCGGGGGCGATGCGGGAATCGTCGAACTTCGTGTACACGAGGCTGATCTTTCCGTTGGATCCGTTGAGGAGGTAGTTCACGCCGAAGTCGGTCGCCTTGCTGGTGGTGGCGCTCACGTCGCGGTCGAACTTCTGGTAGCGGATGAAGGGTTGAATCTGTCCTCCGTACGCCTTGCCCGGCAGGAGCACGGCGCCGCTCAGCAGATAGGCCTTGCCCGCGACCTGTCCGCCGACGTTGTCCGCGGCCGGGCATGCGACGGAACCCGGTTCCCCGGAACCGCAGTCGACCGCGCCGCCGAGGTCGTACTTGTAGTACGCGCCTTCCAGGGCCGGGACAAACCCGCCGATTTTTTTCTCGAGCAGCGCATCGAGGCTCCATACCTTGAAATTGCCTTTGGCCGCCGCGGTCCCGACACCGTCCTTCTGCATTTGTCCGGCCAGGCCAATGGTGAAGATATCCTTGGAGCCGTAGTAGGTCCCACCTTCGTAATAAGCGGGTGCGGGCTCAGCATCCCACAGTGCGACCGCCAGCCGTCCGGCGTAGAGCATGTTGTCCGCGGCGTTCGACAGGCCGGCGGCCCGGTTGTGCCCGTTGAATGCGCCGACGGAGTAAACCAGCTTGCCGCCAGCGGGCTTGCCCCAGAGCAGCATGCCGTTGTCCCTGCCCACGGCGAGATTCGGGTAGTTGGAGACTACGCCGGGAAAGGACCATGCGCTCACATAGAAGGGTCCGGAGAGGTTGGCGCGGTCGCTGGGCGGCAGCATGCGCCCGAGCCAGAAGTTGAAGAGTTCGTTCGACTCGAGCTGCACGATCGCGTCCATGACTCTCACGCTGTCGCCTCCGGCCGTGGCCGGTCCACCGGTGCGCTCGGTGTTGAAAGTTGCCTTGAGGTACTTGTTGAACTGCCCGCCCATATATAGCCGGACGTTTTCCGGTGCGAAGGTCTTGGAATTGGACGTTCCGTCGGGCGCTCCGTTTTCCAGCGAGGTGAAGCTCGCGCGTATGCCCAGCCCCACGCTGACCGACGCATCGTCGTTGATTTTCAGCTCGGCGCCCGCATGCGCGAGGGTGACGGTCATCGCGAACAATCCGGCGACCAGCAGAGGTCTCTGTGCGTTTCCCAACGACAAGATTGAGTGCATGATTTTTCCCTCGAGGAGTTTGCGATGAATTTCACGCACGCACCGTAACTGCTCACGCGCGCACCAAATGCACCGGAGCACCTTCCATGCCATTCGTGCTGCGGCGGACAAATCTCTGCGGTCCATTGACCGGTATCTCCGTCCCCGCGCGAACAAGAATCACGATGGAAAGCGCGACGCTGCATCGGCTCGACCGGCGCCGGCATGCCGTGCGCCTCGAGCGCCGCTCAAGAGCGCGTCGGGGAAGGAACTGCCTCCCTGTTTTCGCACCACAAAGGAGCGATTGGCATCGCCTTTGCACCACGACGTGACGCAGAATTCCGCTGGCGACTCGCGCGACATCGCGGAATCCGCGCCGTCGCTCCCAGCGTAACGGGCTAATCGCTGACGCTTTTTTCCGGGTCCCCGTCCGCCGCAGGGCGTGTGGCATGGATCATGCGATAACCCCTATCTCCAACTCGAACTAAACCTGAGGAGTAAGGATATGTCTCGGCCCATGGAAATAGGAATCGTCAAACGCGCGTTGTCTCTCGTCGGACCGGTGGCGCTCGCATGCGGCTTGGCGGTGTCTGCCGTTCCGGCGCTCGCCCAAGGCACCATCAAGGTCGGCGTCCTGCACTCGCTGTCCGGAACGATGGCGATCAGCGAAACCGTGCTCAAGGACGTGACGCTGATGGCAATCGAGGAAATCAACGCGAAGGGCGGCGTGCTCGGAAAACAACTCGAAGCGGTGGTCGTCGACCCGGCGTCGAACTGGCCGCTGTTCGCCGAGAAGGCGCGCCAGCTGCTGACGCAGGACAAGGTGGCGGTCGTGTTCGGCTGCTGGACCTCCGTGTCGCGCAAATCGGTTCTTCCCGTGTTCGAGGAGTTGAACGGCCTGCTGTTCTACCCGGTCCAGTACGAAGGAGAGGAGCTCTCGAAGAACGTCTTCTATACGGGAGCCGCGCCCAACCAGCAGGCGATCCCGGCCGTCGAGTACCTGATGAGCGCCGAGGGCGGCGGCGCCAAGCGCTGGGTGCTGCTCGGCACGGACTACGTCTATCCGCGCACGACCAACAAGATCCTGCGCGCATTCCTCAAGGCCAAGGGCGTGGACGAGAAGGACATCGACGAGAAGTACACCCCCTTCGGCCACGCCGACTACCAGACCATAGTCGCCGATATCAAGAAGTTCTCCGCCGGGGGCAAGACCGCCGTCGTGTCGACCATCAACGGGGACTCCAACGTGCCCTTCTACAAGGAGCTCGGCAACCAGGGCCTGAAGGCGACCGATGTCCCGGTGGTGGCCTTCTCCGTGGGCGAAGAGGAATTGCGCGGCGTCGACACGAAGCCGCTCGTCGGCCACCTGGCGGCCTGGAACTATTTCATGTCGCAGAAAAACCCGGTCAACGACGTCTGGAAGAAAGAATGGGCCGCCTACGCCAAGAAGAAAAAGCTGCCCAACGCGGACAAACCCCTCACCAACGATCCGATGGAAGCGGCCTGGATCGGGATCCACATGTGGAAGCAGGCCGTGGAGAAGGCGAAGACCACCGACGTCGACGCGGTGATCTCCGCCATGGCCGGCCAGAAGTTCACGGCGCCCTCCGGGATCACCTCGACCATGGACCCGAAGAACCACCATCTGCACAAGGCGGTGTTCATCGGCGAAGTGAAGGCCGACGGACAGTTCAACGTGGTGTGGAAGACCCAGGGTCCGGTCAAGGCGCAACCCTGGAGCCCGTTCATAGCCGGAAACGACAAGAAGAAGGACGAGCCCGAGCTCACCGCCAAGAAGTGACGTGAAGTGATATCGGAGATGGCGGCGGCGCGAAAGCGCCGTCGCCGTTTTGGGAGCTTCAAATGCATCGAGTCCTGCGGGTGCTGCTGTTTGCGCTGGGTCTCGCAGCGCGCCCGGCGGTCGCGATCGACCCGGGCCTCGTCGAAAGGCTGGCCTTCGGAGAGAGCAACGAAAAAGTAGACGCGGTCGGCGTGCTCGTCGCCTCGGGCGACGAGCGGGCTCCCTCGTTTCTCCAGGCGCTCGCAGACGGCGCGGTCCAGACCGCCGGCAGGCGCGTGCTGATCGTCACGGGAGACGAGGGCTTCGACGCCGTCACCGGCGAGAAAATCCGGCCCCTGCCCGGGGACCGCGAGGATGTCGTCGTCAACAACCGGCTGCGGCGCGAAATCGATTCGGCCCTAGGGGCTCTCAGGCTCGTTTCTCCCGATCGCGGAACGCGCCTCAAGGCGGCCAAGGCGTTGGAGGACCGCGCAGACGCCTCGCTCTTGCCGCTCGTCCGCAAGGCGCTCGCTCGCGAGAGCGACCTGGCGATCAAGCCCCTGCTCGAGCTGATCGCGGCCGCGATGGAGCTCGCGAGCGGCGACAGGGCCGCGCGCCTCGCGGCGGTGCGCACGCTCGGGCGATCCGGAAATCCGAATACCAAGACGCTGCTGCTGTCGCTGCTCGCAAAAAAGGACGGCATCGATCCAGAGATCCGCGCCGCGGCGGAGGCGAGCCTCCGCGCGGTCGAAGGGCGGCTCGTCTGGGGCGAACGCCTCGGGCTCGCGTTCGCCGGCGTGAGCCTCGGCAGCATCCTGCTGCTCGCCGCGCTCGGGCTGGCCATCACCTACGGATTGATGGGTGTGATCAACATGGCGCACGGCGAGCTGATCATGGTGGGCGCCTACACGACCTATGTGGTGCAGAACCTCTTCCGGGCGCACGCCCCGGGCGCCTTCGACGCGTACCTCGCGTGCGCCGTGCCGGCGGCCTTCTTCGCCTCCGCGCTGGTCGGCATGGCGCTGGAGCGCAGCGTGATCCGCTGGCTCTACGGCCGGCCGCTGGAGACGCTGCTCGCGACCTGGGGGATCAGCCTCGCGCTGATCCAGGCGGTGCGCACGATCTTCGGCGCGGCCAACGTACAGGTCGAAAACCCGGTGTGGATGTCGGGCGGCGTCGAAGTGCTGGCCAACGTGGTGCTGCCGTGGAGCCGCATCGTGATCGTCTTCTTTGCCAGCGCCGTGCTCGCCGGGATGTGGCTGCTGCTGACGCGGACGCGCCTCGGCCTTTTCGTGCGCGGCGTTACGCAGAACCGCGCCATGGCTTCCTGCGTCGGCGTGCCGACCGCGCGCGTCGACACCCTGGCCTTCGGCCTGGGCTCGGGCGTCGCGGGCCTCGCCGGCTGCGCACTGTCGCAGATCGGAAACGTCGGCCCCGACCTCGGCCAGGCCTACATCGTCGATTCCTTCATGGTGGTGGTCCTCGGCGGCGTGGGGCAGCTCGCCGGCACCGTCTACGCGGCCTTCGGCCTGGGATTCGCCAACAAGCTGCTCGAGTCCTGGCAGGGCGCAGTGCTCGCCAAGATCGCGGTGCTCGTCTTCATCATCGTCTTCATCCAGCGGCGCCCGCAGGGCATGTTCGCCCTGAAGGGCCGGGCCCTGGAATCCTAGATGGGCCCGATCTCCTCCACGGTCCCCCGCCTGTACGGCGCGAAGGGCTGGGCCGCGCTGGGCGCCGCGGCTCTCGTGCTCTTCCTCGTCTTCCCGCTGCTCAATCTCGTCGTCCCCGCAGCGAGCCCCTTCCACGTCTCGGCTTACTGGGTCACGCTCATCGGCAAGATCATGTGCTATGCCATCGTCGCTCTGGCGATGGACCTGATCTGGGGCTATGCAGGCATCCTGTCGCTCGGACACGGCCTGTTCTTCGCGCTCGGCGGCTACGCCTTCGGCATGTACCTGATGCGCCAGATCGGCGCCGACGGCCAGTACCGCGCGAACATGCCCGACTTCATGGTGTTCCTCGACTGGAAGGAATTTCCCTGGCAGTGGTGGAACTCCGACCAGTTCTGGTGGTGCGCGCTGCTGGTCGTGCTCGTGCCGGGCCTGCTCGCCTTCGTGTTCGGCTATTTCGCCTTCCGCTCGCGCGTGAAGGGAGTGTACTTCTCCATCATCACGCAGGCCCTCACCTACGCGGCGATGCTGCTCTTCTTCCGCAACGCCACCGGCTTCGGCGGCAACAACGGCTTCACCGACTTCAAGCGCATTCTCGGCATCCCGATCACGACGCCGGAAGCGCGCATGGCGCTGTTCGCGATCACGGCCGCGATGCTGATCGGCACGCTCCTCCTCGGGCGCTTTATCGTCACCTCCAAGTTCGGGCGCGTGCTCGCGGCAATCCGCGACGCCGAGCAGCGCGTGATGTTCTGCGGCTACAACACCGTGCACTACAAGCTGTTCGTCTGGACGCTTTCGGCGGTCCTGTGCGGCATCGCGGGCGCCTTGTACGTGCCGCAGGTGGGGATCATCAATCCGAGCGAGATGTCACCGGCGAATTCGATCGAGATCGCGATCTGGGTCGCGGTTGGCGGCCGCGGCACGCTCACCGGCGCGATCGTGGGAGCGGGCATCGTAAACGGCGCGAAGAGCTATCTCACGCAGGCGTTCCCCGAGATCTGGCTTTATTTCCTCGGGTTGCTGTTCATTCTGGTGACGCTGTTTCTGCCTCAGGGCATCGTCGGCCTCGCGCGCCGCTGGACGAGAACCGGATGAACGCCCCGGCCATCGCACCGACCGGAGCCGGCACCGGCATCGGCCATATCGCCACCGGCGCACTGGACCTCAGCCACGGCACGGTTCTCTATCTCGACGACATCAGCGTCAGCTTCGACGGCTTCAAAGCGCTCAACAAGCTCTCGCTCACCATCGACGCCGGCGAGCTGCGCTGCGTGATAGGCCCGAACGGCGCCGGCAAGACCACCATGATGGACGTGATCACCGGCAAGACCCGGCCCGACGCGGGAACCGTGTTCTTCGGCCAGACGATCGATCTCACCCGGCTCACCGAGGCCGAGATCGCGCAGGCGGGCGTCGGGCGCAAGTTCCAGAAGCCGACCATTTTCGAGCACCATACGGTGTTCGAGAACCTGGAACTGTCGATGAAGGCCGACAAGCGCGTGCGCAGGACCCTCTTCGCAAGGCTTTCGTCCGAGGAACGCGATCGCATCGCCGTGATGCTCGAGCGCGTCGGACTCGCCGACGGAGCCGACCGCATTGCGGGCCTGCTCTCGCACGGCCAGAAGCAGTGGCTGGAGATCGGGATGCTGCTGATGCAGGAGCCGCAGCTGCTGCTGCTCGACGAGCCGGTCGCCGGGATGAGCGACGAGGAAACCGAGAGAACCGCCGAGCTCTTCCTCTCGCTCGCGGGCAGGCACTCGCTGGTCGTGGTCGAGCACGACATGGCCTTCATCGAGGAAATCGCGCGCAAGGTGACGGTGCTGCACGAAGGCAGCGTGATCGCCGAAGGCGCCATGGATCAGGTGCACAACGACCCGCGCGTCATCGAAGTCTATCTGGGCCGCTGATGCTCTCCGTCGCCAACCTCAACCAGTACTACGGCGGCAGCCATATCCTGCGCGACCTGTCCTTCGAGGTGCCGCCGGGAAAGGTGACGGCGCTGCTCGGCCGCAACGGCGTCGGCAAGTCCACGCTGCTCAAGGCCCTGATGGGCCTCGTGCCGGCGGCGACCGGTGCGGTGACGTTCGGGGGGCAGGACCTCACCCACGCGAAGCCCGACGCGCGCGCGCGCGCGGGTATCGGCTACGTGCCGCAGGGACGCGAGATCTTTCCGCGCCTCTCGGTCGGGGAGAACCTCGAAATCGGCCTGGCGACCAAGCCCGGGGCCGCGGTGCCGGCGCGCGTCTTCGAGTTGTTCCCCGTGCTCCGTGAGATGCTGCACCGGCGCGGCGGGGATCTTTCGGGCGGGCAGCAGCAGCAACTGGCGATCGGGCGCGCGCTCGCAATGGGGCCGGCGCTGCTGATCCTGGACGAGCCCACCGAGGGCATCCAGCCCTCCATCATCAAGGACATCGAGCGCGTGATACGCTCGCTCGCCCGGTCCGGCGAGATGGCCATCCTGCTCGTAGAACAGTATTACGACTTCGCCAGGTCGCTCGCCGACCAGTACCTGGTCATGGAGCGCGGCGAGTTCGTCGCACGCGGGCCCGGCGCGGACATGGACGTAGACCGCGTCAAGGAACTGCTGGCGGTATGATTCGCGCATGCAGCTTGCCGAGCCGATTCTCGCCTCCTGGAAGGCGGAGCTCCGTCTGGAATTCGAGCGCCGCGAAGGACGAACCGTCCTCGCGAAACGTCGGCACGAAGGCCCGCTCGTCGTGCAGAAGCCGCTCTATCCCGAAGGCGACGCGGTCTGCCACGCCATCGTCGTGCATCCGCCGGCGGGCATCGCCGGCGGCGACGAACTGGAATTCTCGGCATGCGCGGGCGAAGGCGCGCATGCGCTGCTGACCACGCCCGGCGCGGGCAAGTGGTACCGCTCTGGCGGAGCCTGGGCGCGCCAGCGCCTCGACCTGAACATCGCAGACGGCGCTTGCCTCGAGTGGTTGCCGCAGGAAACGATCACGTTCGACGGCGCGCTCGCGGACATGCGGACCGAGGTGCGCCTTGCCGCCGGAGCACGCTTCATCGGCTGGGAGATTCTGTGCCTCGGCCGCAGCGGTTCCGGGGAACGCTTCGCCCGCGGTGCGTGCCGGCTGCAAACCTCGCTCCGGCAAGACGGAAAGGCGCTGTGGTTCGAGCGAGGACGCATCGAAGGCGGCAGCCACCTGCTCGAATCGCAGGTAGGCCTGGCGGGCGCGCCGGTGTGCGCAACGCTGCTCGCCGTGGCGCCCGATCTGGATGCGCTCCTTCCCCGCTGCCGCGGGGCGCGGCCGGAGAGCGGCGCAGGGGCGGTGACGCTGCTGCCGGGTGTGCTGGTGGCGCGCTACCTCGGCTCGTCGAGCGAGTCCGCGAAGCGCTACTTCACGCAACTGTGGCGCCTTCTGCGCCCTGTGGTAGGCGGAATCGAAGCGCGCGAGCCGCGCATCTGGAGCACATGAATGGAATTGACGCCGCGCGAGAAGGACAAATTGCTGATATTCACGGCAGCCCTGCTCGCCGAGCGGCGCAAAGCGCGCGGGGTCAAGCTCAACTACCCGGAAGCGGTGGCCTTCATCACCGCCGCGATCATGGAAGGCGCGCGCGACGGGCGCAGCGTGTCCGAGCTCATGAGCTGGGGCGGGACTTTGCTCAAGCGTGACGAGGTGATGGAAGGCGTGCCGGAAATGATCCCCGATATCCAGGTCGAGGCGACTTTTCCGGACGGCACCAAATTGATCACTGTGCACAACCCTATTCCATGATTCCAGGTGAAATCAAAGTTGCCTCCGGCGACATCGAGCTGAACAAAGGCAGGAAGACGGTCGTGCTCAAGGTCGTCAATACCGGTGATCGTCCGATCCAGGTCGGATCGCACTATCATTTCTTCGAAACCAACGACGCGCTCAGGTTCGAGCGCAAGGCGGCGTACGGCTTCCGCCTCAACATCGCCGCCGGCACGGCGGTGCGCTTCGAGCCGGGGCAGGAGCGCACCGTGGAGCTGGTGGCGCTCGCCGGCGACCGGAAGGTCTACGGCTTCACCGGCAAAGTGATGGGGGCGCTCGAGTGAAGATCTCGCGCCAGGCCTATGCCGAAATGTTCGGGCCGACGACCGGCGACCGCGTGCGCCTCGCGGACACCGAGCTCTGGATCGAGGTCGAAAAGGACCTCACTGTATACGGCGAGGAAGTGAAATTCGGCGGCGGCAAGGTAATCCGCGACGGCATGGGCCAGAGCCAGCGAATATCGGCCGAGGTGGCCGACACCGTCATCACGAATGCCTTGATCGTCGATCACTGGGGCATCGTCAAGGCCGACATCGGCATCAAGGACGGCCGCATCTGGAAAATCGGCAAGGCCGG
>Ga0137418_10002993_pt1 | contig 15515 bp, 12 predicted proteins | sample CZODoug3_1_2_16f_FD_122242 | JGI IMG/M metagenome (GOLD analysis project Ga0137418, IMG submission 122242) | Vadose zone soil fungal communities from Angelo Coast Range Reserve, California, USA - CZODoug3_1_2_16fungal (Hybrid Assembly) | ecosystem: Environmental > Terrestrial > Soil > Vadose... | reverse complement strand
TGTCGGAAGGCGTGACTTTTTCTTCGGTCTGCTTCTCCTGTATTACGCCCCACGGGGCTGTGGCTTCGAGCCTGTGCTGACCGAAAGCGGTTACGTGCATCGTTCTGAAGATGTCTGTTATCGAGTCCAACTCATCCTCCTATTTTGGACGAATAGACAAAATATTAGGACTCCTGAACAGTTCTCGTCCACTGCCAGAGACATCTACTCCCCTGTACGGAATGTTAACACAACTACCGAAGGGAGTAATTATGGGAAAGCTAGAGGGTAAGGTGGCAGTCGTCACGGGAGGATCGAGCGGTATGGCGCTAGCAAGCGCCAAGCGCTTTGTTGAAGAGGGTGCCTACGTTTTCATCACGGGTAGGAGGCAGGAGCAGCTCGATGAGGCCGTCAAGTTGATTGGCCGGAACGTGACCGGCGTGCGCGGTGACGCGGCAAATCTCGACGACCTCGACCGTCTGTTCGATACGGTCAAGCGAGAAAAGGGCAAGATCGACGTCCTGTTCGCGAGCGCTGGCAAGGGCGAGGCCGTACCACTGGGCGAGATTACCGAGCAGCACTTCGATGCGGCCTTCGGCCTGAATGCGCGCGGAACGCTGTTTACGGTCCAGAAGGCGTTGCCGCTGTTCAACGATGGTGGATCGATCATCATGACCGGATCAGTTGCTTCGGTGAAGGGTTTTCCTGGTTTCGGCGTGTATGCGGCGAGCAAGGCAGCATTGCGCTCCTTCGCACGCACGTGGCTAAACGAACTGAAGGGCAGGAAGATCCGGGTGAACGTGCTGGGCCCGGGGCCGATCGCCACACCGATGCAGGAAGAAGTTCTCACCAAGGAGGCGAAGGAGATGTTCGAGTCCCTAATCCCGCGGGGAAAGATGGGTCAACCTGAGGAAATCGCGACGGTCGCGCTGTTTCTTGCTTCAGACGATTCGAGCTTCGTGAACGGGGTGGAGTTGTCCGTCGACGGCGGCTTGTCGGCCATCTGAAATCGGCGGATCTCGGTGAGTGCATGATCGCCAAGGCACTCGCCGAGATCCGATAGGTAACCAAAAGTCGGCATCTCATCAGGAAATCAAGCACTGACGAGATGTGCGTTGTCGGTACTAATCCGACGGACCAGCTCATAACTTCTCGGTTGCCCGTCAAACGGCCGGAATTGGCTGCAAGTACCGGTAGAGCTTCATACTGTCGGGCTTCCAGGGCGATTGGAGGAGATTTCCGATCCATGAGTAGTAGGTTGTGCATACGAAAGGAGGAGATTCTATTCGTAGCGCAACGCGACCATTGGATCGATGCGCATGGCCCGGCGCGCGGGAATCCAGCAGGCGAGTAGCGTGATGAAAGAGAGCAGAGCCGCTACAGATAGATAGGTGAGCGGATCGCTTGGGCTGACGCCGACAAGCATGTGGGACATGGCGCGCGTGAGGGCCCAGGCGCCGACGAGGCCGAAGAGCAAGCCCGCGGCTACTAGTTGCGCGCCTTGCCTGAGGAGGAGTGCGAGAATCTGGCGCGGGCTTGCTCCGAGCGCCATGCGAACGCCGAGCTCTTGCGTGCGCTGCGTTGCGGCGTAGGAAACTACGCCGTAGACGCCGACGATGGCGAGAAGCAATCCGAGCAGGCCCATGGCCGCCGCGAGCGACGCTCCGAGTCGAAAGATGAAATATCCCAATGTGCCGCCCAGCGATTCCTTCATCGTTTGGATTTCTTCGATGGGGTCACTAGCATCGAGCGCCTGTATTTCGTGTTGGACCAGGGGGGCAAGCAATTCAGGAGGCATCGAGGAACGAATCTGCAGGGTACGCTGCGCAGTGAAGTGCTGCGTGAGAGGGACATAAAAGTAAGGTTGCGGGTCTTCAGCGAGAATGCGGTATTTGCCGTCGCGCGCAACACCTACGATCTCGACGAAGGGGCCGGCATCGCTGATCAGACTAAAGCGTTTGCCTATTGGGTCTTCTCCAGGCCAAAAATGCCTAGCCATCGTCTCGTTGATAATCGCGACGAGCGGAGCTGTTTCACTGTCGGCGTCTGTGAAAGCGCGGCCGAGGATGATACGAATGCGGAGTGTGTCGAAATAGGGTGGGTCGACGTCGTTGAAGAAAACTCCGGGTGCTCGTTGACCAGATGGCACGGGTCGACCTTCGACGTAGACCGATTGGTTACCAAGAGTATTGCCCATAGGAACCGACGCGGCGAGGCTCACGGATTGGATTCCTGGGAGCGCGCGAACCTTTGTTTCGAGAGAGCGATAGAACTCATTCGTTTGTATTCGGGTGTAATTGTCGAGGGAAGGATCGAGCGTAACGTTCAAAAGCTGGTTTGGGTCGAAGCCTATGTCCATACGCTCGACAGCACGCAGGCTGCGCACGAAAAGTCCGGCGACGATGAGCAACGTGAGCGAGCCCGCAACTTGGGCAGCCATAAGGTCGCCGCGAACCTTGTGCCGGGCCTTGCCGCCGGCGTCCGCGCGGCCGCCTTGATGCAACACGGTATTGACATCGGCGCGAGTGGCGCGAAGAGCTGGCGAGAGGCCGGCGGAAATCGCGGTGAAGATCACCGCTACGAGCGCGTAGACAAAAACTCTCCAATCAAAACCGAAACCCAGCCGAATCGGAATGTTGGACAGATGGGTGGAGCTGGCCAAATAACTCAAGCTCGCGCCAAGCGTTACTCCGGCAATTCCACCGAGCAGGGTCGTGAGCATCGTTTCCGTAAGCATTTGTCGCAGGAGGCGAGAGCGTGCGCCGCCGAGAGCAGCGCGAATGGCCATCTCGCGCTGACGAACCGAAGCGCGCGCCATGAGAATGTTTGCGATGTTGGTGCATGCCAGCAATAAGACGAGGGCGCCGAGGATTACAAACAATCCAGAAAACACGATGAACGCATTGTTGGCGTAAGGGATTGGACGCGAGAGCCGCTCATCCATCACCCGCACGTTCAAATCTTTGTCTGTCACAGCGTATTGCGCGGCAAGCCGCCGTGAGACTACGTCGAACCTGCTCTGGGCCTGGGCGAGAGTCACGCCAGGTCTCAGTCGGCCAAGAACCAGCATTGAGTGTATGTCGCGGCTAGTCCAAAAGTTGCTGGCTGAAGATTCGTCAAACACTGTGCTGAGCGGAGCGTACGCGTCCATCTCGAAGACGGAGAACTGTCCCCGGAATTCTTTCTCCATGACGCCGACAATCGTTGCTTGTTTGCCGCCCACACGCACTTGCTTGCCGATCACCTGCGGATCACCACCGAATCTTCTTTGCCAGAAGGCATAGCTGAGGACGAGGACGGCTGGTTCGCCAGGGTGCTCGCCTTCGCCGGGAAGGACGAGCCGGCCGAGAGCGGGCTTCACCCCGAGCGCGGAAAAATAGTTGCTGCTGACGCCGCCGACGGTAAGAGTATCGCTATGACCTTCGGCGGTGAAGTTCAAGCGCCACGCCGTGGCCGAGCCGAAGACTTCACAGATCGGCGCCGTTTGCTCGCGGAATTCCACGAATTGCGGATAGGAAAAACCCAGCGCTCCAAGAGAAGATTCGCCGGATTGAATCACTAGGGCGGCGATTTGCTCCGGCGCGGGCACGGGCAGACGCTGCAACAGAATGCCATTCACCAGCCCGAAGATGGCGGTGTTGGCGCCGACGCCCAGGGCCAGGGTAAGTACGATGACAAACGTGACGCCCAGATTTTTGTTGAGAATGCGGAAGCCGAAGCGTACATCCTGGGTCAGGTGCTCGAGCCATTCCCAGCCCCATGCCATGTTGCTTCGCTCCCTCAGTGAAGTTACGTTGCCAAATCTGCGGCGTGCTGCAGCCTGAGCATCGTCTGCGCTCATGCCGGACTCGATCTGGTCCTGCTGACGCAACTCCAGATGCAGGCGCATCTCTTCCTCGAGGTCCACGTCAAATTGGCGACGATTCACAAGCATCCTAATGCGCCTTGCGAGTTCGCGCAGCCAGTTCATGTCGGAATTCCTTTCAGACCGCTTCAATTACCCGTGTGATTGCTCCGATGACGCGCTCGAACTGCGACATCTCGACGGCCAATTGTTTGCGGCCCGCTGCCGTCAATTGGTAGTAACGCGCGCGGCGGTTTCCGGCCGTCGTGCCCCACTTCGCGGTCACCCACCCTTTGATGAGCATCCGTTGCAGTGCTGGGTACAGCGAGCCTTCCTCGACTTGAAGAACGTCCTCCGATATCCGCTGAATGGAATTGGCGATCTCATATCCATGCAACTCGCCGGAGCGCGCCAGAGTCTTCAAGATCAACAGATAGAGTGTTCCGGGAATAATCTCATCTCGATGCAAATCGAGGCTCCGTACCATAGTTAAACTATGCCAGTGTCAGATGGTTTGCACACTATGTCAAGGCATTGGGCCTGTTGGTCTCCATGAATAGAATCCTGTCCTAAGAAGCGAAAGACGAGATTCAAGGCGAATCGGCTACGCGGAAGCTATCCGGCTTCCACGACAGGATCAGTCCTGTGTGCGTTCGTCAGGAATCAAGCACTGACGAGATGGGCGTTACCAGAGTTAGCGTATTCGACCGTAGTCGAGTAAGCGTGTCTCGTCGCATCAAGGTCACTGAGAACCAGTGACAGGCAGTTTCTTCGCACAGCCCGTCTATGTACAATCTAGGTACGACTGTCAGGTCCGTTCTACCAGCGGCCCGAGCAAGGCGGTATTTCCATGCGCCATGCGTTTTTGCTTGCTGGGTTGATGCTAGCCTTGGTTGCCTGTGCTTTTGGCGATCTCGAAGGTGTGTTTGTCGCCGATCCCGATCACCCCGCGATCGAATACGGCACACGGCCCCTGAGAGATCCTGTCTCTGAGTTGAATCGCAAGATACAGGCGGGCAAGGTTCGGCTCAATTTCGATGAGCCGCACGGTTACCTGCGGTCGGTTCTTGAAGCGCTTAGCGTTCCGATCGAATCGCAAATCGTTGTTTTCTCTAAGACCAGCGTGCAGATGTTCCGGATCAACCCGCACAATCCGCGCACTCTGTACTACAACGACTCAGTCGCGGTCGGTTGGGTTCGAGGTGGTCCGATAGTGGAATTGGCTGCGGAGGACCCGAAGCAAGGCGTGATCTTTTTCACGTTGGATCAGAAACCGACCGACAAACCTCAATTCACACGCCAAGACGGCTGTTTGACATGCCACCTTTCGTATTCAAGTCTCGGTGTCCCAGGAATGTTAGTTCGCAGTGTCTTTCCGGGGCCTGATGGTAATCCGATGCGCGAGTTAGGCGATTACATTACCGACGATCGCAGTCCCGTCGAGCAACGCTGGGGCGGCTGGTACGTTACGGGCAAGACTGGTTCGATCCGGCACATGGGCAACGCAATCGTCACCGACGCGGCTAGACCGGAGTCTATGGTGGCCGACCAGACTCTCAATCTGAAATCGCTCGAAGGAAAGTTTGATACGGACGGCTATCTTTCTCCGTATAGCGACATTGTGGCGTTGATGGTTTTTGAGCATCAGATGCACATGGTCAATCTATTCACCCGTGTGGGCTGGGAGGTGCGCTTCGCACTGTATCAGGAGCGAACGGACAAAGCTTTGAGAAGCCACGGTGTCACGGACGGACTCCTCCGCGACACGGCCCGCGAACTGGTGGACTACATGCTGTTCGTTGATGAAGCTCCGCTCGTCGACAAAATTCAGGGCAATTCGGGTTTCGCCGAGACGTTTTCCGCGGAGGGTCCGCGCGACAGCAAAGGACGTTCGTTGCGCCAATTCGACCTCCAACGGCGACTCATGCGCCATCCCTGCAGCTACATGATCTACTCAGAAGCCTTCGATGGTATGCCGGATCAAGCCAAAGAAGCAGCCTACAAACGGATGTGGCAGATCCTTTCAGGCGAAGAAAAGAGCCATAAATACTCCAAACTCTCGCTTGCCGACCGTCAAGCGATCGTCACAATCTTGCGCGAAACCAAGAAGGGTCTGCCGGATTACTTCAAGCCAATCACGCACTGATTGTTTCTTCCGTCCCTTACCTCCAAAGAGGTCCCGTTTCACTTTGACGTGTGGTCGCGTAACCGTACAGCAATTCCGCATGTACCGTAAAGCTAAAATGGATCGCCATAACGTGTAAGGTCAACTGAAAAGGGCTTTCCCCTCTATGGCTCTGCTAGCACTTCTCGCCTTGCTGGTTTCGTGGCAAACGGCGGATCAGATTCCTCCGATTGGAATCATCGACTTTTACGGAATTCGCAGCCTGCCTGAGGCGAGCAGCGAGATGGGCACCAAGACCAGCACTTTCAATAGGACGTGGTCGCCCTACTTACCGCACGGACTCGAGCCTATTGTTGATCTAAGGGGATACCGACCGACGGTTGTGCTATGGCGTCAGCTGGGTAGAAAACAAAAACGCATCCCTTTGAAACCTCAGAACAACTCAGCACTCCACGACGCACGACCCGTGCGTGGCTATCGTCTGGAAATGGGAAACCGGACTCCAGCGCACCAAACGCAGCAGAAGCACTCCGCAATTCCTGCGCACCGGTAAGAAATTTTGTGTCGGCAACGCCTGGTTCTCTTGTTAGGGCAATAACAAATTCGGCTGATTTATACCCGCCGCCCCAATCGCGGATCTGCGGAAGTTTGTATGTCCGCTCGTCACTAAGCTCGGCGCCTGCGTCTTTCACCACTGAAGAACTATTTGCTCCGCCCGACAGTGCGGCAACGGACGACTGGAGCCTGTCCCGCATTTGCGGATCTCCATTTCTTCCTATTGCCTGTAAAGCAAGCCGATAGGCGCGCGCAGCCTGCCGCCTTTTGCCGAGTTTCTCGTAGACCTGGCCAAGGTGGTCGCCGATCACGGCGGCCTGCGTCACCGTCCATGCAGCCTTTACGTACTTTTCCGCTTCTTCTAGATTGCCAAGCCCGAAGTGCACCCATCCAAGCGTATCCCAGTACGCGGCGAGTCTATTACTCACTGTGAAAGTTTGAATCTCTAATTGCGAGACCTGAATCTTGCTGGATTCCTCCTCCACCTCGTGCACTGCCTTTTCTGCGTATTGCAACGCCTGCGGCAGGCCCTTTTTCTTTTCTGCCAGCGCATAAGCTACGGAGTTCAACATGTCCGAGCTCAGTGTGTCTGACCCCGAGTCCGCTTCAATCGCCAGTTTGAAAGCCGCTAGCGCTTTTTCATCGCTGCCGCTTTGTAGGTAGGCCGAGCCCAGCTGCAACTGCAAGCGAGCTCGTTCGGGATTGATTTTCACAGCGGACTCTAAAGCGGAAGTCGCTTCCTGGTAACGTTTCAGGCGGCTCAAGCAAGTGGCGAGATTAGCCGCTCCATCCGAATCGTCAGGGGCGATCTTGCTCAAGTTCTGCCAGACCAGAATCGCTTCGTCAAACTTTCTCATTCCCATCAGCGTGAAGCCAAGTGCTTTGTAGCTCACCGGCTCTTGAGGTGCAACTTCGACCGCTTTTTGGTATGCCTGAAGCGCTAAATCCGCTTGCCCCGAGAACTTATATATTTCACCAAGCCACAGCCAGGCGCGTGCAAACTTCGGATCAATTTCAACTGCATGTCGGAGAGAGGCGATCTCCTGGAGGATGTTCTTCTTCTGGAATTCATCGCGAGCCTCGTCGTAGGCTCGCGATGCTTCTGGATTGCTGCTGTAAGGCAATTCCCATATCGCTTCCTGATAAGAAGACACTCCAGCACGCCTCCCCGTTGAAAGAACTGCGTATCGGAGATAGTCGGCGTCGACTAGTTCGCGGAATTTCTTATATTCCTCATAGTCCTTCGGGCGTACCTCTCGCGCCTTGACCACCAGGTGTCTTTCGGCGCTCAGCACGCCGTTCTTGACGGCGTAAGAGGCATCATAGTCCGCAAACTCCCCCTTGATGTGAACTGCCGGCGGCAATTGTGGGACATACCCCTTGGGGAGTTCAAGTTGGGCTCGAAACTGGATGTCTCCCGGTGCTCCCAGCCATATTGTCGACGGAGGTTGGCTCTCCTTGTCGCCTAGATCGGGCAGAGAGATCATCGGAAGCGGTGCGGTAATGCGCCGGTTCGACCAGTCCGAATAGTCCTTGCGCTTGTAGTTGTAGCTGATATGGAAGGCCTCATCTGTTTTCTCGGGTGCACTGGCACTAACCTCACTCACCTCGCCCCCGAATCCGGCACCGTAAGAGAGTTGCTGCACCACGTCCTTCCACTGTGGAAAAGCTACCACTCGAAACGCCGCCCGCAACAGAACTTCTCGGTCCCCACGAAAGGTATGCTCGGCTTTGCCCTCCAGAGTGCCGTTGTCATTCAGCTTCGCTTCCATGCGAAATGCTTGCACTGCCTGAAAAGGTGGATCGGCCGGTGACGTCATCAGCGTGGACGCCTTATCATCAGGAATGACTAGGGCATGTTTGTCCCGGAGAGTTGGCACAAGGTAAGCGAATGGGCCGACCTCGGTAGTTGTGTCTAGCCATACGAGACCCGTACCTTGCGGAACCACTGTAACGACGTGGTCAAACTGACCGGGCGACGGCACATCGGCGTCAATATCGCGAGTGGAACTGATGAGGGCAGGATAGGCTCTTATTCCCGCTGCATTGAGCAGGGAAGCCAGTAACGTGTGCTTGTCCTTGCAATCGCCGTACTGGTTTGCGAGCACATCGGCCGCCGAATGCGGCTGATAACGCCCGACACCAAATGCGATCCCGATGTAGCGATAGCGAGTGCTAACAAAGTTGTAGAGGGCACGTATCTTGGCTAAGTCGTCGTTCGCGCCCTTTGTCAGTTCGGCTACTTTCGCTTGAATCTCACTGGAGGGTTTCACGCGGTCCCGCTGAAGGCTTGCGTACCAGCGGCCGACCTCGTCCCAGTTTTGAAATGTGCTCAATTGCATATCTGGTTGTGGAAGTTGACCGTGTGCTGCCTGCTGCACTCTTTCTTCTTGCTCTTGTTTTTGCTTGGGTTCGTCCTTGTGTTCGAGGCTGGCGTTGTTCCACGTATACACGCGGTACTGTCCGTCATCACGGACTGTCGGCTTCAGCACCAGGCTCTTCATCTTTAGTGCCCGATCACGCGGTACGCTCACTTGAACTTCCTCGCCTAGCACGATCCCATCGTGGGCGAAGTCGTATTCCAGCCAAAACTGTCCGGGGTCAAGAGGTTTGTGACGCTGCCAATGTACCTGGTATTCCAAGAGATCGCCCGGCCCCAATCCCTTCACGGCAACCTGTTTCTCTTGAATATCGCTGTAAAAGGGCGCTGCTCGCGTGACGTCGGCTGGCATGTCCTGGAAGTTCTCCGCCGGGCTCAGCACCACGCTGCCATCAGGCTTACGCACTCGAACATAGTCGACAGCGAATGACTCGGATGAGCTCTGGTAAGAGAATTTCAGCAGCCCAAACTGCTGCACGCCGGCATCGGACTGCACTCGAACCCGCTGGCTTAGTTCACGGGCCAATGTCCCATCATTTTGGAATATGAATTTGTCAGAGGACTGCTCCACTACAATTGCTTCCTTCGAATAATCGGGTTTAGCTGGCGCTTGGTCCGCCACTTGTGCAAGGGTCAGCATAGGCGAACCAAACCAAATGAGAACCAATGCGTTCAGACCAGCGGATTTCGACATGGGTAGCCCTCTATTTACTTATCTCCAATGGAAAACGCAACATCCAACAGCTGCAAGATTACCCCGATTTCACATCTCCGGTTACGGCGTAATCAGGCTCGTCTGTCGGATTGGTACCGTCAAACGTCCTTGTGTAGACCGAACCGATCGATTCCCGGATGCATACCGTAACCCTCATTGAACTTGGTGCAGATTTCGGGATGCGGGTGAGAGTGAAGGGTCGCCCGGGTAATAGGATTACGAATTCCGCGCACCCAGAATTGCATCCCGTTTGGTCTGTCCGACAAGGAGTGAAAATAGGTCCAAGCGTTGATTCGCCGGGCTTGCCAGCTTCCCGAAACCCGCACGGCTTTGGACATTTGAATGTGGAGCGTGGTGGGCTGTGATGCTCTTCCTCGTCATCCTAGCCGGATGCGACCGCGCCGAGCGCCGCCTAGTCGGTTTTTGGCCGACCAAGAGAAGAGCGGTGCCTTCGGCACCGGGAGTTGGACGGACACACCACCCCAGAATGGGTGCTGCAGAGCAACCTTCGGTTGCCGTATAGGAACCATCAAGAAATCCGCGACTTACGAAATTTCGGGCGCTCCACATCGCCGCGCGGGCGCTCGCCGTTAACGTGTACGGCGTTAATCAGGAGCCAGCCTCCACCGTGCTAAGATGCGGCATTCTCTAGAACAAGGCATGCTCCGTGCAGCTTACCGAAATACTCCCATCGCTGGCCCTTGAACTGGAACAACTTTTCAAGAAACAAGGTGAGCCCGAACTTGCAGCACAAGTTCCGCAATTGGCGATCGTGGACCGTTGCCGGTGTGGAGACGACTTCTGCTCGTCGTTCTATACACAGCCAAAACCCGAAGGGGGGTATGGTCCTGGCCATCGTTGCCTAGACCTAGACGCAGCCGAAGGGATGTTGCTCGTTGACGTAGTCGAGGGAAAGATTGCCCACGTTGAAGTCCTCAACCGCGTCGATGTCCGACACAAGCTCCTGGCGGCACTTCCGTGAGGCTGTGGCGAGACTTGGTCCGGTTTCGGCGTTAAGGCAGTGTCAGGCTTCGATGGGCTTGCTGACAGAACAAAAGCGATTCAGCGGTTAATCGTAATTGTTGTTTGGTCTTTTAGAACAAACTGCATGGATTTCCCTTTGTCGATCAATGGCCATCGTCCTGTGTCGGACACGTCGCCAAACAATCTCTTGCAGGGTGGATAATTGCTAATTTCAGGTAAGAGCGGCAAATGCGGGGCGACGCATTGGCCACAATCCACTATGAACCCCATGTCCCCGGTGAAGTCGGTGTCTCCCTCGAAAAACAATTGATATGAGTGCTGTTTACCTTCGTCTCTTCTGGTTACGATTGCCGTAAATTTGTTACTAAGAATTTCTCCCGGCACAGGCGTTCCGTTCACTCGAATCGTCGAATGCCTATGGACGAAGAACGAGCCGAGCCGGAATCACTCGCGGACTACGGATACACGGCGTTTGAGAAATGGGATTACGAACCATTCGTCTACGTACAGGAAGAGAACAAGCCGTGGGTCAGCTTTAAGGAGAGCTTTTATCGCGCGAGTGAAGTCATAATCGACAATCTTGCGAAGGGACGGGGCTTTCCCGAAATCGAAGGCATCGCGGCCGTTTTCATGTTCCGGCATTACCTTGAGCTGGCCCTCAAGAAAATCATCGTCCGGGCGCCACCTCATCCGACACGACAAGAACACCGCACTGAACGACGTGAAAGAGGTGGGGAAGATACACGGCCTCGCTGATTTATGGAAATTGGTACTGAGCGATGCGATGCCCAAAATCGATCCGGCGGTTTGGGCTTCCTACGACATCCCCTTTGTCGAAAAGTGCATCATGGAGTTCGACGACCGAGATAAAAAAGGATCCGCCTTCCGTTATCCGCAACAGGGAGGGGAGCGATTTGATTATGATTTTGCGTACTTCCGCCGAGGAATGGAACACGTCTATCAAATCCTTGAGAACATCACGACATATCTCATCGAGCAGCACAGCGAAAACGAGGAATGGGAAGAGATACAGAATAGCTTCTAGGAAAGTAGTTCGGGGTTTTCGTAGATGTTACCGACAAGTTCTTCTTTCCCGATCCAAGCGTAAAGGACTCCCACAAGGCGGCCTTGGTCGGTCGTCAAGACTTGGACGATCCTCGACTGCTTCTCTCGCGGAATCCGCGCGGCTGTTTCACAAAGACTTCCTCGGAGACGACGAGTGGCTCTTTCTTGGGGATGAATGCAAACTCGCTCGGCTTTGTTAAATCCAGGGAGAAGGGCACGTGGCGGACTTCGAGGACTTGCGTGGAGGGATTGCCATTAAGTATAGAATCTGGTCGGTAAAGGGCAATGCGGGCGTTGTGCATAGCGAGAGGCGGCGAACGATGCAGGATACTCTACATTGGGTTATTTGGGCTCTCGGCATCTTTGTTACGGGTCTCGGAGGGTTCCTGGCTGGCTATCTCAAAAAGAAAGGGGAAAACCTCGCCAAGAAAGAAGATCTCGACGACCTCGTCAAGGAAGTACATGCGGTGACGACCACGACAAAGCAGATAGAGGCCAAGATATCGAACGAAATGTGGGACCGGCAGAAGCGATGGGAGTTAAAGCGCGATGTGTTTTTTGATGCTGCAAGAAATATCGGAGCAACGTATGACACTCTGAACGCTATGTGGGCTTGCCATGCGCTCCCGGAAGACCCTACAAAAGTGGGCCAGTTGGAATATGAACTGATGCGTTCTGAAAACAAAGCAAAAGCGGCGGTAGCATGGGGCACAGCATCAACGTCGTACGACACGACCATCGGGCTGGTAACGATTACTTGCAGTCAAGAACTCGCAATGGGATTGCGCGAGCTGATGATATTTATGCGGCGACTTGCTCAGAAAATTCCAGAAAACCCCAAGCACTATTCGGATTCCTTGGAGGAGTATGTAAAAAGGTCGAGGTCGGTTGAAGCGTTATTGCGAAAGGAGCTCGGAGTGGACCAAGTTTCCTAAGACAACTTCACTTTCGCCGAAAGGCAGCGCGTAGCTGCTGGGGAGTTGTCATACGGCAAAAGACCTTTTTACTAGCATTGCCGATGGAAACTAAGACGAGAACCGCAATCCCAAGTGCGGTGCTATCACTGATACCGAGCTTGTGCGCAATAGCAGCGGCAAGTGCGGTAAGGACCATTTGGGATTTGTTGCCGAGAGTGGTTGCCGCTGCCTAACGAGACACGTACTCTTCTTCCCGGCGAGCGCAAAGGACCGCACATCTTCTTTGCGGAATTGGTGTCAAATGGAGTCAGAACGCAGCAAGAAGACATAAGACCGAATTAAAACAATGAAACTCAGCGCGGCAACATAGGTAAGAATCCGCGCTACGAAGACTGGGAAGTGACCTTGCGGGGCAGGATGAAAAATGAAAAGCAAAATCTCCGCAATGATAGTCAGAACCGCATACCAGCACATTGCAAATAGCAGGCAATTCCGGAATGGTCTAGGACCAAACGGTGCCACCTTGCAGAAGGAAATTGTATATACGGTGAGCCACGGCAGAGCCAATGGGGCCATGATGGCCCAAGTAGGTCGTTGTGGGAGCAAGTTCATGTACAAACCAGCTTGACCCATTGCTCCCAGTAGCAATCCCCAACTGGCAATATGCAGTTTTCCCATGAAACTCATATTTGCCATTGTACTCAGGTCCGAGTGCCAGAAAACAATCGGCGGTTCCAAGTGCTGAGCGGGAGTCAACCGCAGCCTAAGTGGTTTCTTTGAAGTTATGGAGCGGGCGATGGGAATCGAACCCACGTCCGAAGCTTGGGAAGCTTGGAATTAAGATCTGAAAGGGATTGAATTGGCGGCACCTAGCAGGTCAGGGCCGGAACCAAAAGATGAACCAAGTAAGACGCGACTCTATCGAAATTGGCGACGACGCCGACCGCGGGGAACTCGGTTGACAACCGGAGAGGGGGCCATGTCGGAAGCAGGGCCGGGTTGCTGGATCAATTCGGGAGCGTACGTATAGAAGTCAGAATCATTCAGCCTAACAAAACCCAAGTCGGTCCAGAATCTGGCAAGCCTGGCAAAATCAGCGAGTCTCTTCTCTTCTATGCAGGGCTGTTGCCGCATTTCGATGTGTTCCTCATCTTCCCAATTGGAATACTGCAAGGGAAAAGGCTTGCAAGTGATCAGTCCGCAGTGTGTTCCGAAAGTCGCAATCGTTTCCCGCACGACTTGAGCACCGATTCCCTTCCCTCGATAATTCGCGTTGAGTTGGATGCTTTCAATGAATAAAACATCAAGCCCCATTATTTGGTCCCTGTACAGGTCATGTACAGACTGATTCCAGTCATCCGTCTCGGGATCGAACAGCGCCTCATAACATTCGAAGACCGACGAATCGATGGAATCCATCGCCTCAAAAAGGCTTTCCTGCTCGTTCAGCGCACGACCTCGCAAAACGAGGTACGCATCGATTTGACCGATCCTGACTTCGTTGTCAGATTCTCCTTCGAACTCTAAAATTTCACCTCGAAGCGCGGGCACAATGCGGCATGGTTCTTGGCTGTCACAGTCAGCATGGACAGTGAAGCGGATGTGAGGCATGTCAAAAATCCTGTTCAACCCAAGGCCAAGATCGGCCGATGGAGGATAGCACCACGCTTCGATTGGGGACAGCCCGCCAGAATTTGGGTAGTGGGTCAGTTTGAAGTCCGGCGTTGGGCAGGGTGGCGTGTCACTGCGGACAGCGTCCGGGTGGCTTCCAGGTGCCGCCTCTCGTCACCCAGGCTTGTGTGCTTTCATGCAGGACGAGAAGGACGGCGGAGCGGTTTTCGGTGCCGACGCCGTTGAGCGCCATGGGAGGACCGGCTTGCATGATGACACTGTCGCCTGCGCGGCTCACCGTCGTCGCATCCGGGGTCTCAAGGCACTGCGCGCCCGACACGATGTAGAACGCCTCCGGTCCCGAGTGCGTGTGTGCACTCACGGCCCTCACCGCTGGGGGCAAGATCGACTCCATGTAGCGTGCGGTGTAGCGCGTGCCGGGCTTGATCTGCAGCGGCCCGATGCTCGAAACGTGGTCGCCGCGTCCTGCGCGCCATGCCCGACCGGCCAGGGTGAAGACCCAGAACTTGCCTAATGATTGCACGGCGGTCCCATTCTGCGACCGCGCAGTCTCCGCTGCGGCCATCGTCGGGTAGGTGTAAAGGTGCCAGAACACCGGACCCGACATCTCCCCCAATTGAACCTCCGCCACCAAATAGCAGCCGGCATCACTCACGCGCTGGCTGACCGGCGTCTCGCAGCGCCCTGGGTATATTGACGATTCCGGCGTCTGCGCCGCCGCGGCACCAAACAACGTGACCGTCACGGCGAGCAGGGCGCATGAGGGCATCGTGCAAGGATTAGGCATGCCGCATTCTTGCACGAAACGGCCTTTCTTCAAACTGACCCACTACCAGAATTTGCGATGGGGGCCGTTGGATTCCAGGACACCACCAACTACCACACCGTCATGCCAAAAGCTGGGACCCTGCAATTTCTTCTACTCGAGATCGTCGTCCTGACATCATTTTCTCGAGCTGCAGGTGCACCCATGAGGCTCGTTTTTTCCTTATTGTCGCCTTTTGCCGCCTCGCGAAATCGCTAAGTCATTCTGAGCTAATGGGTTGGTTGGTAGGGGCGGTGGGGATCGAACCCTTGCTCTGAGGAATGAAACGCAATGCCGCGGAAAGCAGATCGTCGAAAGCTCATCTCGGTCGAGGTTGTAGCCTTGAAGACAGTTCGATTTAAGTGGATCACTGGCGATTCAGGCGTTTTGGGATCCGGTTGTCACTCGTGCCGCCGAGAACTGCTCACAAAAACCAGATGCATATCCCTTAATGCCGCCTTTTGCCGCCTCGTTTTCTTGTAACTACCGTCATGTCAGACAAATATGGCGGAAG
>Ga0137418_10002992_pt1 | contig 15518 bp, 14 predicted proteins | sample CZODoug3_1_2_16f_FD_122242 | JGI IMG/M metagenome (GOLD analysis project Ga0137418, IMG submission 122242) | Vadose zone soil fungal communities from Angelo Coast Range Reserve, California, USA - CZODoug3_1_2_16fungal (Hybrid Assembly) | ecosystem: Environmental > Terrestrial > Soil > Vadose... | reverse complement strand
TCGGCCACTTCATGAGAGCATTTTTGACCGAAAACGAAAAGCGAAGTAAAAAGCAGGCAAGAGGGCTGCAGGACCCAATCTGCGGCCCGCCGGGAGGAAGTATGCAATGCTGGCCAGCCAAAATTCACAACTTGCCATCGTGCCTGGGAACGGCCGACGAAATCCGCCAGCCGGAACGGATGACGTATTCGAGCCGCTATTGGACTCGAAGGAAGCTGCCGCGCTTCTCAAAATGCATCCGCGAACATTGAAAAGGAATGCCCGCCAGGGAAAGATACCAGGGATCCAGGTGGGCAGGACGTGGCGATTCCGGGCATCTGCCCTCAACAAGTGGCTCGACGCCATAGCCAGTTAACGCCGGCTACGTCCAAAAATTCGACGCCGTGACCCATGCTGCTGAGATATTCTGAAACGGGCAGTGAGTGCCGTTTAAACCAAGGGAGGAACCTTGTTTAGACGGACACGCACAAGTTACCAAGTCGGCAGTCTCACACTCGAAGAGAGGAAGAGAGGCCCCGCGGTATGGGTTTACCGGTGGTGGGAAAAAGGCGCCAACGGAACACCCGTACGGAGAAAGCAGCAAATCGGGACATTGGAACGGTACCCGACGGAATCTGCAGCGCGGGCGGCATCGGACACTCTTCGGCTCACCATCAACGACCAATCGCGGCGGCAAAGTCTGCCTCGAAGGGTCCGGGACCTCTGGGAGCATTACTGTTGCGAAGAATTGCCGCGGAACGAAATCACGACACAGGACACCTACACGGTGTACGCCAAGACGTGGATTCTTCCGCGCTGGGGCAACATGCGACTGGAGCAAGTCAAGACCGTGGAAGTAGAACGATGGCTGCGGACGGTCGACAGAGCGAACGGAACCAAAGCCAAAATCAAAACCGTCATGTCGGCAATTTTCTCGCATGCGGTTCGCTGGGAGTTCTGCCCCTGCAATCCGATTTCATCGGGAATCCCGGTGGGAACGGGAGGAAAGCGGGGGCCGAGCGTCGGGGTGCGCGTCAGCGCCAAGAGGCGGCAAGACCCGCTGGTGTTGTCACCGGAGGAAGTCAAGCTTGGACTGACCGAGATGCAGTTCCGCGACCAGCTCCTGGTGTTCCTGATCGGAGCATTGGGAATTCGTCGAGGAGAGATGGGAGCGCTTCGCTGGATGGATTGCAACTTCTCGAAGGGCGTCTTTCATCTCCGCCACTCGTACTACTGGCGGCGGGGAGGGCATTTGAAAGACACCAAGACGGAAGGCTCGGCGAAGCCTCTGCCCATGCAGCCGGCATTGAAGAATGCACTGCTCGAGTGGAGAACGCTGAGCTGTTATCGGCAGAATGCGGATTTCGTGTTTCCGTCACTTCGCGCGAAGGGACGGAAACCGCTGGATCTCGCGGCGGTACTCAACCGCAAGATCAAGCCCGCGTTCGCCAAGTTTGGCATCCATGGAGTGGGCTGGCATACCTTTCGACACACGGTCGGAAGCATGCTGGCCGAGATGGGGGAACACCAACTCACCATCCGCGACTACCTTCGCCACAGCAATCTGAACGTGACCAACAAGTATTTGCAGGCCACCTCAGACAGCAAGCGGATGGCGCAGGACAAACTAGTCGGCGCAATCCTGCCGACTGGCCTCTTATCGCAAAGCAAAACCACCCTCATTCAGTAGGCCCGCCGCTCGCGATTCGACCAATCGAGAGCGCCGCGATTCAGGCATTCCCTGACGTCAATTTAGAGTTGGGGCACTCAGTTGGACCCAGATTGGGACCCAGATTTTTGGATGGGTTTTCTAACTGGTTGAAAAATATGGTAGGCACGTGGGGACTCGAACCCCAGACCTCTACCGTGTCAAGGTAGCGCTCTAACCAACTGAGCTACGCGCCTACAGGAACCGTTTGAGTAGTTTAGCAGACTGGCTGACCCGGACGGCGGGTCAGACCTGTAAGACATCCCATGCAAGCCTCAGTTTAGTCGCCTTGCGAAATTCCGCAAAAAATCGCCTTCAGCGATGCAGATCGTGTGGCCCCGCCATCGACGACCGGCAGTTATGCACACGCCCGAGCGAGGCGTTCCTCGTTCCCCAAGATCACACAAAAGACGATGGGCCGAGCTAAAATTAGGCACATGACGGGTATTCCGAATCGGGCCAAGAGCGCGGTCATGTGCAGGGAGGCTAACTTCTAGTGCGGGTTCTCGATCTGGGTTGTGGAGCGGGCAGGTGTCCCGTTCGGGCGAATGTCTCCGACAACAATGATGTCGTCGGCGTGGATATCGACGAGCCCCGCCTGGCGATCGCTCGGCAGAGCTTTCCGAATCGTACCTTTCAATACGCCAGGGGCGAAGCACTGCCTTTTCCGGATGCCTCTTTTGACCGCGTTGTCTCCGCCGTTGCTCTTCCTTACATGGACATTCCGAAAACCCTGGCGGAGGTCCGGCGGGTCCTGGTCCCGGGAGGAACCGTATTCTTCAGCGTTCACGCTTTCGTTTTACCCTCAGCGAGTTTCGCAAGGCCGTTCCCCGGCCCGTTGCTATGCTCTATCGATTGTTCGTCATGCTCAACGGGCTGTGGTTCCACGTGACGGGACGAGTGTTGACGGTCGCGGGACGACCGGAATCCTTTCAAACCAAGCGTGGCTTGCACCGCGCTCTGGCGCGAGCTGGTTTTGTGGATCTTGTTTTTACCCGTCCGGATGGGCGACTCATCGTGGAGGGAAGAAGAGCACGCTGGGATTCCTTCAGCCACCAAGCGACCGCTCCGACGAACTGAACGGCGAGCGAAACTCTGACCCTTAGGGTGAGCGGGTATTGATTGGGCACTGGCGCGAAAGTGGCATCCGGCATGACGCTTCCGGTGCTAGTCTGGGTGACGAAGGTCACGTTGGCCGTCCTTGGGCAGGCTTCTACACTGCGTATACTGGGCGAGGTTGTGATCGCAACCACGGCGGCGGGGAGAAGCAAAATGGGTTCATGGTTTTCCAACGTGTACGGACGGGGTTGTGCCGTAGCGATTCTGGTCGTGGTGACTGTCGGGTGCGTGGCTGCGCAGGATGCAGAGGATGCGCCGGCCCAGCCCGGTATGCGGCTGAGCGTGGTGCAGGACTGGAGCAATCGCCACATCCTCTTTACGAATGGAGGCACTCCCGAAACGGTTGCCGCGACGCAGCGCGATCCGCGCAGTTTGAACAATTGGCTGTCGCGCAACGCGGGCCTCCTCGGCTTGGGACGCATTCCGCAGAAAGCAAGCGAAGACGATGCCCGAGAGGAGGGCGCTCGCGAAGATAATGCCGAGCGCGAAGATGGGCGTGGCCGCCGGGGAAGCGATTTTCCGCCGCGGAGAGTCAAACCCAGGAATCGCCACTCCAGGGTCGATTGGGCGATGTCTCTCGGTCCCTCCGGTGGGATGCCATTAGCCGAAGCTCCGGCGAAGTTCACATTCGATATCAACGCGACTCCCAGTTGCGCCAATGATTTCATCGTGTACACCATCAGCTTGGGCAACGTGACGGCGGGTACAGGCAAACAAGCGAATCTGGTGGCGTTCAACAATCTGTATTCCGGTACCGGAACTTCGCTCTGCAATCGCACCACCCCGACATTCTTGTGGTCGTATGCTGTCGGGACTGGCGGGAGCGACCTTTCTCCGGCAATTTCGCTGGATGGAAAAAAGGTAGCTTTTATTGAAAACAATGTTACAACCAGCAATCGAGCCATCTTCCACGTAGTGACCTGGGCTACAGGCGCCGGGCAGGGAACCAACGCCACTGCGGGAGCAGTGGTGCCAAATGGCGCATCCTCGGTCGTTTCGCTCGACTACACCAACATCACCACAGCTGGATGCCCAGCGAACGGCGCCAAAAATCCCAACGGATCGCCCTACGTGGACTATGGCAATGATGTGGTTTATCTCACCGCTGGCAATGGCGTTCTCTATCACGTGAAGGGCGTCTTCAACGGAACTCCCACCCTCGATTACTGCATTACAGTGACGGCGAGCGCTTCACTGACATCGCCCGTGTACGACTCGGTGACGAACAAGGTTTACGTTTCGGATGGCAGGAATGTTTTTGCCTACACACCTGGGGCGAACTCCTTCACGGCTGCGGGATCACTGCAGATATCGTCTCATGGCGGAATAATCCTTTCACCCATGGTGGATTCGACGAACGGCGTCATGTATGTGTTCTCGAGCAATAACAGCGCCGGCACCACCGGCACCAATGCGATCGTATCGCAGATTCCGCTCGCCTTGACATCTCATGTTGATGCGGCGATCGGGCTTAAGAGCACCTTTGTCTGGGTAGGGGATTTCGACAATGCCTATTTCAATGCGCCGAGCGGCGGCTCGCTGTATGCGTGCGGAAATCAGACGGCGTCCGGTTCCAAACCCGCTCTATACACGCTTTCGTTCACCGCGGCGGGCGTGATGAATACAACTCCCGCCATGTCCAACAACGTTACCTTCAATGGCGCAACCAATCCAAACGGAATGTGCTCGCCTTTGACGTCGTTTTACGACGGCACAAATGACCGCTTGTTTGCCGGAGTGGGAGCGAACGGCGCGACGACTGGCGCCAACGTCATGACGATGTTTAACATCAACGCCCGGATCACCTCGAACGCGACGGCGCCCGTCGCCACTGCCATCAACGAGATTGGCGGGACCAGCGGGATTACGATTGACAACATCAGCGCCAGTCCACAGGCAGCTAGTATTTATTTTGGAACGCTCTTCACAAGTGCGTCCGCGCCCTGCGGAGCAAATTTATATTGCGCAGTAAAGCTGACGCAGTCCGGGCTGCAGTAGGCGGTTTACACACCTTCCGAGTTTGAGGCCAGCCGCAGCCGCAGCCGCTCGCTGAAGCCGGCGGGCAGATCGAAGAGATACCCGAAGGTCCTGCCGTCCGCCAGCAAGCGCAAGGTGTTCGAGGTGCCATCGAGAACGGCGGCGCAGTGCTTGCACCCGCGGATGTGCTCCTCCATCCTGGTGCGCAACTCGAGAGTAATCTCCCCGTCAATGTAATTCGAGATCTCCTGGATTACGTGCTCGCAGCCGATCTCGATGATGTCCTGCTCGCTCAAAATCAAGTTTCTCCTCTAGAACGGACGTACTTTCTTATAGGTCGGAGAACCCACACTCCAACTGCCGTCAAATCCAGGGGCTAAAGCATCGCGCATCATCAGCCGCGCCCGCAGAAGACGCGTCTTCACCGAAGCCTCCGTAATATCGAGGGCTGCCGCAGTTTCGGCGATACTCAAATGTTCGATGTCACGCAGGACGAGCACTTCGCGGTAAATGGGCTTGAGCGCCGCCATGGCCCGCTCCAGGGCCTGCTTGAGTTCCTTGCGCTGGAGCGTTTCCGAGGGGATCTCACGCCAGTCAGCGTAATCGATGGGGAAGTATTCGCCGTCATCATCCTGGCCGCCTTCGTCGATCGACGAGTACAGGCCTTTGCGGTCCTTGCGGATGCGAAGGCGAGCTTCGTTGAGCGCAATCTGCACCAGCCAAGTGCTAAACTTCGCTTCCGCGCGGAATTGACCGAGGTGGGTGAGGGCTTTCAGGAAAGCTTCCTGGGCCGCATCTTCAGCGTCGCTAGGGTTGCCGAGCACGGAAAAGGCTGCGGCGTAAACAGTGCGTTGATAAGGCTGAATCAGCTCGAAAAAAAGATCATGCTCTCCCGCCTTGATCCGGGCAATGAGGCCGGCTTCGCGCTGATTGGGGACTGTTGCGGTGGTGGGCATGCAATCGCTGCTCGGAATAACTAATCCAATATAGCAGCGGCGCGGCGCTATAGTTTCCTATGGCCGAGAGAATGACGACGGGAGGCAGTTCGCTCTGAGCACGCAAGCCTTCGACGTCATGATTCTAGGCGGCGGCGCGGCCGGCCTGATGTGCGCCCGCGAGGCTGGCCGGCGCGGACGCCGCGTGTTGGTCCTGGAGCGAGCCGAGCGGATTGGAAAGAAGATTCTGATTTCCGGTGGTGGAAGATGCAACTTTACTAATCAGTATTGCCAGCCCGAAAACTTTCTCTCCGCGAATCCGCACTTCTGCAAGTCCGCGTTGGCGCGCTACACGCCGGACGACTTTGTTGCGCTGGTAGAGAAGCACGGTATTCGCTACCACGAAAAAACACTGGGGCAGTTATTTTGCGACGGTTCAGCGCGGCAAATTGTGGATATGCTCGAACGCGAGTGCCGCGACGCGGGTGTTCAGATTCTGGCCAACGCAAGTGCCGGAGAGGTTCAAAGCGAGGACGGGTTTACGCTAAGGGCGTCGGGTACAGAGTATCGCGCTCGCTCGCTGGTCGTGGCCACCGGAGGACTTTCCATTCCAAAGATGGGCGCGACGGGGTTCGGCTACGATTTGGCGCGGCAATTTGGACTTGCCATCGTGGATTGCCGCCCGGGGCTGGTTCCGTTCACCATGAATCCGGAGGATCGCGAGAAGTATTGTGATCTGGCTGGAGTATCGGTCGAAGCGGTCGTATCGACCGCCGAGGGTTTGGCGCCGCCGTTTCGCGAAAAACTTCTCGTGACGCACCGCGGGCTGAGTGGCCCAGCCATCCTGCAGATTTCTTCTTACTGGAAGGCGTCTGCACCGGTTTACATCGATCTCGCACCAGATCAGGACATTACGGCCCCGCTGAGAGAACAGAACGCCCGCCGGGACACAGCGGCAGCGAAACTGGCTCTTCGGCGCGCGCTGCCAAACCGGCTGGCTGATCGCTGGGTGGATCTGCATCCTCCCGCCGGCTGGACCAATCGCAGTATTTCTGGAATGGAACGAGAGGCTCACCGATGGAAATTCGTGCCTGCCGGCACCGAAGGTTATGACAAAGCCGAAGTCACTGTAGGCGGTGTGGACACCCGGGAACTCTCCGCCCAGACCATGGAAAGCCGCAAAGTGCCGGGACTATTTTTCATCGGCGAAGTTGTCGACGTGACCGGACATCTAGGGGGATTCAACTTCCAGTGGGCATGGGCGTCGGGATTCTGCGCCGGGCAAGCCGTATAGCTAAGGCTTTCCCGGTTTTGGTAAGGCGCCCACGTGGTCGGGGCGAAATGGCCGGTAGGGCACGGGAGACGAAAGCACCGTGGAAGTCGAGGTCATACCAAACGGGGTCAAGCGATCGATGAGTGATTCCAAATGAGCAACCGAGAGCAGTCCGGCGCGCAAAATAAAGGAATCGGTTCCTGTAACACGATGGCACTCGACGATTTCCGGAATTCGCTTTAAGGCGACGGTGGCGCGACTGACCATGTTCTCCCCGCCAGAAATGGCGAGGCGCATGTAAACCACGAGGGGGAAGCCGGCTTTGGCGGGATTGATCGCAGCGTGATAGCCGGTAATGATGCCGGATTCCTCCATGCGGCGCACGCGCTCGGTGACCGCGGGCGTGGAGAGGCCGATGCGCCGGCCAAGTTCCGAAAAGGAAATACGAGCATCTTGTTGTAGAAGATCCAGGATATTCCAGCCTACGTCGTCGAGCAGCTTGTGGGGATTGGCGAATGTCACCTAAATCTCCTACTCCTAACGATCGTAAAGTTTATGGGTACTTTTGTCTATGTAACTGGACCCAAAAGTAACACCACAATAGCATTTCTGCCTGTTTTCAATACCTCGGCCCAACTAAACTTGAAGCAGGAAATGTCCATGGCCACCTCGACACTCCAGCTCGCGCAGCCATTTCTGATTGAGCAGGATTACGGCAAATACACGCCGGAAAATCAGGCGGTGTGGACCGAGTTGGTGAGCCGACGCTTGCCGCAATTGGAACAGTGGGCGTGCGACGAGTATCTTGACGGCTACGATGTCATTGGCCTCCGCTCCGACAAGATTCCCAATCTTCGCGACATTGCTCGCCGCCTGTCTCCGCGTACCGGCTGGGAGACCACACCCGTTAGCGGATTTATGCCGCCTGACGCTTTTTTCGAAATGCTGGCCGCGCGCCGCTTTCCCACAACGACGTGGCTGCGCGAGCGCAACTCCATGGACTACACGCCGGAGCCGGACATTTTTCACGACGTGTTCGGTCACGTTCCCATGCACGCGCATAGAGTGTTCGGCGACTTTCTGCAACACTACGGCGCCGTTTGCGCTCGCGTACAAGACAAGGACGTGCTGGAAAAGATTGGGCGCCTGTTCTGGTACACGGTCGAGTTTGGCCTGATCCGTCAGAACGGCAAGGTGAAAGTGTACGGCAGCGGTGTGATCAGCTCGCACGGCGAGTGCGAGAACGTAATCAGGGGTGGGTGTGAAGTCCGCGACTTTACTCTCGATGAAGTTCTAGCCACTCCAGTGAAAGTGGACGAAATCCACAAGTTGCTGTTTGCGATTGAGAGCTTCGACGAAGTCTACGAAGCCATGAAGGAAGCCGAGAAGCGTTTACTGTAAGTCCTAAGTCTGTTTGGAGCGGGCGCCCCGCCCGCGTGGTCCTCTTTACAGTCGTTGCCCCGAAGCCGCACCCCGCGCCGCAGGCCGTCCCGCCAAATCGTTCAAAGCCTGCAACGGAATTGATTCTACCAGGGCTCGCGTATAGGGGTGCTGAGGATTCCGAAACACCTGCGCCGTCTCCGCGCATTCCACAATCTGGCCAGCAGATAACACAGCAACACGATGGCTGATGGCGGCTACCGACAACAGATCGTGAGAAATGTACAAAATGCTCATATTGAAACGGCGGCTGAGATCCGCGAACAGTTTCAGAATTTCCGCCTGGGTCACTGGGTCGAGCGCGCTAGTAGGCTCATCCGCCAAAAGCAGCGCTGGGCGGTGCAATACAGCCATGCCGATCAAAACACGTTGCGCCTGGCCCACGCTCATCTGCGAGGGATATCGGCGCAGGAATTCCTCGTCGGAAGGCAAACTTACGGTGTCCAGCATTTGCCGAATGGCGGCCTGACATTCTTCGCGCGGGCCGCGAACGTGCGCCCGCCAGGCTTCTTCAAGCTGAGTGCGAATGCGTAGCGCGGGATTCAGCGAGGCCAGCGGACTCTGCAGCACGAGCCCAATCTCCTTGCCACGAAGTTCGCGCATTTCGCGTTCACGCAGCTGCATCAAATCACGCCCCTGGAATTCAATAGAGCCTCGCGCTTCGCCTCGCTTCAGATGCAGCAAGCGGAGGATAGCTAAGGACAAAGTGCTCTTGCCGCAACCACTAGGGCCGACTAGTCCCAAGACTTCGCCGCGTCCAATCGAGAACGCGACCTCGCGAAGCACATCCGGCTTACCGCTATAGCGGGCCGAGAGCGAGATGTTAAGCAGGGAATCCAAGATTATTTGCTCGCCGATTCTGTATTCCGCGACAGGCGGTCGATGTTCCAATATACGTACGGTTGCAGGACCGCGGGCTGTACGTTGTGCAGCTTAGGGGAAACCGCCGAAAGTGCGTGCCGGTTCACCAGATAGATGAACGGCGCCTGCTCCCAGGCAATCTGCTGCACGCGGTCAAAGGCTTCTTTGCGTTTCCTGGGATCTAGGCTCGAGGCCTGCGTTCGCATCAAGCGGTCAATCTCCGCTTCCCAGGCGGTTTCCGGCTGCTTCTGGCTCGGATTCCATTGGTGATTCTCCGCCGAACTCAGCCACACGTTCATCTGCGCGTCCGGGCCCAGCGTCATGTTGGTCAGGCCGAGCAGGCAGGCCTCGTAGTCAAAGGTGCGCGTGATGCGTTCAATCAGGGAAGGGAAGTCGAGAGTGACGACGTTGAGCTTAATGCCAATCTTACTCAAATCTTCCTGCATCATTGTGGCCATGCGCTCGCGGGTCTTGTTTCCCGCGTCGGTCACCAGGGAGAATTCCACCAGGTGGCCGTCGCGGTCGATCAGTTGCCCGTTCTGTTGGTGGAAGCCGTCTTGCGCAAGCAATTTCAAAGCCGCCTGCGGATCATACGCCCGCGTCCGCAACGAAGTGTTGAACCAGAATTTGTCAGCGGGAGAGAGCATGCCGATCGCCGCCTGTGCCCGTCCGCGGTAGACGAGGCGCGCCATGTCGTCGCGATTGACCGCTTCCCAAATGGCCACTCGGAAATTCGTCGAGCGAAACCACGCGTGCTTGTAATCGGGAATCGGTGACTTCGCGGTCTGGTTGAACCAAAGCTGCTCGGGATCCAGCGATACACCGGCGTCGTGTGCGCTGCCAGCCTGTTCCGATTGCGCGCGGTTAAAGTATTCGGCGTCTACGGTATCGATGAGGTCGATTTCGCCACGCAGGAAGCGCAGCATCTCGGCATCGCGGTTCTGTTGAATGTCCAGCCGGATTGAGTCGAGATATGGCAGCGAATGCCCCTGCTCATCGCGTTTCCAGTAATTCGGATTTCGGTTCAGTTGCAGATACGCGCCGGCTTTGTAATCGGCGACGTAGAAGGGTCCCAGTACCGCCATTTCTTTCTTGGGTGACTTGGCCGACAAGATCGCCACCTGATCGAACTTGCTGTCCAGGCTCGCGACCGCCGCTGGGAACGTCACGGAGATTTTGTTCGGGCCCGCGACTTGCGTCCGCACCTTGCCATCGCCCGAGCGAAACGCGTCGCCCGTAGGCGAGTGCAGGTTGGGATCCATCAGGCGTTGCAGGGTAAAAGCCACATCCTCGGCGGAGAACGGTGTCCCATCCGAGAAATGCGCGCCTTCGCGGAGTTCAAAGGAAATCGTGCGTCCGTCCTTGGAGAGCTTCCACGAGGTCGCCAGCTCCGGCTCCAGTTCCTGGGTCAACCGGTTGAGGCGCAGGAGGAAGCCGCCCGTAATGTAGCGCACCCGCTCGGAAGCGTCGTCGTCAACGAGCACCGGGTCGAAGGTTTTAGGGTCGCTCCGCAGACAAAAGCGCAACTGCCCGCCACCCTGGGCGGCCGCCGCAACCGTGAAGAATGACGCTAGCAGCAACGCAAACAAAGTCGTGCGGAGTTTCATGAAGGCATCTCCTGGTCCATAAGCAAGGCCTGGAAGGCGGTGACCGAGATGATCAGCAGCAGCAACGGCACGAACACCCAGGGTTTGCCGGAGATCGCCGTCAAACCTTCCAGTTCCCGCAACAGGCTTCCCCAGGAAGGAAGCGGTTCGGAAACACCCAGCCCTAGCACGCCCAGATTCGCTTCTGCCAAAATAAAGACCGGCACGGAGATCCAGAACTGCGCCAGGAGAAGGGGACGCAGGTTCGGCGCCAAATGCCGCAACAGCAGTCGCGCCTCCGAACATCCTTGTGCCCGTGCCTGCAAAGCAAAATCTGAATTGCGCAAGGATTTCGCGCCAGCGCAAACCACTCGCGCGCCCGCTGCCCAACCTAAACAGCCAAGAATCAAAAACGTAATGGTCACCGATTGCAGGGGAGGCACATTCAAAGGAAGCAAGGCCCGCACCGCCAGGAGCAAGAATAGCCAGGGGAGGGAAAGAACCAGATCTGCTGCTGCCATCAAGCCGCGTTCCGTCCAACCGCCGAGATACCCTGCCGCACCGCCGAGTAGCCCGGCCAACGCCGCAGCTAACAAAGCCGCCGCTGGCGCCATCAGCAGCGAAATCCTGGTGCCGTACAACACGCGCGAAAAGCGGTCGCGGCCGAGATCATCGGTTCCGAGCCAATGCTGTCGCGACGGCGGGCTGTCCGGGTCCTCGCGAAACTGCTTCGCATACGAAGCCGGTGCCAGAGTTCCAGCGAAGAGGCTCGCTAGAAACACCGTCGCCAGAATGCCAATCGAGAAGTTTCGAAGTACGTTCTGGATGTGGGTCATGCAACAGACCTCAAGCCTTCGCCAAGGACATCGGAAAGCGACTTCGCCACCACGGTCGTCAGCGTCACAATTCCGGTCAGGCACACCAGCAGGTATAGGTCGCGCGCCAAAGCTGCTTTCCAGGCAAGCTGCCCGATGCCGGGAAGATCGCACACCACTTCAATCGGCACCGCCGCGCTTAACGCGACGGGAATCGACACCGCCAGCAACGCCAGCCACTGCCCAGCCGCGGGCGGCAGATAGTGCCACAACAAGACTCGAACGCTCCCCAAGCCCTTCGCCCTCGCCGTCAGTACATGCGGCAAGTTCGCGCTTTGTTGCAACAGCGTTCGCGCATAGCGAAAGATCTTCGGAAAAACCAGCAGTCCCAATGCCAACGCAGCCGGCGCGCGCAGCAACACAAACAGCAGCCCGAGCACCGCCGCCGGCAAGCACAAGAAGAGTGCCGCTATCGTGCTCGCTCCCATGTCGAAGATGCCTCCGCGAAGAAATGCCAGTGGCAGAGCCAACCCCAACCCCAACGCCCAGCCCGTCAGCAATCCCCAGCCCAGAAGCCTCCCCGTCACCGGTAGTCGCTCCGATAACAACTCAGTTACAGGTCGGTTCAGCGTCTGCGATACGCCCAAATCTCCGTGCGCCAATCCCCGCAGCCACGCCCAATAAAAATGAAAGACATTCCGCTCCGCCTCATGCGATTGCCGAATCGCTGCCCGGCTCTCATCGCTCAAGCGGACATCGAACTCCCGCTCATCCACGTTTGGCGCGAGCCGCGTCAATGCCAGCGCGAGAAAGCCCCCGGCCAGCGTGATCAGCAGGATTCTCGCAGCGTGTTTCGCAAGTAAAACAGCAATAGGCCGCATAGCCGGAATCTCTTTCGCCTGGCTACAGAGACGCAGAGCCCGCCGCGTGCGCGGCCAGCCCCGTCTCCCGATGATGATCTTGTTTCACGACGTACATGCGCCGGTCCGCTTCGGCCAGCAGTTGCTCCGCGTCCAGACCGTCCCCCGGGTACCGGCTCTGCCCCACGCTCAGCGAAAGAATGTCCTCTCCTGTAACTTCCCGGCCCAACGCTTTCGCCAACTCCATTAGTTGCAAGGTGCGCATCACACTCGCATCGGGGGAAAGGCCCGGCAGCACCAGCACAAATTCATCGCCGCCCATGCGCGCCACGTAGTCGTACTCGCGGCACACGTCCTTCAAGTTCTGCGCAAATAGCTTCAACACCCGGTTACCCTCCAGGTGCCCGAACCTGTCGTTGATCTGTTTGAAGCCGTCGAGATCGGTCACCATCACGGTCACGGTGCTCTCACTGCGCTTGCACCGCGCTAATTCGTGATCCAAATGCAGAAAAAGAGATCGCGCGTTCGGCAGCCCGGTCAGGTAGTCCGTCGTCGCCGAACTTTCGGCCTGTTGATATTTCAGCGCGTTCTCCAGCGACAGCGCTGTCTTCGAACTGATGGCCAGCAGAATCCGCAGGTGATCCGTGTCGAAAGCGTCCGGGTCTGCCCGATAGAGCGTCAATGCTCCAATTACGCCGGTCAATCCCTCCAGAGGCACCGATAGCGCCGATCGCAGCGTGCTGAACTTTGTCGGATCATCCAAGTACCCTGGTTCCACGGAAGGATTGCCGTTGATGATGGGCTTGCCTTTCTGCGCCACCCAGCCGGAAACGCCCTCGCCGAGCGGAATTCGCAGCGAGGAAAAAAGTCGGAAGTTGTCGCCGCTCACGTGTTGCGGGCGTAGATGGTCATCCTCGCACACATAAACGGCGATCGAATCATAAGGAACCAGACGCTTCAATTTCACTGCCAGAACAGAAAGCGTTTCGTCTAAACTCAACGACGCACCCAGTTCGTGACTCAGCTCAAATAGCGTTTGCGCCTCGTGCCTCGCCGCGGCAATTGACGAGAGGAATCCACCTTCGTGGTACTTGGGTGCTTCCTTCACGTGCGTGGATTCAAATCCTGCCGATGGCGTCAACCCGCGGTCCACTTTCACATTTACCGATAGCCCGTTGTAATCCGCCGCGGGCGCCTGTGCCAGAACGCGCGCTTCCAACTCCGCGCAGCTAGCGCACAAGATGTCCACGATCTGTGGATCGAACGACTTTCCTGATTCCTCGTGAATGCGCGCAATCACGTCCTCCATCGACAGAGCCTTCCGGTACTGGCGGTCCGAGGCCAGCGCATCCAGAAAATCCACTGCCGAAAGAATCCGCGCCCCGATCGGAATCTGCTCGCCCTTCAGCCCCACAGGGTAGCCCGTCCCGTCCCACTTCTCATGGTGCGCCCGGACAATCGGAACCACGGGATAGGGAAAGTTCACTCGCTCCAGGATTTCCGCCCCCACCAGCGGATGAATCTTGACCTTCTCAAATTCCTCAGGACTTAGCTTTCCGGGTTTGGAAATTATGTGCTCGGGCACTGCCAGTTTGCCAATGTCGTGCAGCAGCGCCGCGGCTTGGATGGCTTCAATCTCTTCTTGCGGCAGTCTCAGCTTCTTCGCCAGTTCCACCGCGTAGATGCGCACTCTCTGCAGATGGGCATGAGTATTCTGGTCCTTGGCTTCAATCGCCAGCGCCAGCGCCTCAATGGTCCGCATGTGCAGACCGGCCACTTCTTCCACGTGCCGCTTTTCGGCTTCGAGCTTGGCCAGATAAAGGCGATACGACCGGTACACCACATACACTGCAGGCAGCACCAGCAGCGATGTTTCCCAGGGCACGCGACGGTTGAGCCAACCCACAAGGGTCGCGATACCTGCGTCCACCAGGTAGTACGGAAAAGTCCAGAAATAGAAATCCGACCACAAGTTCTGAATACGCTTGTTTTCGGTGAGGGAAATGACGAACGCAACCGGCAGGGTGTTCGCAAAAAAGAACACCGAAGCCGCCGCCAGCAGCGGAACCGCAATTCCCGCCACCGGCATTCCACGCAGGGTCCACTGGAATGTGCTGTAGGCGATCGCCGTCGCGATCGCGACCGAGCATATATTAAAGAAGACTTGAAACACTCGCGGCCGGTCTGAGAACAGGCATTGCGCAAGCGTGGCGGCGCAAGCGATGGCCAGCGTCTCTCCAAACCCCAGCTCCACTACCCCCAGGAGAATGAAGAGAAAGTTAACCGACATCGTGCCCGCGATGCCCGGCAACTTCACTTTCAGTCGCGAAGCGATCACTGCAATCGCAAGATAGGAAACGAATTGCGCCGGGTCGTGGCTCTGCCAATGCGCCAGGCCATAGCCCAGCAGCAGCAGTCCGCCCAGCCCAATCCAAGAGATGAACAGGCGGGCGCGCCAGGGCAGAGCGTTCCACGGTTGCGCACGTCGCTCCAAAAGGCCTCCTGCTGTGGAACACACACAGTGCGACCCCAGCGTAGCCGACGCATGCCCGAATGGGCAGAGTACTAAGGTAACGAAATCGTGTGCCCGACCCGGTCAAGTTGTCCGCGAACCTGTCACGCCAGCGCAAGTCGTTGAACTGGTGCGAGCTGCCGCATTCCAACCTGGGAAATGCCACCTGTCGTGCAGACAATCTGGCCGAGAGAGCCAATGGCAGTACGACGAGGTGACTGAATGGAAAGGACTTACCGGACTCACGTCTGGTTCGCAGCGTGCTACTGAAGGGCACCGAGGAGCTTAGACGTGACCAGTCAAACCAGCATCGCCGTTTGGGGCAGCTAAAAATCTCGTAGGCAAGGCTTGTGTGGCGCGGGCGCCCTCGCCCGCGGGCAAAGGCTTCAGGATTGCCCTGTCCAAAGGAAACTGCGCAGGAAGATTCGTTTCACTTGTCCCGAACACCTCCGC
>Ga0137418_10002990_pt1 | contig 15522 bp, 14 predicted proteins | sample CZODoug3_1_2_16f_FD_122242 | JGI IMG/M metagenome (GOLD analysis project Ga0137418, IMG submission 122242) | Vadose zone soil fungal communities from Angelo Coast Range Reserve, California, USA - CZODoug3_1_2_16fungal (Hybrid Assembly) | ecosystem: Environmental > Terrestrial > Soil > Vadose... | reverse complement strand
GGTGCGCCACGGGGATCCTGTCCGGGATCGGCTGATGCGCCATTCATTTCGCCGCCCCAAAAATGCCTGATTTTCCCATCGCGCCGGGTGAAGACATTGAAGGCCGCGTCGTCGCCGCCGTCCTTGGTCAGCGCATGATAGTCGCGGCTGAACTCGCCGGAGATATCCGAGAACAACGGCAGATAGTGCCAGCCGCGCTCCTTCTTGAAGGCTACCAGCCGCTGGATCGGTGACCGCACCACCACCGCCAGCGCGACGCGCTGCTGGACATCAGGCACCTCGCCGTCCCAGGCCGATAGCAGCGACGTGCACATCGGGCACGGCCGTTCACGCTGCGGGCCGAACATGTAGTTGTAGACAACGAGCGTATCCTTGTCGCCGAACAGATCGGCGAACGACGCCGGTCCTGTTTCGCCCTCGAAGGCGTAATTCTTTTTGACCTCGCCACCCGGCGGCAGGGCACGGCGCTGCTCGGCCACGCGCTCGATGTGGCGGCGAAGCTCGATCTCCTCGGCCAGCAGCGCTTCACGGGCACGGCGATATTCGGCGCTCTCGTTGGGAAAGCGAACGCCACTGGCGCGCGCGAGCTCGGCGGCGGGTTTCAGGGCGGAACTGCTCAGGGGTTTTGGATTGGAACTAGCCATGACATGACCTCGCTTCGGTGGATTTCGATGGGCTCCGTCAGACTACAAGACGTTCCGGCAGGTGCCGATCCGACAGGATCGAGGATTATTTTTGCAATGTCGCTTCATACTCATTCGATGTCATCATCCGCGAAAGCGGATGATCCAGTATTCCAGAACAGCAGTGATGGAGTCGAGAAGCCGCAGCGTACTGGATACCCGCCTTCGCGGGTATGACGGCGTCATTATAGATAGATGCGCGCTCAGTGCTCGGGAGGGGTAAACGCACCACCCGCCCGCCCGCTACTCCAGTTCCGGCGGCGGGGAACGGTCGAGCACCTCGCCTTTGGCGCCTTCGAGCAGATCGAGCGCGTAGGTTTCGATCGTCAGCGGTCCGCGCTTGCGCGTGAACTCCGCCACCCTCTCGATCCGCGCGAATAGTTCCTTCAGATACGGCGGTGCGCCGGGCCGCGCTTCGTCGACAGACAACAGCTTGCCGGCAAGCAGCGCCTGATCCGGCTCGGGCATGTTGACCCAGCGGATCCGCTGCGTTGGCTGCACCACGCAAGTGCCTTTCGGCAGATAGAAGGCGAGCCAGCCGGTGGTGCCGTAATCCGGCGCCAATACGCAGGCCGCACCGACGCGCGCTCGAACCGCTTCGATTTCGCCGGCGAGCTCGCGCCAGCCAACGCCGACGCTGCGCACGGTGGCGTCGCGGCGATAGCCCGACAGCACGCCGGTATTGGCCTGCACGATCAACAGTACGAACAGCAGGATGCCGGACGGGGCCGCCCAGCGCCGGCAGAAATCGACCATGCGCCGCTGGCGTCCCTCCCATTGCGCGAGGTGGACGGCGACGGCGGCGGCGATCGCGAAGGCCGGATAGACCGGCGCGAACCAATTGGCCTCGACGCGGGCGTGCAGCGAGTGCCAGATGAAATACGCGACGATGGTCCAGAACGTCGCACTGATCAGCGCGCGCGGCGCCAGCGCGCCGGTATTGCGCTTGAATAGCGCGTAAAGCCCCATGGCGCCGAGAATCCACACCAGCGGCGTTGCGAATGCGATCTGGGTCGGGATCAGTTCGGCGATGAAGGCCGGCCTGAAATCCTCGATTCGGGCGCGGCCGATCTGCTTGATGAAGGAGACCCAGTGGTGGTCGGCATTCCAGAGGATGACCGGCGAAAATACCGCCAACGCCACGAGGCCGCCGAGATAGGGCCACGGCGAGATCAGCCAGCGCCGCAGCTTTGGGACGCTCACCAGCCAGATCAGAATCGCCGGCCCGAAAAACAGTGACGTGTATTTCGACAGCAACGCCGCGCCGACGGCGGCGCCGACCGCGAGCCACCACGCGCCGCGCCCGGTCTCCAATACCTTCGCCAGAAAAAACAGAACGAAGCTGGAGGCCGCCAGCAGCGGTGAATCCGGCGTGACGATCAGGGTGCCGACCGCTGCCATCAGCGTGACGTTCAAGAGGAGCGTCGCGGTCGCCGCCACCCGCCTACCGCCGAACAGGATCGCGGCGGTGCGATACACCGCCCAGCTCATCGGCAGCGCCAGCAATATCGACACCAGCCGCACGCCGAGCTCGGTGTCGCCGGCGATCATGGTGCCCAGCCGGATCACCACGGCAACGCCGGGCGGATGATCGTAATAGCCGCCGGCGAGATGCTTCGACCACATCCAGTAATAGGCTTCGTCGAAGGTCAGCGGCGTCCAGGCGGCGGCGACCAGCCGCAGCGCCACCAGCCCCAATATCGCAAGAGCCGTGTTGCGGACAAGCCGCACCTCGTCCGGGCTCGTTGCCGACACCCGGCCCGGCAGGTTCATCGCTTGCGCCAGACGAACAGTCCGGACATCGCGTAATTCCATACCACGCCCATCAGCGCGCCGGCCGCACCTGCCAGCCACCAGATCGGCTCCTGATCGTAGACCGAGAACGCGACGCCGACATTGGCGAACAGGCCGACGCTGCACACGAGGTAAAACAGCAGGAGGCCGCGCAGGATCGCAAAACCCTTCAGCCGCTGGTCGCGATAGGTGAGAAAATTGTTGAGGATGAAATTACTGGTCATGGCAACCAGCGCGCCCGCGGCCTGCGCCTCCGGAAACGGCACATTGAACATATCAAGCGCGAAGAACAGCGTGCTGAGATGCACGAACAGGCCGATCGAGCCGACCATGGCAAACAGCAGGAACCGCAGCGACACCACGTCGTGGGTCAGCTTCGCCAGCACCAGGCCCAGGAAATCCAGCGCCACCATGGAATCGAGCTTGCTCTCGCCGTGCAGCCGCGAGCCGAAAGCGTAGGGAATTTCCTTCACCCGCAGATCGCCGCGCGCGGTGGCGACGATATCGAGCAGGATCTTGAAGCCCTGGGTGGAGAGCTGGGGCGCAAGCTGCTCGAAGCGATCCCTGCGGATCATGAAAAACCCGCTCATGGGATCGGCGATCTTGACCCGCAGCACCCGCCTTGCAACCTCGGTGGCAAGCTGACTGGCCCCTGCCCGCTGCCGATTGAAGCTGTCGGCGCTACCGCCTGCGACATAGCGGCTGCCGACCACGAGATCAGCCTCGCCGCCTTGCAGCAGCGCCAGCATGACAGGCAGTTGTGTCTCGTCGTGCTGCAGGTCGGCATCGATCACGGCGGCGCACGGCGCGCTCGATGCCAGAATGCCCTCGATGCAGGCGCCGGACAGGCCGCGCCGCCCGATCCGGCGGATGCAGCGGACGCGGGAATCTTCCCGCGCCAGGCCCCGCACCACATCCCAGGTGCCGTCGGGGGAGTTATCGTCGACGAAGATCACTTCCCAGGCGACGCCCGTCAGCGCGGTCTCCAGCTGCCGAAACAGCTTGGTGACATTGTCGCGCTCGTTGAAGGTGGGGACGACGACCGAAAGCTGAGGCAAACCCGCAGCCTGCGGCGGGTTCTTCGGCCCCGGTCTGATGGCTTCATTCATGCCGCCAGCGTATATCCGCAGCCTCCGGGGAAGCCAAGGCGCGGGCCCAAAACACCGGTGGGCAACAGTGAGGCAAGCGTTGGGGAAGGGCCGCCACACGGCCAAAAGAGGCCCTAAAATGCCAACGACCACGAACAACAGGCGCGCGTACATCCGGCGCAGCCGAGCTATTCAGTGGTCGTCCCAGCGCCGGAGCTATGAAGCATCGACGTCGCCGTTGACAGCAACATAGGGATGATTTGGGTGTTTCGCAAGGGGCAAGCGAGCAAGTGAGCGCAGGGACATCGGTTCAGCAGAATTTTTTAATCAGCTTGTGTTGAAATCGAAGGACAATTTGGGCCTCCCCATGCCTCCGCCCTATGTCGCAACCATATTCGGGATTCTGGGCCTGATCGCGCTCCGGGCGATCCGGAACAATATCAGGTCGGGTACGGCCACGAGCCGCGGCTGGACTTGCACCATCTACGCCAACCCGATTCGATTTTGCCTGATCGTTTCCACCAGGGCCGCTTTCGTCGGCCTTGCATTTGCTGAAATATTGTATGCCTTCGGGCTGGTCGGCGATCCCATCGCCAACATCAAACACGCGCTGCCTTTCCTCGCCTGATCGTTGACCTTGCGCGCGCCAGCCGCCCGGCAACCTTATCAGCGCGTCCAGAGATAAAGTGCGTCCGGCTCCTTCTCCTCATTTCCGGCGCCGTCGGTTTCCTGGATGAGCGCAAAACCCCTTGCTTTGTAAAAGCGCCGGGCCGGCGCATTGCGCTGGAACGTCCAAAGCTGCAGGCGATCGAACGCGTTTTGGGCGACCTGAAGCAGGTCTTTGCCCACGCCGCGCCGTTGCGCCTCAGGCAGCACGTACAACTGGTCGATCCAGCCCTCCCGGAAGGCGATGATTCCCCTCATCGCGGCGCCATCGAAAGCACCCCACATCTCGCAGGTGTTGAAGATGCGCTCGCGGAAGAACCATTGGTCTTCCTCGGGCGTACGGAGACCTGCCAGCGAAGGTAGTGCCTGGTCAAACGCGGTTCGAACAACCCGCGCCGCGGCGTCCATATCTTCAAGCTTGAGCTGCCTCAACATCCGATTGATCGGTTCGTGCTCTCAATTACTTAGGCGCGAATGTGCAGAATATGGCTCACTCGGGCTATTGTCGTGTTACTCTTGATGAATCGCCCAACCTTTGGCGGCATATCAATACCGCAGCGGTGGGAGTTCCGAATTCTTGATGCCATCACATGAGCGCCACGCAAGAAACAAGTCAGAGCCGCGATTTCTTCGCAGCTAGGGCGGAGTCTCGCGTCCAGGTAGTGAAACAACGGAGATTCGAAAGATGTCGGGCCCAAACCAGAACAAGCCGGGCGGAAAGAAGCAAGGCAAGAAAGGCCGTAAGCGGGATCAACCGCAGAACGCGAAGCCGGAGCAACTCCTGAGCGCGAAGCCGGAGCCACTGCAAAGCAAGAAGCCGGAGCCTGTGCAGAGCCAGAAGCCAGAGCCACTTCAGAGCAAGAAGGCGGAGCCGCCGCAGAGCAAGCAGTCGGAGCCGCTACAGAGCCAGAAGTCGGAGCTGCTGCTGAGCGAGAAGCCAGAGCCGGTGCAAAGCAAACAGCCGGAGCCCCTGCAAAGCAAGCAGCCGGAGCCGCTGCAGAGCAAGCAGCCGGAGCCGCTGCAGAGCAAGCAGCCGGAGCCGCTGCATAGCAAGCAGCCGGAGCCCCTGCAGAGCAAGCAGCCGGAGCCGCTGCAAAGCAAGCAGCCGGAGCCCCTCCAAGGCCAGAAGCCGCAGGTTGACGCAGCCCTTGCGGCAGCGAACTGCCTCTCGGTCGACTTTCAAACGCTCGCGACGGCCTACGGCAACTACACCAAGAAGTCTTTTGAAGACACCAAGGCCTTTGTGGAGAAGCTCTCGGGCGTGCGGTCGCTCGAGAAGGCCGTTGAGATCCAGACCGAATTCGCCAGGCAGGCTTACGAGACCTTCGTCACCGAGTCGCAGAAGATTCGCGAACTCTACAGCGGTCTTGCCAAGCAGAGCTTAAAGCCTTTCGAGGGCCTGGTTGCCAAGAAGAGCCAGCCGACGCGCTAAATCTGGCGGCGCTTGCCGAAGCAGCCAACATGCTTCGGTGCAGGCTGGGTATGAAGGAGAGGCTTCGGTTTCCGGAACCACGCCACCGTTGTTGCACTGCCCGAACAACGGGGCCAGTCCAGACAACGTGAACAGCTACTTCGGCGCCGTCTTGTGCTTGACGAAAGTCGTCACGATATCCTTTTGCGCCAATGCGATGGCGTTGTTGGCCGTCGTCATGTGGGCGCCCGAATCAACGCCCGGGAACTGCATCGCCAGGTAATCCACCAGCGTCACCCGAAAATTCTGCCGTTCGGACGGACACACTCTCACGATATGCTGCGTGAAATCAGGTCCCGACATGGCCTTGTTGCTGTCCCGGGTATATTCCCGCGCGAGGCAATTCCAGTATGAGTCACGTCCCGATATGGCTTGCCGGTGTGCGTCCTCGGTGTCGTCGGCCGCCGCCACTGACGTCGTCATCGCCAACGCCGCCACAATAACCATCCGCATCGTGTTCTCCTTTCTTCTTGATCCTAGCTTGAACCCGCGGCTTGGTTAAGCGCTGCCGCCCTCGTTTCGGCGAACTGGCCAATCACGATTGATTTGATTAGGCTCGGCCCGACAAAGTTCCTTCCTCGACGAGACCAGCCGGTGAGCAAGCTCCCCCAGACCGCATCCAAAACTTCAGGAAAAATCTACATCGGCATTGGCGGCTGGACCTTCGCGCCGTGGCGCGGGGTGTTCTACCCCGAGAAGCTGACGCAGGCGAAAGAACTGGAATACGCGGCCTCCAAGCTGACCTCGATCGAGATCAACGGCACCTATTACGGCTCGCAGAAGCCGGAGAGTTTTCGCAAATGGGCGCGCGAGGTGCCCGACGGCTTTGTGTTCTCGCTGAAGGGACCGCGCTTTGCCACCAACCGCCGGGTGCTGGCGGAGGCCGGCGATTCCGTGAAACGGTTTTATGATTCAGGCGTGCTCGAACTGGGCGACCGATTGGGTCCGGTGCTGTGGCAATTCGCACCGACCAAGAAATTCGACGAAGCAGACTTCGGCAAATTTCTCGAGCTCTTGCCGCGAAAGCTTGAGGGGCGCGCGCTGCGCCATGTGGTCGAGGTGCGCCATGACAGTTTCTGCGTACCTGACTTCATCGCGCTGTTGCGCCAATTCGAAACACCCGTGGTGTTCGCCGAGCACGGCAAGTATCCGGCGATCGCGGACGTCGTCGGCGACTTTGTCTATGCGCGGCTGCAGAAGGGCAACGACGAGCTCAAGACCTGCTATCCGCCAAAGCAACTCGATGCCTGGGCAAAGCGGTTTCAAACCTGGGCCGGCGGCGGCGAGCCGGACGACCTGACGCGCGTCGATCCGGCCAAGGCGAACAAGGCGCCGCGCGACGTGTTCGCCTATGTGATCCACGAAGGTAAGGTACGCGCGCCCGCCGGCGCCATGGAACTGATCGAACGCGTGAAGTAGTGCGCGGCTCCATCCTTCGAGACGCGGCTTACGCCGCTCCTCAGGATGAGGTCTGAGACCCCTCATGGTGAGGAGCGCGGCAACGCCGCGCGTCTCGAACCATCTGGCTGCGTAAACAATCAGCTCTTCAATCCAGCTTGATGCCGGCCTCGCGGATCAGCTTTGTCCAGTTCTGGAATTCAGTTGCGACGAAGGCGTCGAGCCTGTCATCCGGCAGATCCCATGCTTCGCCGCCACGCTTCTCGAACCGCTCCTTGAGGTCGGGCAACGAGGCGCGGATATCCCGGCGCAACCTTGCGATCACCTCCGGCGGCGTTCTGGCGGGCGCGAAGATTCCGAGCCATGAATCGACATCGAGACCGGGCACGCCAGCCTCCGACATGGTCGGCACGTCAGGCGCAAGCGGCGTGCGCCTGGACGACAGCACGGCGATGCCTTTTGCCTGCCCCGACTGCACATATGGCAGGCCCGCTGCGACGGAGTCGAAGAACAGATCGATACGGCCTGCGAGCAGATCGGTGAAAGCTGGCGGCGAGCCCTTGTAAGGCACCTCCAACAGCTTCACGCCCGCGGCTTTCATGAACGCAGCCGCCACCAGGTGCTGACCGGTTCCGACGCCTGCGGTCGCCACGGATATGGAGCCCGGGTTGGCTTTCGCAGCCGCGACGATGTCCTGCAGCTTCGCCTGCGGCATATCCTTGCGGCCGCCCGGCTTGTTCTCGACAAAGAAGCTTTGCCCTGCGCGCTTCGAAAGCGCGTCGGCGAAATGCCGCCCGACGAGATCGTAGCTGCCTCCGGGACCGATCGGGACGATGATCTTCACGGGGCGGTCGGGATAGGCGCCCTGCGCCTGCGCCGCCGCAACACTGAACGCGAGCGCAGCGCCGATCCATGCCAGCGAGCGGCAAAATCGTATCATCGCGTTCCCCCCCGGCGAGTCCGGCCTTAACGACCGGCTCTTGTTTGCGAGCCGACTATGCGACGCAGCGCGGATGGCGGCAACGGAGGCTGCGGCTGGCTTTTCCAACATAATCTGAGCGGCGATGGAAATCATTCCAGGACTGACGTAGCCTTGAGCGGATGACATCACCAACGCCTGGACGCTGACATGGCACGCAGAAAGCTCTTCACCATCGGCTATGAACAGACCCCCGCCAAGGCCGTGCTCGACGAACTCGAGCGCACCGGAGTGAAGCTGCTGGTGGACGTGCGTGCTGTCGCCGCCTCGCGCCGGCCCGGCTTTTCCAAGAACCAGCTCGCCGCCGGACTCGACGAGCGCGGCATTTCGTACTTGCATCTGCGCGGGCTGGGCACGCCGAAGGACGGCCGCGACGCCGCGCGCAGCGGCCAATTCGATGCGCTGCACAAGATCTATGCGAGGCACCTGAAGACGCCGCAGGCAAAGGAAGAACTCGACGAGCTGTCGGCGCTGGTCAAGACATCCGGGCCGGTCTGCATTCTCTGTTACGAGCGCGATCACCTGCACTGCCACCGGCAATGGATCGCCGAGATCATCGAAGACCGCGACGGCGTGAAGGTGGAGAATCTGGTCGCGCCGCAGGTGTAGAGTATTGCGTTCAAGAAACATAAAAGCCGTCATTCCGGGATGCGCCGTTTGGCGCAGGCCCGGAATGACGAGCGCCGGGTTGGCCTAATCCGAAAAAACTCCAAGATCACCCACCCTCACCCCTCCCCGGCCAGCCGAAACGTTCCTTCCATCATCTGCACGCAAGCGCCGCCGACATGCGCGGACATGACAACGCCGTTCGCTTTGCGGACGCGGGTCAGCAGCAGGCTTGGCCTGTTGATATCGACGCCCTGCCCGATGCGCAGCTTCGATTCGCCATCCCGCTCACCCGACAAGTCGGCGAGCAGTGCGGCGGCAGCCGCCGTGGCGCTGCCGGTGGCCGGGTCTTCGGAAAGGCCGCTCGATCCCGGGTGAAACATCCGCGCCTGCAGGTCGCAGGCCTCGGCGGTGGCAACATCGCGGGTATAAAGATAGACCGCGTCGCTGCCGTCGCAGGGAAGCGTGCGGGCGAATGCGTCCGCGTCGGGCCTGGCCCGCCGCAGCGCGTCGCGCGAGGCTAGCTCCGCCACCAGAAACGGCAGCCCGACCGAGACGATTTGCGGGGGATGCCGGTCGGTTCGGATATCCGCCGCCGTTAGCGAAGCGCAGGCGGCGGCCTGCTCGGCGGTGAGTTGCGTGAGCTTCTTGAGGCCCTGCGGCGCGGTGAGCTCGGCACCGACCACCTTGCCATCCTCGATCAGGATCTCGACCGGCACCAGGCCTGCTTTTTCCTCAAACACCAGCCGCGCCGGCGGCTCGGCGGCCTGCGTCGCCAGCACGAAGGCGGTACCGACATTGGGATGGCCCGCGAACGGGATCTCGGAGCGGACCGTAAAGATGCGAACCTGCGCGTCGTGCGCAGGGTCTTGCGGCGGCAGCACGAAGGTCGTCTCGGAATAATTGAACTCGGACGCAATGGCCTGCATCTGGGCGGTCGACAGCCCGCCGGCATCCAGGATCACCGCCAGCGGATTGCCGCCGAAGGCGCGGTCGGTGAAAACGTCGACGGTGATATAGCGCCGTTGCATGTGAGATCTCCGGTTTCGCCTCAGCCAGAACATGATGCGGATTGGTTCGTCAAGCGCGGCGAACGCCCTGCGTTTCTATCCCAGCTGCCACACCGTCATCGGCCGGTCATAGCCCCTGATCGCGACTTCCCCGAGCGACACCGCATCGCTGCCGGCCTCGTCCAGCGCGTCGCGAACGGCGGCCGAAATCAGCAATCGGGAATTGAATTGCTTGTTGAGCGATTCCAGCCGGGCGGCAAAGTTCACGGTGTCGCCGATCACGGTGTACTCCTTGCGCCGGGGAGAACCGATATTGCCGGCAACCACTTCGCCGAAATGAATGCCGATGCCGATGCGCAGCGGCCACGACGTCGCCTGGTTGAAGCTTTCATTGGCGGCGAGCATTTCGCGCGCCGCGGCGACGGCACGGTGCGCTGAATCTTCCGATTCAAAGGGCGCGCCGAACAGCGCCAGAAATCCGTCACCCAGAAATTTGTTCACGATGCCGCCATGGCGGTCGAGGATATCGACCAGCACGGCGAACGCGCCGTCGAGACGATCCACCACCTCCTGCGGCGAACGCGAGCGCGCGCCGGCGGTAAAGCTGCGGAAGTCGACGAACATGACAGCGACATGGCGGATGTCGCTGTGGGTGCCGGCGCCCTCGGCGATCAATCGCTCCACCACCTGCGGCGAGACGTGCTGGCCGAACAGATTGGTGATGCGGTCACGCGCGGTCGCAGCCATGATGCTGGCCTCGAACTGGCGGCGCAGCTGGACGGCGACCGCGCCAGCCAGCATGCCGCAGATCAGTATGATCTGGCTGCGGGCGGCGTGATAGTAGACGCTGGGCTCGGAATCGGTGACGCCGGCGGGATGATAGAACGCCGCCATGCAAAACAACTCCACCGCTGCAACGAAGCCGGTGAAAGTCGATAGCCAGAAGTCGAGCCGCAGCGTCGAGAGAATGATGAAAATGAAATAGATCATCGGCGTTACGAAGCCGAGCGCCGCGACCTCCCCCATGCTGTTGATATGCAGCGCCAGCGCGATTGTCGGCATCGAGGTTTCGATCAGCACGCCGATATACCGCCTGATCACGGGAATGTCGCGATCAAGCCGGAGATGCCGGCTGATGACCGCATGGACCGACAATTCGAACAGGATGAACGGGACGATGATCGCATAAAGATAGGCCGGCCTGAGATTGCCGTGCCAGATGCGGCTCACCGTCTCGGGCGCGAGAAGGTAGACGGTCCAGAGGATGACGGCGAGCAGCGACGTCGTCCCGATCAGGGCCTTGACCCGGATCAGCTCGGTGCGCATCACCTGTTGCATCAGCGCATGCCGGAAGTCGGCCGACACCGCCGCGTCTTGCCCGTCTTTCTTCTTGCCCCAGAACCCAGCCATTATCCTGCCCCGGAATGACGGTGAGCATTTTGCATCAATCGAGCGTGCGGCGGAAGCGCATCACCGCGATGGTCATGGCCATCAGCATCAATGCCACCAGCGCAATCGTATCGTATTGCAGATTCGGCAGGGTGGCCCCCTTCAGCATGATGGCGCGGACGATCCGCACGTAATGCGTCAGCGGCAGACCTTCGCCGATATATTGCGCCCATACCGGCATGCCGGCGAATGGAAACATGAAGCCCGACAGCAGAATGCTCGGCAGGAAAAACATGAGCGACATCTGCATCGCCTGCAGCTGGTTCTGCGCGATGGTCGAGAAGGTATAGCCAATCGCCAGATTTGTCGTGATGAACAGGGTTGAGAGCAGCGCCAGCAGGGGCAGACTACCGTTCACCGGCACCCCGAACAGCAGCACGCCGATGCCGATGATCAGCGTGGCCTGGATGAAACCCACCAGCACGTAAGGAACGATCTTGCCAAGCATCACCTCGACCGGAGTGATCGGCATCGACAGCAGGCTCTCCATGGTGCCGCGTTCGATCTCGCGCGTCACCGAGAGTGCGGTGAAGATCAGCATGGTCATGGTCAGGATGGTGCCGACCAGGCCCGGCACGATATTGAGCCGCGACGACCCCGCCGGATTGTAACGGGCGTGGGTGCGGATCTCGAATGGCAGCGACGGCGGATCGCCGGTGTGCAGGTCGTGCTCCAATGCGGTCTGCACCACCGCACCGAGCGCACCCAGCGCGGAGCCTGCCGCCACCGGATCGGTCGCATCGGCCGCGACCAGCAGCGCCGGATGATCGCCGCGCCGCACCGCCCGCTCGAAGCCGCGCGGGATTTCGACGCCGAACAGCACCTTGCCCGACAGCAGGAGATTGTCGAACTCGGCAACATCGTGCACTTCCCGGGTGAAGTGGAAATAGGCGGTATTTTCCAGCGCCTTGAGGATCGAGCGCGCAAGGTCGCTGTCCTCCTGCAGCAGCACCGCGGTCGGCAGGTTGCGCGGCGTGGTGTTGATGGCAAAGCCGAACAGCAGAAGCTGCATGACCGGGATCATCACGATCATCGCGAACGACACCCGGTCGCGCCTGAGCTGGATGAATTCCTTGACCACCATCGCAAAACTGCGCCGCCAGAAGCCGAACGGCGGCTCCCTGGTGTCGCGGCTGTGGTCGGGTATGTTGACGGCGCTCATTGGAAATTATCCTTCGAGCGGGTCATCAACTCGATGAACACATCCTCCAGCGACGGCTCGCCGTGCTGCCAATGCCAGCCGTGAGCCTCGCGATAGGGCGCGATGGTGGCCTCGAGCGCTGCCTTGTCGCGGCCGGACACGTGCAGGCTGGTTCCGAACGGCGCCACCATGTCGATGCCGGGCTTGCCGGTGAGTTCCTCCGCGAGCTTATGGAGGTCGTCGCCGGTGACGGTGTAGGTCGACAGCGCCGATTTCGCGATCACCTCATCCACGGTTCCATGAACCAGCAGATGTCCGTAGGCGATATATGCGATCTCGTGGCAGCGCTCGGCCTCGTCCATGTAATGGGTGGAGACCAGCACGGTCAGCCCTTCCGCCGCCAGCGCGTGGATCTCGTTCCAGAAATCGCGCCGCGCTTTTGGGTCGACGCCGGCGGTCGGCTCGTCCAGCAGCAGCAATTGCGGATTGGGCAGCGTGCAGGCGCCAAGCGCAAGGCGCTGTTTCCAGCCGCCGGAGAGTTCGCCGGCGAGCTGTTCTTCGCGCCCTGTCAGCCCGAGCCGCTTGATCATGTCGCTCGCGATACCTCGTGCATCGCGCACGCCATAGAGCCTTGCGACGAATTCCAGATTCTCCCGCACCGACAGATCCTGGTACAGGGAAAAACGCTGCGTCATGTAGCCGACCTGGCGCTTGATCTTGTCGGCGTCGCGGCGGATGTCGTAGCCGAGACAGGTGCCCTCGCCGCGGTCGGGCGTCAGCAGACCGCAGAGCATGCGGATGGTCGTGGTCTTGCCGGAGCCGTTGGGGCCGAGGAAGCCGTAAATGGTGCCGCGCTTCACCTGCATCGACAGCTCATGCACGACCTCTCGGCCATTGAATGACTTCGACAGGCCGTGAACGTCGATCGCGATGTCGGAGGTGGACACTGGCGCCGCGGTCATCGCTTGTCCGCTACCGGTATCTTGGCGCCCAGAAACACGCTGATCGGCTGGCCGACACGCAAAACATCGGGCCGCGAGGGCCGCGCCTGGATCAGGTACACGAGCTTGTTGCGCTCATCGAGGCTGTAGATCACCGGCGGGGTGTACTCGGCCGATGTGGCAATGAAATAGATCTTGGCGGTGAGATCGCCGGCGCAGTTGTCGCAAGTCACGCGCACCTCGTCGCCGACCGCGAGCTTCGGCAGATCCGGCTCCGGCACGTAAAACCGCACCTTCATATTGCCGGGCGGCATGATCGACAGCACCGGCCGCTGCGCCGGCACCATTTCGCCCTCGCGGAAATAGATCTGCTGAATGGTGCCGCTGACCGGCGCAAAGCCGCTGCGGCGGGTCAGTCGCGTCTGCGAGGTGTTGACCCGCGCCTCGGCCACGCGCAGCGCCGACACCGCGGAGTCGAGATTGGCCTGCGTCCCGGAGCCGGTCTTGTTCAGCGACGCCGCGCGGTCATAGGTTTGCTGGGCGTTGGCGAGCGTGGCGTTGTTCTGGTTGAGATCGGCCTTCTGCAGATCGTCATCGACCGAATAAAGCGGCGCGCCTTGCTTGACCTCGTCACCCTCGCGCACATCGAGCTTGATCACGCGCCCGGATTCGTCGGGGCTGACAAAGATCATGTCGGCTTCGACCCAGCCCTGGTAGCCGGGATCCTTGCGCTGGTCGCAGCCGGCCAGCACCGCCGCCAGCGCAAGCGCCGCAAGAAGTTGCAAACGCATTCGCGACGGGGTCATGTCGTCCTCCGTTCGCCAAAAATCAGATCGAGATGGACGCGAAACATCTCGGTCGCATCCAGTGGCGCATGTCTGCTGAACAGGCTTTGCCAGATCACCGCGATGATCGCGGGCGCCACCAGGATCTGCGGAAAGCGGGCCAAATTCTTCTGCTGGATTTCGCCGCGCAAAACCGCAAGCTCGATCAAGGCGCGCATGCCGGCGAGGCCGCGCGAAACCACTTCGCGATAGTAGAAATCGGCGATGCTGGGAAACCTAGGCCCCTCCGCAACGATCAGGCGCACGATGTCGCCGCGCCGGGTGGAGGCGACCTCCTGGATGAAAGTCCGGGCGAAAGCCTCGACCGCATCGCGCACCGATCCGCCGATGGGTGGCGGCGCGTGCAGCCGGCCGATCAGCGGCACCAGCGCCGTCCGTATCAGTTCCTCGAACATCGACTCCTTGTCCTTGAAGTGCAGATAGATCGTGCCCTTGGCGACGCCGGCCCGCCTGGCGACGTCGTCGATCCGCGTCGCGGTAAATCCGCGCGAGATGAATTCATCCAGCGCGGCCTCGATGATGGCCTCGCGCCGCTCCGCCGTGCGTTCCGCGCGGTTCGATGGAGGTTTTGGCGAGGCCGGCTTTGCCAAAGCGGGCTTTGGCGCCTTGACCGGGGCAACCTTCTCCCCTTGTCGGCCAATGGCCGTCTTTTCCCCGCGTCGGCGACTGGCCGACTTCGACGGGGCGGCCTTCGAGGGTCCGGGTGCTGTTCGTGAGCTTGACATCCATTATATGTGACTGACTGGTCAGTCATTGTCAATCGGTCGGTAGCGGACCGATTGTCACATCGCCGTTATCGGAGAATCTGTTGCCCCATTCGTCATTGCGAGAAGCCAACGGGTCGCGCGAATGCGCGCCGATGACAGGGCTCCGCGGACGAAGCAATTCCGCCTTCGTTGAGCTACGGCGGACAAGTCGCTCCTCGCAAAGATCGTCATACTCCGCCACCGGGTCTCGCCTCCGGCGAGCCCGATGACAGGCTCCAGCGGAGTATCCAGTACGCTGCGGCTTCTCGACTTCATCATTGACGCCTCGGAATACTGGATCGCCGCTTTCGAGGCTCTGAATATATCTCCGACCTCATCCTGAGGAGCGCGCCCCTTGCGCGCGTCTCGAAGGATGGCCGCGAGTCCCTGCGTTGCGTCCATCCTTCGAGACGCTTGCTTCGCAAGCTCCTCAGGATGAGGTCAGTATCCTTCACAGGCTCCTTCGCGGGCGATGACGGTGGAGAGTGTGGCGGGTTCCTGTTCATCTGAAATAGCTTCGCGACCTCGCCGCGCGATGCGCCCGAGGCGTTGATGAATCTTCCGCCCAAAGAGGGCGTGGGGAACGCCGGGTGCCCGTTGCACCCGCGGCCTCGTGTGCACTTTGTATTGGTAGAACGCACACGAGTAACAACGAGTACACCGGAATCACCCGGCATTCCCGCACGCAATGGTTTTAACGGTTTC